>Ga0136642_1000182_pt1 | contig 37319 bp, 31 predicted proteins | sample LowCatLa1302831Y_FD_115313 | JGI IMG/M metagenome (GOLD analysis project Ga0136642, IMG submission 115313) | Freshwater microbial communities from Lower Cathedral Lake, Yosemite National Park, California, USA - 13028-31Y | ecosystem: Environmental > Aquatic > Freshwater > Lake ... | reverse complement strand
CGGTAACCCAGTGGCCGGGTCACCCACAGCCTCCAAGTACTCCAAATGACCGTGCGCATGGCCCGTCTCACCCTCAGCGGTGGAACGAAACACAGCCGACACGTCGTTAAAACCTTCCACATCCGCTTTGGCTGCAAAATACAAATACCGACGATTCGCCTGCGATTCACCCGCAAACGCGTCCTTCAAGTTCTTTTCCGTCTTCGTGCCTTTCAAACTCATCGTGCTACTCCTTAAAAAACCGAGAGCTGCACAATAGGGCACTCCGATAATAGATAAAAGGTGATTGTTTCTATCGGATCGATAGGTCGGACCGATCGAGTGGCCGAGGTGCCCAGCAGCTGAGGATGCGTAGACGTTGGGACATACCGTCCACGTCGCCGGTGGATCGCGCGACCGGCTGCGCGGGTCTGTGCCTAGCGAGCAGGCGCCTGGCTAGCGGGCTGAGTTTCGCAGCGCCGCCGGACTCGTTTCCCGCATCAGGCGCATAGCGAGTACGCCAACGCCCATGGCCGACATGATGTAAAACGCCGGCGCTAACGGGTTGTGCGTCACACCGATCAGGCCCTTGGCAACAAATTGCGTGGTGCCGCCGAAGACCGACATCGCGATGGCGTAGAGAGTCCCGAGCATGCCTGAACGGATGTGCGCCGGCAGACTCTCCGTGATGGATGTTAAGGCCGGCACACTAATGCAGGCGCTGAGTACTCCAAGTGCTGCGGTGACGCTAAAAATCATCCACGGTTCGGGTATTCGATTGATGAGAAAAAACACAGGAACAATGGCGATGAGTACCGCAGACGCAGCGGCGAGCATGATCGGTTTACGTCCGACGTGATCAGAGGCGATACCGCTACCGATATCCGCCACGATGGTGGTGACGCCAAGAACGATGGTCGTGCCAAACGCCAACTGTGCCGACAGATGCAAAGTGTCCTGACAGTAGGTGTTCAGATACTCGATACCATAATAGGCAATGGTTGCTGATCCCAAGATCAGTATGCCCAACAGAAACACGCGTGCGGGCGGTAACTGCGACACGGGACTGTCATGACGTAGCGCCGTTGAGTGCAATGTTTCGGGTAAACGTCGGCGCATGGCGAGCCCGAACGGCACAATGCTGGCGCCCAGTAAAAATGCGATACGCCAACCCCAGTGATCGAGTGCGTCTGGGGAGAGCATCAGTGAGAGTACCAAGCCGACAGCACCGGCGATGAGGACTGCCAAATCTTGTGTCGCATATTGAAGTCCCACGTACAAACCGCGACGCTGTGGTGGTGCGACTTCAAGCAAGAATGCCGTTGACGGGCCGACTTCACCTCCCAAGGCAAAGCCAGACAGCAGACGAAACACGACGAGCAGTATCGGCGCACTGATACCGATCGTGGCGTAGCCGGGCGTTAGAGCAAGACCGACAATCGCAAGCCCCATCAAAGAGAAACTCAGCAGCATCGCAGGTCGACGACCCGCTCGGTCAGCATAGGCGCCAATGATGATTCCACCAATGGGTCGAGTGATAAAGCCGACTCCAAACACAGCCAGCGTGTACAACAAGCCATGCGCCGTCTGGGCTGTGGGAAAGAAGGTGTGTCCGATCTGGACCGCAAAAAATGAAAACGATAAGAAGTCGTAAAACTCCAATGCATTGCCGATAGCAACTCCGGCAACGCCCGTCAGCGGCAAGTGGCCAGCACGATCGGAGTCGGGAGAGTGTTGCGTCATAGATTCACGGGGACTTGAGTGAAAGGAGGATTATTTAATGAACGAGAGTGTCTGGTTGCGCAAAACGAATATCAACGATGGTATGTGAATCTTCCGTCCTAAAGATGACCGTTGAGAAATCTTCGGCATTCGCATAACCAATCATCCAAGGAGGGCTCGGGCCACGATCACAGTGTATCGCACTGCAGGTATAGCCTGCATACCCAGGCGGCATGCTAGACGCTGAAAACGCATAGCGATGTTTCTCTCCCACTGGTTTTACGAGATTGAGATCTTCGTTCAATCACTAGTAGCTCTTTTTCGTCACTATGGAGATCTCTTGGAAATCGATGCCTGCGCCTGCGTCATTTTGCCCATGACATCATCGACGCGTACGTCCCCTTGGGTATTCGGGCAGATAATTCATAGGTTGAGGATACGACCTTCAGATTACGTAGTATGCGTCTCGGTTTAGCTACCTTTCGACTATGGTAGACGCCGCCGCCATAGCGTGGCCTCTGGGGTAATGTACTGAAACTTGCGGCGGTGCTCGCGAATGAGTAACGCCATATCGAATCTCTCCAAGAGTTCGAAGTCTGCCTCAAGCGCGTGTCGCAAGCCATCACTCGAGCGACGTGGCTCGCCATCGACCAGCCTGCCGCCGAGCCACAGCGATTTTGGCGTATGGACTTCTTGCCAGCTCCATGGAGAAATATTCAGTAGCAGGCCACCGGGTCTCACCAAGCCACCCGAGCCACTCAAGCGACCGAGTAGCGCACTCGGACTCGGTAATCGACAGAGCAAATTACCCGTCAACACCAAATCGAAGCTACCGAGATCTGCCGGTAGCGCACAGGCATCGGCCTGCATGAAACGTATCCGGCTGCGATCGATGCGAGGATCTATCACGGCGTCAAAGTGTTGCACAAGATCTGCTTCATCACGCGCCGTGTAGCGCGCATGACCGTCGCGCTGTAACAATTTGGCCGCGTCGATGAATGCCATTGACAGATCAGCAGCAACGACATCACCAACACTGCGGGCCAGTTCAAAGCTTGCGCCGCCAACGGCACATCCAATATCCAGCGCGCGGGCGGTTGAGATACCAAGCCGTGCAGCGGCTCCGGTCAGAATCCGCGCGCAACGCGCCGGAAAATCCACTGTGTCAGCGGCAATTGCCGGTCCCGGTGCGAGCTGCTCTAGAGTACCGAAGTGCAATAGATAATATTGAGATAAGAGTTCGTCACTCTCATACACCAGCGTTGCCGGCCCACTCGTGCAACAGGGTGTCCCACCCACATGTGGCGGGGCCGCATCCGTACAGCTGGTTTTTGGCGGATGATTCGATCGCACGATACGAAAGCCAGCATGCTGATGAAAATGTGGACGGAAATGAAACCGAGCAAAAACGCTCGCTTCGTCGCCTAAGCTGATAAACGAGCCACCCAGAATGAGCTGGTGTTTACCGTCAAAGCATGGGGTTGAAAAATCATCGTATAAGTAGTGTGGCGCAAAACCCGGTAGCGCCGCAAAATGATCTTCGCACCATGTCCACACATTGCCGCGTGCATCATGTACACCAGACGCTGTACGTGGTGAGTCATCCACAGGACTTTCGGACCCAAAGCGCAATTGCAAATTGAACGAAGACTCGCTCGCAGTTGCCGGCGTTATGGCCGCGTGTATCGAGTCTGCGACACCGGTACGAGCGGCTGAGTACGCTAAAAGATGATGTTCTGCTTCAGTCAGTAAACGGTATGGCAGTGCTGTTGACTCGTGCGCAGTACGCCATGCACAGTAGGCTTTGGCTTCGTAGTAGTTCACAACCGCAGGCCACGACCAAGGCATGTCAATGATGTCAAACAGCACGCGTAAGCGGAAGCTGTTCAATCCCGCCGGACCCTCGGATACCCAAAAGTGCGGCGCGCGGACGTTATGCATGGCTCTCCATGCCCACCCTTCTGCGGACCAGTAACGCGCATCACTGTAACCTTGATCGATCACGAATGCGTAGAACTCACCATTTGAAATGAGCTGCTGACTCGCTTGAAAAGAAGGTACATCAATGGTGCGTGTGCCGTACTCATTATCCCAGCCATACGATGGGTAATCCCGAGGTTTACCCAAGGTGACGGCAGTACCGGGCATCGTTACCAGAGGATTTGTCGGGTAATGCGTACCAAGCTCAGGCCGCTCCAGCGCCTCACGTGTCGTGTGACTCGGATGGTACGGTGGCCACTGTGCGGGTCGATGCACAAGATGAATCGGCAACTCACGGATGAGCACCGATGAGGTCTCAAGATGAATCCGCTCATGCTCCATGCCCATCAGCAGCGCCCAAGCGACACTACTTTGTGTCAAAGGCAGCTGAGCAATACTGGGATGCGTTTCGATGAGCGCCCGCACCGTGGCATACACACGGCGCCGATAGTCATTGACAGCGCGGACCGATGGCCACGATGCCGCATGAGTACTTAAATCATCCCACGCCATTTCATCGACACCCACCTCAAAACGACGCTCAAAATCCTCGTCCACCGGCGCCGTCAAGAGACCCGCAATACGGAGTTTGTTGACATACACCACCGCTGGATGACAGTAATAAAAAATTAGTGGGTGTCGTAGCTGGTGGCTTGGTGGTCGGTAGAAGGCATCCTCCGTCCGCAAGGACGCGAACAACAGTTCTGTCAGCAACCAGCCATTGTCAAAATAACGCAGTACATCGTCGCGCGTGCAAACATCGAGTCCCGGTAGGGAGTGCACAGTGACCGTGCCGTTCGTCTGCGCCTGCGCTCCCGAATCAGGCAGTGGGCCTGTCCACCACCACACATCGCGTGACCCCACGAGCCCCGTGTCGCCGGTCAGATTTTTTTTCCAGGGGGCGTCATCCATAGTAGCTGTCACCGAGCGAGGCTCCAGGGAGTATTGTTTGAGCTGACCTGTCATCTGGGGACGATGAAGGTCTAGGGGTACGTGACGCACAGTGAAGCACGTTTCCGACTGGAAAAAGGTTAGATATTTTTGCAGCAAAGAGCAAGAAATATGAGACTTTTTAACGGCGCAAAGAGAGTTATTTTGTCACTTAAAGCGCGTATACTTAAGAAGTGTTCAGCTCGAGCAGCGGCTGAACTCAGAAAAGCAGGTATCCGTTTTGGCTCGCTTTGAATGCATGATTTTGCGCTCACCTTGCGTGTGTAGTGTCATAGAGACCACATGACAGCCAATCCAAAGCAAACTTTAGGCGCACGTCAGCAAAAACGCACGAGGCCTGTGCAGCCACGCGTGCTGTACCCCGCAATTGAACCGTATCGCGTGTCGCGCGTGCGTGTGTCCCGCACCCATACTCTCTATGTAGAAGAAAGCGGTAATCCGCACGGCAAGCCGGTGGTGTTCTTGCATGGCGGGCCAGGTGGCGGTAGCAGTCCCGGCATGCGGCGCTTTTTTGATCCCCGTCGCTATCGAATCATTCTGTTTGATCAGCGTGGTTGTGGCAAGAGTCGGCCACACGCGAGTTTGGTGGCGAACACCACGTGGGATTTGGTGTCTGATCTGGAGGTCTTACGCGTCCGATTGGGCATTGAGCGTTGGCAAGTCTTTGGCGGCTCGTGGGGAGCGACGTTGGCACTGGCCTATGCCGAGACGCATCCAGAGCGCGTAACGGAACTTGTGCTGCGCGGCATCTTCATGCTGCGCCGATGGGAGCTTGAGTGGTTTTACCAAGACCCGGGTGGCGCGGCGGCGCTCTTTCCGGATTTGTGGGAACACTATAGTGGAGCGATTCCTAAAAAAGAACATGGCGACATGATGAAGGCGTACTACCGACGTCTGAAAAGCTCGGATCGAAAAATTCGCATGGCAGCCGCGCGCGCATGGTCGATTTGGGAGGGTGCCACAAGTTATTTGCGCCCCAATCCAGATTATATCGCGCAGTTTAATGACGCATCCTATGCCGCTGCATTTGCACGCATCGAGTGCCACTACTTTGTGAACAGTGGGTTTTTTAAATCAGACGCACAATTGTTGGAGAACGCCCATCAACTCCATGCGATTCCGGGCACCATCGTGCAGGGACGCTACGATGTGGTGTGCCCGATGCGTAGTGCCTGGGATTTGCATCGGGCCTGGCCGCAGGCGGATCTGCGCATTGTGGCTGATGCTGGGCATTCGGCCTTTGAAACGGGGACCATCCACGAGCTGGTGAGTGCCACCGATCGATACGCTACGAGTCGCTCCTAAAGCCGACCGTATGGTGTGATTCGCGAGCTCGGCAGCGTAGCTGGCTAAAAAATCATCGTGGAAAACCGCACACTGCGCTGCGCAAAGCCCGTATAGCTGTCGCGCGGCTGGTGCTGAAGACTGTGTCTACACACATCGCATCCTCTGGGAGAGACACGTGGACGCACTCAAGAGCATTCTCGTCATTGTAGATCCAACGGTCGCCGACTCATCGGCGCTGTCCAAAGCGCATCAACTGGCCAAGCGCTTTCGGGCGCGGGTGGAGCTTCTGCTCTGCGATCCATCGCTACCTGCTGTTTCCGTGATTGAAAACAGCGAAGTGCACGCACTGCATGCACTGATGCATAAAAAACATACCGATCGACTCGCATCGCTTGCTATGCCATTTGTTGAAGATGGTTTATCGACAACCTGTCAGGTGGTCAGTGGCAGCCCCTTGGTACGACTGATTCTTGAGCGAGTGACGGCCATCCAGCCGGATCTGGTGGTCAAGGATACGCACCATCATTCGTTACTCAGAAGAACACTCCTGACGAATACCGATTGGCATCTGCTGCGCCACTGTGGATCGCCACTGCTGTTGGTAAAACCACGTTTGTGGCCTGAGGTATTAAAAGTGAGCGCGGCGGTGGACCCAGGCCATCCAGCTGATCAACCTGCGGCATTGGATCACGCCATCATCGAGGCGGCGCAGCGCATCAGTCGCGCGTGGGCCACACTGCCTGCCGTGGTGCACTGCTGGTCACCGGTTTATCTTTATGCGATGGGTGGGATGGGAGGCGCGATGGATGGCGTGCAGGTCGCGATCCCGCAGGAACTTGTAGAAGCCGAGCGACTTCTAGATAGCAATCGCTTACACCATCTGGCGCGAGTGCATGATGTACCGACGCGGGATGTGCATTTACATGCAGGGACCGTCATTGATGTTTTGCCCACCTATGCCGACACCAATCGCGTTGATGTGCTGGTCATGGGCGCGATTGCGCGCAGTTTTATTGATCGCGTTTTTATTGGCGACACGGCGGCCTATTTACTCGAGACCCTGCCCTGCGATGTGCTGATCGTGCATCAGCCACCAAAAGCAGTCACCGTGTAGTGGCGGCTTGATACTAAAAGCAGTGCTCACTCGCTGACCGACGCATCGTTCGCATCGGTGTGCACGTAACGATACACTGGCAGTGTGGTCAGATACGGCACACTCTCGAGGCGTGCGGTACGCGACTTGCGCGGCGTTGCATCTGAGGTAGCGCGCGTACCCGGAAACACCATCTCCGGCCCCGATTGTGCAGCATCGGTAACGAACATGAGCGGTAATTCCGCGGCGATTTGACTGTTACGCGCGCCACGGGCCGCATCACGGTACGTCACGTTGGCACGGATATTCTCATAATACGGTCGCACGAGACCGAGATGTGTCTCGTGTCTGGTCAAAAGACGCAGGCGTGCACGATCATCTGCAGCACCAGGCTTGTCTGAATGCGCCACCAGCGCCTGCACAGCAGCCACTGGCATGCGATACACACTGCGTGTGCGCGCACGCGTGTATACGACACGCTTCGGCGTCTCACGCAACACGGGAATCCGCCGGTACGCAGCCAGGAGATTCAGATCGCTACGCTGAATCATGCGTAATACCACGCGCACCACCGGTAAGGCCCGGGTCTTACGGCCATCGGCCTGTTTAGCGAGCGGTATCCGTGTCCGAATCCGCTGCAGTGGCGCGCACACCGCTTTTAATTCCTCCTTCGCGACGTTCACTGCGAGCGCGAGCTGCATCACATGCGCCTCAACGCCAACGACACCTAAGCAAACCGGTGACACATTCGCCATGTCATCCATCGCCAGATCAATGCCGGTGTACGCCGCAATAATGCGCTTTAAGCCGTCGCTCGGGCATTCGGTATCGACCACGCGACACCAGGTGGCCGTATGGCCCAGCGCTTGCGTGAGTTGCGCCAAGCGCCGTTCCAGTTCACGCAGCGCGAAGGCCACGGCGACGCGGTGGGTGGTTAAATCCAGCATCCTTTAACTATACATACTCCGTACAAACTGCGCATCCACCCTGTTTGTTGACCAAGGATGGCGGCCACTCGAACTGTACGGTGTATGTATAAAATTACGGCCTTACTTCCGTGTATAGTTCAGGAATAAAGCGTGGGGTGGCCTTGCAGGCCTGAGACACGAATTGCGCGCAAGCGCCCATTCGTGAACCCGTAGAACCTGATTCGGTTAGTACCGACGTAGGGAGCAGCATGATTTGGCGTCACACCGCGGCGGCCGGCTCAAGGTCGCGCTCATTCTTTCGTTGCCTTTCAGCGACACTGGTGGTGGGCAGCTTGCTGTGCGCGTCTGCTGCCATCGCTGCCATGGTGGGCGAACTCAGCGATGTCATCGTCACCGCCACCTGGCGGCCGCTTCCGAGTAACACACTATCTGCAAGCGTGACGGTCTTAGACCACGACGTATTATCCGCGGCCGGCACGCAACATGTTGAGGACGTGCTCGCCTTAGTTCCCAATTTAAATTGGGCTAGTGGCACGGCGCGGCCGCGGTATTTTCAGATTCGCGGTATCGGTGAACTCCAGCAATACCAAGGCGCACCCAATCCATCCATCGGATTTTTAATCGATGACATGGACCTCAGTGGCCTTGCGACCGCCGCCACGCTCTTTGATATGGGACAGATCGATGTGCTGCGTGGCCCACAAGGCGCGCGCTATGGGGCCAACGCCTTAGGGGGCCTGATCTATGCCACCAGTGCCGCACCCGCACAAAGCCTCGGCGGTTACACACAGCTCGGTGTTGGCAATGACAACACGCGCACGCTAGGCGCCGTGCTCACAGGACCTATCGATTTTTTACACTCGTCCTTGCGCGTGGCGCTGCAGCGCTACACCAGCGACGGCTACTACACCAACACGTACCTACACAACAATCACGTCGACGGATTTGATGAGAACACCGCACGCCTGCGCTGGCATCTGGAGCCATCCGACACATTAACCGCCGATGTTGCATTACTGCGCGTGGCCATCCATGATGGTTATGATGCATTCTCGATTCACAATAATCGACTCACGCAATCCGATCAGCCGGGCCAAGATGCACAAACCTCGACCGGCGCCTCAATCAACGTCCGTTACCTCTTAAAAAGTGATTTGTCGCTCACCGCGATCGCCAGTGTGGTCGACACGCCCATGACCTATTCCTACGATGGCGATTGGGGCAATGCGAGCGAATGGGCGCCGTCTGTGTATGTGTCGAGTGACACCCAATCACGCCACCGAACGACCCGAAATCTTGAAGCGCGACTCGCACACGACAGCGCGACAAATATGCGTTGGATCGTTGGCGTGTATGCACTGTCCTTACGCGAATCCTTGCAAGAATCAATCTACACTCTGTATCAAGATCCCACATCCAACTATTCGCCGCCAGCCAGTGTCAGTAGCACCGACAGCCACTACATGGCTGTGAGTCGCGCAGTATTTGGTAGCATAGATCAGCCACTCAGTTCGCGTCTCACGTTCTCGGGTGGCTTGCGCCTTGAGCAGCGCGCAGTGTCGTATCACGACACGACTCTTGCGAGCGATGCCGCGCTGACAACGCATGCATTCTCGCCCAAGGACACTCTATGGGGCGGCAATCTCGCCCTGAACTTGCACGCTTCCACGCATACCATGGTCTATGCACTCATCTCGCGCGGCTACAAGGCAGGTGGCTTCAACTTAAGTAATGGCCTGCCGGCGAACGAGCTTGTGTTTCAGCCAGAAACTGACCTTAATATGGAATTAGGCTATAAATACACGGCGAGCTCGCAGCTGCACTTTGATGCGACTATTTTTTATGCACGTCGCAGCGCGCTGCAATTACTCACCGGCGCGCAATTGCAGCCCAGTGATCCGAGTTCTTTCGTCTATTACACCGGTAATGCCGCAACCGGATTTAACTATGGCCTCGAGAGCCAACTCGAGTGGCGCTACAGCGAACGATGGACAGTCGGCGGCATGCTCGGCCTACTGCAAACGCGCTACAGTGGCTTTATACAAGACGGGCTGCAGTTTCCGGACCGCGCGCTACCACACGCGCCGCCTTGGCAAGCCGCACTGCATCTGGCCTATACCGACCCACGCGGCCGTTTTGCACGAATTGAAGTCACAGGCCTAGGTGGCTTTTATTTTGATATGCCCCCCAATCCCACCACCTCCACGCCCTACGCACTCGTCAACGCACATCTTGGCATGGAAAAACCCCGTTGGTCACTGGCGCTGTGGGGTCGCAATCTACTGAACAAAGACTATGCAGTGCGCGGCTTTTACTTCGGGGTCGTGCCACCGGAGTTCAATAACGCTACCTACACGCAGCTCGGGCCGCCACGCACCGTGGGACTGACCTTCACCATACGCTATTAAAGGTCGGTCCCTTTTTGGCCAGCGACACCGTACACTGCGCAACCTGAAGCGATCTTTTACGAGCTCTGCCATGCTGATGATCCATCGCACTGACGCACTGCCTGATAATAACCACACGAAACGCAGCACGCGCTTCACAGCCGACGTTAGGTGCCGGCCATGAGCAGTCCTACCATCGAATTGCTTGAAACGAAAATCGCTTACCTCGAACGCGCCGCGGCTGAGCTCAGCGACGAGGTGTATCGGCACAGCCAGACCCTCGATGCACTGCGCGCGCAGATCAGCACCCTGCTCGTGCGCATGGACGGCAGCGCTGTGGTTGATTCCGCCGACAGCACCACCCAACTGCTCAACGAAAAGCCACCACACTACTGAGCGCCCACTCGTTTCGCACCGCTCAAGTGAATCTCTTGGGCGCTCGCGTGTCCTACACTGTATAATCAAACGTACTACCCGTCTTTCCCGCTACCTATGTACTGGTTTTGAACCCAGTGTGTCTACGGCGCGTTCGACTGGACTTGAGGGTCTAAACCCTCATCGTGCCCGTGGGGGCTCGTACGCCAAGCCCAAGGTTCTGCGGAACAGTGGCTTTTTTTGCCAGACACACTGAAGGTTGTTATGTCTATTACATTTTCGAGCCTCGGCCTCGGCGCTGAGTTGCTCGCTCCCCTCACCGCCCTCGGCTACGAGGAACCCACACATATTCAGCGCGAGGCGATTCCGCTCTTGCTTGCTGGGCGCGACATGCTCGGTCAAGCCGCAACAGGCACCGGCAAAACCGCCGCCTTCGCATTGCCCTTACTCGCCCGTCTGCCAGAGGGCAAAGCACGCCCGCACCATCCTGCAGTGCTGGTGCTTGTGCCCACACGCGAACTCGCCAACCAAGTAGCCGAAGCGTTTCATCGCTACGGCGGTGGCGCCGGACGCGTCGTACTACCGATCTATGGCGGACAGGACTTTCGCCGTCAGGTCATGGCTTTAAAGCGCGGCTGTCACGTTGTCGTTGCAACGCCCGGGCGCGCGCTAGATCACATTCGTCAAGGCACATTGGTCATCTCGACTCTCGATGCCATCGTTCTTGACGAAGCCGACGAGATGCTAGACATGGGATTTGCTGAGGACATTGAGACAGTGCTCAGTGGAACGTCCGAGGCGTGTCAGGTGGCGCTTTTCTCCGCCACCATGCCACCGCGCATCGCCGCAATCGCAAGCAAACATCTGGTCGATCCGGCACGTGTACTCATTCCGCGGGAACTGACGGCCCCAGGCGATGCTCCGCGCGTACGCCAAGTCGGCTACGTGGTCCCACGCGCGCATCGCTTGGCTGCCCTTGGCCGCATTTTGGACGTGGAATCCCCCAAGCTTGCACTCATTTTCTGTCGCACCCGCCTTGAGGTCGATGAACTTGCGCAAACACTTGTAGGGCGCGGCTTTCGCGTTGAAGCACTGCACGGTGGAATGTCGCAAGACCAGCGCGAACGCGTCATGAAACAAGCCCGCGCGGGCCTTGTCGACTTGCTGGTGGCCACCGATGTGGCCGCGCGCGGTATTGATATTGGACACTTATCGCACGTCGTGAATTTTGGCGTGCCTGAATCCACCGAAACGTATGTGCATCGCATTGGTCGCACCGGGCGCGCTGGTCGCGAGGGTGTGGCGATCATCATTGCCGAACCGCGCGAACAACGCCTTGTGCGCAACATTGAACGCCAGACCCGCCAAACCATTGCGCTCGAGTCTGTGCCGTCGGTCAATGATGTGCGCGTGCGTAAATTGGAAATGGTGCGCGCGAACTTGCGTGAGCTACTGGAAGCGGGTGATCTTGATACCTTTAGGCATGTCGCTGAAGGACTCGCCGAGGATTTTGATCCGCTCGAAGTCGCCGCTGCCGCCATCAAACTCGCCCACGAAGCCGCCGCGGGCAGTGCAGGGCCTGGCGATCGCGACGAACGCGACCTGCCATCGGCCCCCACGGGCGGTGCGCCTCCCTTTGAGTCCCGCCCTCGAGCGCGTAGCGAACGTCCACCACCACCGGCATTTGAATCGCGCGCACCCGCCCCCGACACCCGCAGCGGCGACTTTGAGCCCCGTGCCGGCAAACCGCCTCGTGGCAAAAAACCCCAATCCGGTGGCATGGTCCGCATCCGCGTGGATGTCGGTCGTCGCGGCGGTGTGCGCCCAGGAGATCTCGTCGGCGCCATTGCCAACGAATCCGGTATCGATGCCAAAGGTATCGGCGCCATTGATATTGCAGATGCGTACTCACTCGTTGAAGTCCATGCATCCGTGGCTGAACGCGTTGTCGGCGCACTCTCGCGCGCGTGGCTCAAAGGTCAACGCGTCACGGTGGCACTGGCCCCAACCGATGCAGACGATGAGGGCAGTGCACCTGAGCGTCCCGCCGCTCGACCAGAGCGTCCGCGCGGACCACCACACTTTGCGCGGCGTGGCCCACCATCGGGTAAGCCATCGGGCAAACCGCCACGCAAGGGACGTAAGTAAGACACGTGACTTAATTTCTTATGCCCCGTACGCGGAAGATCGGCACACCGTGCCAAATCCGTGTACAACAGTTCTCGTCTCCGCCGTCGCAGCGGCGCTCGCGCAATGCGCTGTCGTCTCATGCTCGGATCAATTGCCATGTCACTTGCTACAAATTTGCCCGATGATCTTTCCGCTGCGTTAAACGCGTATAAACATGCCTTCGGCCACTCCGTACCCTCGGAAGTCGTGCGCATGTATGCCGTACGCATTGGACCTTTGGTGATGGAAATTCGCCAATCCCTCGCCCTCGGCCGGCCCGTCCCTGCGTGGCTTGCCCGCTCGCGCTTGCCGGATACGTCGCCCTTTCACGATGATGGCCACGGCTGATCGACGGATTGACGTTAGCGCCACGCGGCAAGACGGTCTTTCTGATGTCACGACTCATTGAATTGCTGGAGACGAAGTGCGCGCCCCGAATTATCAACATCTGAAAAAACAACGCGAAGCCACCAAGAAACGCGAGGCGCAAGAACGCGTTGTGAAACGCACAACCAAGGTGACTGAACCCGAGGTCACCACACCCGCGAAGGACACACCATGAGCAAAGGAATGGATCGCAAAAAGGAAGGCAAGAAAAAGCCCGCCAAGTCTTTGGTCGAAAAGCGCGCAGCAAAGCGTGAAAAAGAAGATAAAAAACGTTAATTTTCAATAGTTTAACGGAAATACTGCACAATTTCATATTGTGCGTGCTAAACTACATGCGATCGTAGCCCGTTCGTATGTTGTAGGCGCTTTGGCGCCCTTCTTGCAGCCGCATTGACCTCGATCAGGTGACAGGAATCACTGGTCGACTGTGGCGGGCTCACACTCCCGGTTCATTGACGGTAATGCCTGTTTTGGGACACACCGGTCCTTCAGCTAACGGTCACACGTTAGCCGGTTTGGGTGTCTGCTATTTTTGGAATTTATTTATCATGACTAAGATTTACGTTGGAAACCTCCCATTCAGCGCCACGGAAGATGCCGTGCGCACGCTGTTCTCGGCACACGGTACTGTCACGTCAGTGGCATTGCCCACCGATCGTGAGACCGGTCGCCCACGCGGCTTTGGCTTTGTCGAAATGGCAAGCAACGAAGCAGCAGCGGCAATCAGTGCACTGAACGGTCAGTCGATGGACGGCCGTGCACTGCGCATCAATGAAGCGCAGGATCGTCCTCCTTCACGTGGCGGCGGCGGCGGCGGCGGCGGTGGCCGTTCGGGCGGCGGCGGCTACGGTGGTGGTGGCGGTGGTGGCGGCGGCGGTCGCTGGTAAGGCACCTCGCAGGCACTCCCTCACGGGCGTGCCTGCATTGACTGTCGATGCCTAACGCGCACCGACCTGATTAATCGGGTCGGTGTGTCGTTTTCAAACGCGGGGCACTCAATGCACCTGCGCTTCTAGCGGTTTTTCCCGCAAATTGCGCCTTGGCGCCCGTCGAGACCGGCCCCAATAACGCTTCAATCTGTTCTGCACTCGGCGCCAGCCCGCGTGTGTGCGTCTCTAGTGCGCGCCGCATCGCGCGCAAATGCACACCCGTTGTCCCGCAACAGCCACCGATCACGCGTGCGCCGGCATCCAGTGCAAGCGTTGCATAGTGCGCCATCAGCTCCGGTGTTCCATCAAACCGAATCGCACCATCCACGTACTGCGGGATCCCGCAATTACCCTTCGCGACGAGCACCGCATCGGGTGCGGATGCACGCGCAAGATTCACAATCGACGCGACAAGTTCAGAGGCTCCCGTCCCGCAATTACTGCCACAGGCTGCCAACTGACTGTGCGCATGGATCGATGCAAGCTCTGCGGGCGAGATCCCCATCATCGTGCGACCGTTGGTATCAAAACTAAACGTGCACACGAGCGGCAAGCCGGTTTGACTCGCCCCTTCGATCGCGGCACTGAGCTCCTCTTGCGAAAAGAGTGTCTCCACCCACAACACATCCACGCCGCCATCTTTCAAAGCCTGGGCTTGCTCCGCGAACGCTGTCACCGCCTCCGAATGAGTCAAGGGCCCGAGTGGCTCTAAGATTTCACCCGTCGGGCCCATGCTGCCCGCAATCACCACCGCACGCTCAGGCGCTACCCTCGTCGCTGTCTCGCGCGCAAGACGCGCACCCGCCACATTCAGCTCAACCACCCGACTCTCAGCCTGATGCAGCTTTAATCGGTAGCGCGTCCCACCAAATGTATTGGTTAAAATGATGTCAGCGCCCGCGTCCACAAACTCCGCATGCACCGCGGCAATCCGCTCTGGGTGCTCCACATTCCATAACTCCGGCGGATAGCCCGACTCCAAGCCTCTGGCAAACAAGCTACTGCCCATCCCGCCGTCGGCTAACAGCCAACGACGTTGCGTTAACAAGTGTGAGAGTAAATCCGACATCGCACGTTCCCTCAGTGACAGTGACCAACACCGCACACAGCGCGCACGGCCATTGATCATTGGTAGCGAATGATTGAGTGCGATCAACGAGTGATTGCAATCACAGCACCGATAAAAGGATCACTTGCGGAAGTCTGCCGAGGCGGCAGCATGAAAACGGTTGCGCCGCAGAACCAAGAGCCCTGCCGTCGCTTTAGCCGTATTTCTTATGCGCCCGCAAGCTGAACCTCAAATCGGCGCGACTTGAGAGTAGCCGGTGTGACTGATCGCGTCAATGCTGCAGCGAGGTCAGCCGCACCCGCGCCCGATCATCGCCAACGCTGCAGTGGACAGACACACAAGGCACAGGTGTAATACGGTCAATCCCTACTGCTTGGAGCGTGTGTGTATGAGTGTTAATCGGCGTGATTTTTTAACCGCAGCCACTGCCCTCGGCGCACTGACGTTGAGCCAAACCGCCAGCGCACACGAGCACACCCCAACACCCCCAAGCGGCACGATTGCACTCGAGGAACTGACCATCGAGGCCGCCGCCAACGCCATGGCCGCCGGCACTTTGACGGCGCGCGGGCTCACCGAGCACTACCTTGCGCGTATTGAAGCGCTGGATCGGCACGGACCTGCCTTGCGCTCCGTTCTCGAGTTAAATCCCGATGCACTTGCCATCGCCACCGCGCTCGATGCAGAACGCGCCCACACAGGCTCGCGCGGACCACTGCACGGTATCCCGGTGTTGATTAAAGACAACATAGAAACCGCTGACCACACCATGACCACCGCGGGCTCTCTGGCACTCGAGGGCTGGTATGCCCCAACCGATGCCCCGTGTATTGCGACCTTGCGTGCCGCAGGGGCCGTCATTCTGGGCAAAGCCAATTTAAGCGAATGGGCGAATTTTCGGTCCACGCACTCTTCGAGTGGCTGGAGCGGACGCGGCGGACAAACCCGCAACCCCTATGCTCTTGATCGCACGCCATCAGGCTCCAGTTCCGGCTCCGCGGTCGCGGTGAGCGCCAACCTGTGTACCGTAGCGGTGGGTAGCGAAACCGATGGCTCCATCGTTAGCCCCGCCTCAGTCAATGGCGTGGTCGGCATCAAACCCACCTTAGGACTCGTGAGTCGACGCGGCATCGTGCCACTCTCGCACAGTCAAGATACCGCAGGCCCCATCGCCCGCACGGTGTACGACGCCGCGGCTCTGTTAAGCGCCATCCAAAGCGTCGATCCACAGGACCCCGCCAGCGCGGACGTTCCCGCATCAATCGAAAAAGATTACACCCAGTTTGTGCAGGCCGATGGCTTGCGCGGCGCGCGCCTCGGGATTGCGCGGCAATTTTTTGAGGACAACACGCTACTTAATCGCTATCTCGATACGTGTGTCGCACAACTCAAAGCAGCCGGCGCCATCATTGTGGATCCGGCGAATCTCACCCTGCCGAGCACCGTCTCGGAGGCCGAGTTTGCTGTGCTGCTGTACGACTACAAAGCAGACTTAAACGCGTATCTTGCCAAACTACCATCCCACGTCCCCGTGCATAGCATGACGGAACTCATCGCGTTTAATACCAAAAACGCAAATCGCGAGATGCCCGTGTTTGATCAAGAAATCCTGCAGATGGCCGAGGCCAAAGGCCCGCTCACCGACAAAGCCTATCTCGATGCGCGCGCCACGTGCTTAAGTGCCACCCGCACGCAGGGCATTGATGCACTGCTGAAAGCGCATCAACTCGATGCCATCGTCTCGCTCACCTCAGGGCTAGCCTGGCTCATTGATCACATCAACGGAGATTCGGGTTCGGGTGGCTCTGCCATGCCTGCGGCTGTTGCCGGCTATCCACACATCACGGTCCCCGCCGGGCTCGTCCGAGGCTTGCCCGTCGGCTTATCCTTCTTCGCAAGTGCTTACAGCGAGCCCACACTCATTCGCCTTGCCTCGGGTTGGGAAGCACACACCAAGGCCCGTGTGCCCCCCACGTTCGCGCCGAGCATGCCGTTGTAAGACATGCGCCCGCTCAACGCGCACGGCAGGCGTGAGCTTAGGTAAAAAAAAGCGGGCCCTGTGGCCCGCTTTTTTAATGCGTCATCAATGTCGTGCCGGCATTAAACCCAATGCCGCAACACCTTAGAAGCGTATGTCTGCCGAGAGCATGTAGGAACGCCCAATGATCCCCGAGAAATACTGCGACGTTGCGTTTGCAAAGTTGCCACCCGATCCTGCCAGTGCTGGGAACGGTGGCTCCTTGTCAAACACGTTGCTCACGATCAAGCGCACGCGGGTGTTATCCGCCATCTGATACCCGATCGTTGAATTGATCAGCCACCAGTTGCTCACGCCCCAATAGTTCTGGGTGGTGGCGACGTTGGTGTTACTAAACGCAGCATTGCCCACAAAAATGCCCTGCCAATACCATGAGAACGGACCCTTGCGGTAGGTCATGTTGGCCTGACCCTTGCTTTTGTTCGTCCCAAGCTCGCCGGCGTTGTTATTCTCACTCGCCGAGCCGATCTTGCTGGTCAAGCGCATGGTGTCCAAATGACTCAAGCGAAACTCAAGACTACCAAGCGATCCTGGCTCACCGTGACCGAAGGTCGGCACATCAACCGTCCAATCAAGCGCCGAGGCAAGACCAGTAAAGCGCAGGTAGCCCGCATTCACATAGCCTGTGTGCACGATCGTGATCTGCCCCGCTGAATTGCGCTGGAACAAGTTGCACGAGGAGTTGTTTGGATAATCGGTGGCGTCATAACACGCATTCAAAATCTGCGTTGCAGACAGCGACTCAATGGCATTGGATAACTGAATATCAATGTAATCCATCGTCAAATTGAGCTTCGGCGTCCAACGCGGCCGCAGCACAAAGCCGACCGTACGCGAATCGGCATGCTCAGGCTGCAAGCTTGCGTTACCCGATACAGTAGATTTCGCAGTCGCGTTCACGATGTTCGACGTGAACGGCTGCGTGATCCCGGCCGCCGCGCAATTGGCCTTACGCGTCGCCGGTGCCGTTCCCTTGTCGATGAAATTCACATCGCACGGATCGTTGGCGAACGTAAATGAATTGGACGTCGGCAAGAACAGCTCCGTGATCGCTGGATCGCGAATCGAGCTGGTCTTGTTACCGCGGAACTGAATATCCTGAATCGGCGACCAGCGCAGGCCCACCGTCCAGGTATTCGCAGATCCCGAGATCGAGTTATCCACGCGGCGAATCGCCGCTTCCAATTGCAGGTTGTGCACGAACGGAATGTTCTGCACGGGCGCCACCAACGGCACCAAGGTTTCTGCAAAGATTTCATTGGTCCTGAAATCGCCCGCAATACCCGTAATCGCCGCTCCCGTACCTAAACCCTGCGAGTAGAAGGAGTCTGGGCTAAAGGATGCCGTCTCACGACGGTTCTCAAAACCCAAGGCGCCTTTGACTTCACCCGCCGGCAAGGCGAACAAATCGCCACTGATATTGGCGGTCACGTCGCGTTGCGTCGTAATGGACGTCGCTTCTGCGTTGTGCGTGATGTAGTCCTTGGCTGCCTGGCTCGGTGAACCATTACCAAAGACATTCAGCGGTGCGCACGAGCTTGACAGCGTCGAGACCGGTGCTGCCACCGGCGTGCCGCCACACACAATATTGCCACCGGCATCGGTCGTGGCATTCAGTGCGTTGAGCATGTTCTGCCACACGATTTGTGGCGTGACAGTACCGTTACGCGAATAGCCGTAGTTTGCCGCCGCATCCCACGTAAAATTACGGCTGCCGATGCTGAACTTGCCCTCAAGTCCCATCACACCGCGGGTCACAACCTGATCGGCGGTTGCAAATCCTGAATGTAAGTCACTGCTGCCACGCGCGAGATAAAACGTGTTCGGATTCCAGTTCGGCGCCAGTGTGCTACCGAACAGCGGATTCGCTGCATAGGCATTCAATGCGTTACTGATGGTGGCGCGATCATTGGCCGCCAAGAACGGATTGGAAAGCGACATCACGAGGTTACCGCTCGGATCCCCTGCGTTACCGAAGAAACCCGTGTTGTACTGCGGTTGCGCTTGCAGGTTCTGCGCATGCGTACCGGAATACCAAAACTCAGAGAACACCCGCACATTGTCAGTCCATTGCACGCTATTCAACGAGGTCACGTTGATGCGCTCAAGTGGCGAGAGCAAGTTACTGACTGCAGCAAGACTCAAGCCATCCCCGCCGACTGAAAAGACTGGATTTCCGGTTAAGGTACCGACGTTGTAGGGTTTGAGGTAACTGCCCCCACTACCGAATGCCAGCAACTGACCCGCGGCATTTGAAACGCCAAAGCCTTGATTCGGTGGCACACCCGGAAAGGGATTGAAGATGTCGTCGACGAGAGGCATACCGGCTTGATTGATCGAGGCGACGCGGTTTTGTGGATACAAGTACTGCTTGTATTGCCCAGGAGACGCAGGCGCGAGGAAGCCCAGATCTTGCGCATACACCGGACGCGCCAAGCCGCGCAGACCATCGGCCTTCGAGAACTCCACACTCAAAGTGGAATTGCCCTTGCCATCGGCAAAGTTTTTGCCCATCAAGGCACGCGCACGCCACGAGGTGGCATCGCCGAGCTGCGACGCACCCGCCTGCACATCGACGTCTAGCCCCTGATAATCTTTCTTCAGAATAATATTCACGGTACCTGAGATCGCATCCGAACCGTAAATGGGTGCACCACCCACCGAAATCGTCTCGATACGCTCAATCAACTTGGACGGAATCACGTTCAAATCCACTTGATCGCCCGATGCAGCACCACCAAAGATACTCGGCGTGTTCGAGGACACAAAACGCATGCCATTGACCAGCGTCAGTGTGCGCTGTGAGCCCAAGGAATACAGATCCACAAAGCTCTGGGCAATACCGAAAGAACCTTGGGTATTCGCGGCACTGGAGGGCGGCACACCAAACGCGGGCAGCTCATCGAGCGCATCGGCGACGTTGGTCTGGCCACGCTCGTCCATGCTCGCCGCACTCACGACGACAGTGGGCTGCAAACGCTCTAAGTCAGGACGCGCGATGCGCGATCCGGTGACCACCACTTCTTCGAGCACATCGGTCTTTTTAACGTCTTTGGTGGGCCCGGCAGTGGTCGCACTTGCTGCCTTGTCATCGGCAAACGCGGCGGCGGACAACACACTCCCAACAAGCAACGCAAGAACACCAAACTGGCGGCCACGTCGCGCACAAACATTTCGCATGACAACTCCCCGCAGTGCCGAGGTATGATTTTATGGCACGGCAACAAACCCTACACAAAACGGTAAAGGATCACCCACGGGAGTGCAAGTGCATTTTTGTAGTTTTTACGCGACAGTCGCGTATCGACAGTGCCGCGAAATCCGAAACGTCCGCCGCGCAGGGCGCTTAGCCGGCGCGCGCACTCAGCAAACGTCGTTCGGCCGCCTGCACGGTGTTGCACAAAAGCATCGTGACCGTCATGGGCCCCACACCGCCTGGCACGGGCGTGATGTAAGAGGCCTTCAGCCGCACGCCTTCAAAGTCCACATCACCCACTAACCGACCATCCGGCAAGCGATTAATGCCCACGTCGATTACCACGGCGCCCGTTTTCACCATCTGCGGCAAAATCAGGTTCGGCCGCCCGGCTGCCACCACCAAAATATCCGCAAGGATCGTGAACTGCGCTAAATCGCGCGTCTTGGCATGACAAATGCAGACCGTGGCTTCCTTGGCCGTCAGCATGAGCGCCATGGGCTTGCCCACAATGTTGCTCGCGCCCACCACCACCACATTTTGGCCTTCAATGGGGATCCCTTCGGACTCCAGCAGTTTTTGCACCCCGTACGGCGTGCACGGCGGAAACACGGTGCTCCCCGTAATCAAGCCACCCACGTTGTATAAATGAAAGCCATCCACATCCTTGTCTTGAGAAATGGTCTCAAGCACACGACTCAACTCAAATCCCTTCGGCAAGGGCAACTGCACCAAAATGCCGTGGATGGACGGATCCGCATTTAAAGCCTGAATGGTGTCGATCAGCTGGCTTTGCGGCGTATCGCTGGCAAAACGAATCGTCTGCGAGTGAATGCCAATCTCATCGCACGCCCGAATCTTGTTACGAACATAGACCTGCGAGGCAGCATCATCGCCCACCAAAATCACCGCAAGGCCCGGCCGCACGCCGTGGCTGAGCAACTGATCCACACGCAGCTTGTACTCGCCGCGCACCTTGCGCGCCACTGCCCGACCGTCAATCAGTTTTGCCACCACGTCAATCACCCCCAACGCTGCTCAGGTTCTCGCGAGGGCGCATCATAGCCTGTCTCATCCCAAAGATTTAACTGAAGTCAGCGCACCGAACGGTTGCAGATATGTCAGAAATTTGACAAACCCAGCCCCAAGCCGCCATCGACTTCGAGTCCCACCCCGGTCACCCACTCGGCCCGCACCAAAAACTCAATCGCTTCGGCCACTTCGGTGTCGGTGCCAATGCGTCCAAGCACATGATCTGCCGCCAAGGCCTGATAGCGCTTCGCGGACTGCTCGGGCGTCAAGAGCCCTGCGCGCACATTAATTTCGGTGGCCACGGCGCCTGGCAAAATACACCCCACCCGGATCTGCTGCGGCCCAAGTTCCGCCGCCATCACACGCGTGAGTCCCTCCACCGCCGCTTTGGTGGTGGCATATGGCGATGCACCCGGATACGCGCGACGTGTGTGGATGGAACCGATAAAAATAATCGCGCCTTGCGTCGCCGCCAGATGCGGCACCGCGAGGCTCGAGAGCATCATGCCGGCAATAACATTGGTATTAAACGCTTCCTGCAGCACAGCCTCACTGTAATCAGCTACCGCTTGCCGATACATGTTGCCGGCATTGTTAATCAACGCATCGAGCTTGCCGCCGTGACGCACGGCGGCCGACACCATCGCCGCACGATCCGCCGCTACCGTCACATCACCGACCACCGCCTGACACTGCGGACCGATGGACTGCGCAACCGCGCTAATTTTATCCAAGCGCCGACCACTGATCGTGACCTTCGCGCCACGCGCTGCAAAAAGCCGCGCCGTCCCCTCACCGAGCCCAGACCCACCCCCGGTAATCAGCACCGACATATCTTTGACATCACGCATACACGCTCTCGCTCCTCAATGCGTTGATCCACTGACACGCCATCGCGTGCCCATTTAAATGCCCGCTGCCCAACACGCGCCGCGCTGCAGGAGCTGGCGGTGCGTGCGCTCACTCAACGACGCGCTGTCGTGCCCAACCGAGTCATAGAACACCCGTCCCGCGCCGTACTGATGCGTCCACACTGCCGGTTCTGCAACGCCACCAGCCGCTGTCACACGCGCCACAATAGCCGCCGCCGGCGATACCGTTAACTGCGTGTACGCCTCATCCATCAACGAAAAATTTGGTAAGCCCTGCGCCAACGGGTGGGCAGCATCCAGGGTCATCTCCACAGGGCCCAGCGGCGGATGATGCGAGATGCCCCACTGCCAACCACCACCCAATACCTGTGGCCACTCAGCCCAATCATCAAAACAAATACTTGCGGTATGAATCCCCAAAAGTCCACCACCGCCACGCACATGCCCGGAAATGGCGTGGCGCGCAGGCTCCGCAATCTGCAACGCCCACTGCGCGCGATCGGGGGCATACTTCTCGTGCTGCGTCATGCCCCACCGCAACGCATAAATCACAAGTAGCGCCTGCGGGTCATCCTGCAGCGCCGCCACGATTGCGTTCAAATCAAACGACACAACAGCCGCAAACCCCACCTCATTCAGCAGCTGCGCCAACACAGGAGCCGCCTGCTCAAAGGGGTGACTGATGCCACCGGTATAAATCAACGCACGTGTAGACCGCATGGACAACTTTATTGCGCCACACGCGGCAAATGCGCAAGCACACTCGGCGCCACACCACCATCCACCAGAAGCTGATGACCCGTCACATAGCTGGCTTGCTCGGAGGCCAACCACATCACGGCATTGGCCACATCATCCACCGTCCCTAACCGCCGGATCGGCACCGCACCGCCACGCGATGCGCGCACGCGCGGATCCGCATAAATCGGTGCCGACATACCGCCATCGATAAATCCAGGAGCGACACTATTGACGCGAATGCCTAAGGGCCCAAGTTCAATCGCTAAATGCTCGGTGAGCTTCGCAATGCCGGCCTTTGCAGCAGGATACCCACCCGAGCCAGGCCCTGGCGTCACGGCATTTAAGCTCGACATATTAATAATCACGCCGCTGCCACGCTTGACCATCTCAAGAGCAGCTTCGCGCGCCACGATATAGGTGCCCACAAGATGGATATTGACCACTTCACGAAACGCATCCACCGTTTGCTCAAGCAACGAGCCAAAGCGCACGATGCCGGCATTGTTAACCAGCAAATCAGGCACCGCCGCGAACTTCACAAATGCAGCATGCACTGCCGCCTCGTTCGTGACATCAGCAGCCAAACCCACACTGCCATTGCCGAGTTCCGCAGCCAGTGCATCACACGCCGCTTGCTGCAAATCGAGCACCCCCACCCGATAGCCCGCGCGCGCCGCGTGGCGACAAATCGCAGCGCCGATCCCGTGAGCGCCGCCTGTTACGATTGCTGTTTTCAAAACACACCTCATTCATTGGTAAAACAAAATTTTGGCGTCGCGCAGAAATCAAAATAGTCGCGTGCCGTCTACTTAGCCAAACACCACCGGATAGCGTCCCCACATCGGCCGCGCCGTGTGCGTGGCCGCACTCGCCGGATCCGCGCTGGTCGGCCGTGCGTTCGCGGCCAGCAACGCTTTAACTAAAAGCGCAATAATCCCGTACTGATGCGAGGACGGGTCCACCACCCCGCGCGGTACCACACCACCATCCAAATCGCGCCCAAGACACGTGTGCACCCCCGTCCCAAAGGTCAAGCCAAAGGGCTCGTGGCCTGCCGGAATACTGCGATGCGGATTAAAACGTGCCGCGTCCTCGCCATACACATCGACCTGCCGATTCGCCGTGTATAAATCAATCTCCACGCGGTCACTCGGCACCGCCTCAATCCCACCGCGCAAGGTCACCGGGCACAAAGGCTTGCGCCACGACACTGGACTTGCCGGATGCAAACGCAAACTCTCGTGCACACAGCGCTGCATAAATAGCGGATCATCCATGATGCGCGACCGATCCTCAGGATTGCTTTGCATCCAATCATGGATCTCATGAAAGGCATGCACCGTGGCAGTGGCCGTACTGTGCGAGCCTGCTTGCAAATAAAACGCGATTTCCCGACAAAGGACATCGGGCGGCAACTCCACCTTGTCCTCGTTTTGCAACAGCACTGTCAACACATCACGTGGCAAGGCCGCATCATCAATCGTGCCTTGACTACATTGGGTCAGTAGCGCCATGCGCCGAGCGATCGATGGATTTAAAAACCGCGTCTCAAAATCGGCAAGCGCCGCGCGTACCTCGGCACGCACCATATCTTTATCGCGAGTCGAGTGCACTAAGGTCGCACCATCACCAAACGTTTTGACAAACCGCAACAGGGTTTCGGTTTCATCCACGGACCGCAGCGGCCGATCAACGCCCGCAAAATCCGCCGTCAGGTTCACCGTGATACGGTGCCCAAACTCCACTAAATCACACCCACCCCGTGCCACGAGCGGCGTCAATACATCATCTAGCGCCCGCGGAAACACCTCGGTCTCGTAGTACCGAAAAAAACTGCGCCGAAACACCCGAAACTCCAACATCCGCCGCACGCGGTGCTCATCGCCATGCAAGGTCAAGAGCACCTTGTCCATAATGACCTTACCCTCGTCATATAAAGACTGCGCAAGATTGGGCTCGCGCAACGCCGCCAGGGCATCATCAATGCGATCAATACGGATGGTCGTCATGCGATCCTGCGCCTTAAATCTCGTGTTCCGGCAAGACGGGTTTATCGAGTGGCGCCGCGCGCATGGCCACCGCTTGACTCAAGCGCGCGCCATAGGTGGAGACGCGCCAACCCGGCGGGTCGCGTCGTTTGCGCGCTGGCACCAACGGCATCTGTTGGCCATTGACGAACACCTGCTGAATGCGCTCGTGCTCGCCTAAAATAGTCACATCCTTGGACGGGTCCCCGTCCACCACAATCACATCAGCCAAATAGCCAGGCGCAATCACGCCAGTACGATCCTTCAAGCGCAAAGAAAACGCATTCTGTTGCGTCGCACAGCGTATCGCTTGCAAGGGCGTTAGGCCTAAATCGCGCACAAACACTTCCAATTCCTTGTGATGCCACTCGCCGTAGGGCGTAATCGAAAAGCCCGACTCACTCCCACACAGCAAAGGCACACCGGCATCGAATGCCCTGCGCAACATCGCACAGCTATCGGCAATCTCGCGGCGGAACATCTCACGGATCATGGGATCCGCGCCCACGGTCTGGCCGTAGTCCGCAAGATTCGCCTGAAAGGTAAACACCGGCATGATCGGCACTTGCTTATCAATCACTTTGGCGAGTGCCCGCTCATCCATGAGTGTTGCGTGCAAAATTAAATCCATCCCCGCATCCACGCACTCAACAATCGAGTTTGCGCCACGGCAATGGCCAAGCACTGGAATCCCGAGTTCATGCGCCGTGTCACAGACCAGTTTTAACTCATCAAAAGTCCACGACTTGACCTCACCACGCAAAGGATGGCGCGGCACGACGCCCGTCACATGCACTTTGATCCAGTCCACACCGTGTTTAATTTGGCGGCGTACTTCAGCCACGATTTCGGCCGTGCTGTTGAGCACCTTGCCGTAGCCACGCACACCCTCATCAGGGATTAACCGCCCGGCTGTGCCACCCACGCTGGTCCAGAGTGCATAACCACCCGTGGACATGCGCGGCCCTGCCACGATGCCCGCTTCAATCGCATCGCGCAGATCCACACCAATCTCAAAAATCGAATCCGCATCCATAAAACCGGTCACGCCCGCACGCAACAGCTTCTGCACGTTCTCAGCCGCAATAATGGCGGCTAATCCATTCCGGCGATGAAAGAAAAGCTCGTCGTTGGAATTCGGTTCATCAAAACTAATATGACAATGCCCATCAATTAGTCCGGGCATCACAGTTTTACCGGCAACGTCAATGCGCACCAGCGAAGGCTCCTGCACGGCCGCTAAATCTGCCGCAGCGCCCACCGCTGCAATGCGCTCGTCTCGCAGCAGCACGGAGCCTTGTTGTGGGGCCGCGCCCGTGCCATCAATGATGGTGCCATTGAGTAATAGTGTCGCTGTCATGAGAACCTCAACAAACGTCGTGCGTTGTCCGCTAAGTAGGCAGGAGCCTCCAGCCGCTGCCCACCCGCAGGCTGATCCCAACCCGCAAAATTTGTGCCCAGCACCAACCGGTCACGCCCCACCACCTCAATCAACAACTCGAGTGAGCGCGCATCGTGCACATGATTATCAAACCACAAGCGAGTCAAGCGCTGTTCAAAGGCGCCAGGTTCCCGTAGTGCAGCCGCAGCCCACGGACGCTTTAATGCGGCTTCAGCAAAACGACCGCGCAAGAAAGCAATCGCACCACCACCGTGACTGACACACACATCGAGTGTCGGGTACCGATCCAGCACGCCACCGTAAATGAGCGTACCGACCGCAATGGTCTCTTGCGCCGCAAAACCAATCAGCAGCTCTAAATCAAAGCCCGCCAATGGCGGAAACGCCTGCGGCCCATCAATCCCGGCCGGTGCTGGATGCAAAAAGAGCGGCACATTCAAGGCCACACACCGCTCATAGAGCACATTCAAGCGTGGATCATCCAGGCGCATCCCAAACTCAGTGCCGATGTAAGGCCCCAAAAAACCGTACTCACCCACGGCGCGCGAGAGTTCCTCGGCCGCTGCCACCGGGTCTTGCATGGGCAGGGCCGCAAAAGCGCCTAAGCGATCCGGATAGCGCGCCACCAAGGCTGCGAGCACCTCATTGTGACGCTTGCAAAAAGCGATCGCGGATGGCGCATCAATAAAATGAAAATAGGTCAATGGATTTGGCGAGAGCACCTGATAATCAATGCCAGCCACATCCATGGCCTCAATGCGCCGATCGACATCCATGAACGGACTGCCCCGGTAACGCACCCCGTGCAACTGATAGCCACCCACCCGAAACAAAGGCCGCCCATCGGGCGCCACCGTCAACTCAGGCCCGTGCACACCCGCGGCTCCCATCGTCTCGTCCAACACCGCATGGGCGTGAATATCAATGCTACGTGCGGTTGTTTTGCTCATGTGGGACTCTGAATAATGCCACCATCGACAGGGATCACGGTGCCAGTGATGTAACTGGCACGTTCGGAAGCTAAAAATGCCACCACATCGGCAATTTCCTCAGGGCGCGCTAAGCGCTTGAGTGGAATGCCTGCGGCGATCTCGGCAAGTACCGCACTTGACTCGCGCTCACCGGCTGCTGCGCGGGAGCTTGCCATCTGCGACACGCGATCGGTGAGCGTCCAACCGGTGGCGATGGTGTTGATCAGGACATTGTCAGCCGCCAAGGACGCGGCAATGGACTTCGCCCAACCGATACCGCCTAAGCGCAGGCTATTGGACAGCATAATGTCTGGAATCGGCTGCTTCACCGAGTAGGAACTTAAATTGATCACGCGACCCCAGCGCTGTGCACGCATCACGGGCAACACCGCGCGCGTCACGCGCACCTGACTCATTAAGGTCAGCTCAAAAGCGCGTTGCCAGTCCGCATCGCTCACGTCCGCAAACTGACCCGGCGGCGGACCACCGGCATTGTTCACGAGTACATGCACGGTTCCAAAGCGGGCAAGGACCGCATCCACCATGATGCTGATCGCGGCGCTGTCTGTCAGATCGCAGACAAAGCCTTCCACACGAGCACCCGTCGCCGCGTGCAATTCCTCGGCCACGCGCCGTGTGGTGACCTCATCACGCGCACAGATCGCCACTTGCATGCCCTCGCGGGCAAGCACAGCGGCGCTCGCACGACCGAGTCCTTGACTCGCCGCAGTCACCAAAGCCACCTTTGCTGTTAACCCCAAATCCACGCGCTACTCCTGAGTCCCTGTCAGCTGTCGCTGATACATGGCCATATCAAAATAATCCCGCCACGCTGTAATAAGGCCATCATCGATCTCAAAAATCCCCATCAGTGGCAGACTAATATCAATCCCACCGCGCCCAAAATCATCAATGCGCTCAGTCAGCACTTTGTTACCGTCGGCTGCAATGGCAAGCAATTTCCAGTCGACCCAATCAAACGCACCCTGACTCGTCAAATACCGCGCAACCGCCGCCCGCCCGTGGATCGGTGCCACCGGCATGTTGTGGTAGACCACCTCCGGATGCAGCCACGCCACCACGCGCGGTATGTCATTTGCATTCCACGCGGCAAGAAACTCACGCACGACAGCAGTGGGCGTTGGAGTCAAAGGCGTTCCGCGCGCCTGTTACGCGCCGAGCAAAATTGGATAGCTCGCCCAGGCTTCGCGCGCGATATTCGGCTCCCGCCGCGCCGGACGATCCGGATCAGGGCGCGCATCGGCCGCGATCAACGCCAGCGCCAAGGACGTCACCGTCCCGTACTGGTGCTTCAACGGATCCGTCTCGGCTTTGGGTACGACGCCGGCCGCGAGTTCTCGGCCTAAGCAGGTGTGAATTCCCACGCCAAAGGTCAGCCCGTACGGCGGCTGTATCGCCGGCAACACTCGATAGGGATTAAATTCAGCAGCATCCTCACCAAAAACCGCCACTTGCCGATTGGCTTTGAACAGATCAATCACCACGGTGTCATCCACTGCCGCATCATCCCCCGACGGCAGATGCACCGGACACAGCGCGCGACGCTGCACCACGGGACTGGAAGGATGCAAGCGCATGCTCTCATGCACACAGCGCTGCACAAACAAAGGATCCGTTTTAAGCCGCGCTCGGTCCTCAGGATGCGCTGCACTCCAGGTAAACATTTCGTGCATCGCATGGGTGAGCGAATGCACCGAGGTGTGGGCGCCGGCCAGAAAATAAAACGCTGTCTCGCGCAAGATCATGTCACGTGGCAGATCCACGCGGTCTTCATTGCGCAGCAGCACGGTGAGAATATCGCGCGGCAGTTGCTCTTCCGTGTGTGTCCCGTTTTTAAGACCCGCGATCCGTGCACGCCGACGCGCGACCGACGCGGTAAAAAACTGCTCATCAAATTGCCGCAAGGTCGCGCGCACTGTCTCTTTGATGGGCTCACGATCCCCCGTGAACTGGCCCAAGGTTGCGGCAAGCCCAAGCGCTTTCAAAATACCAATCAAGGTGTCAGCTTCTGCGTCCGTACCGAGCGGCCGATCGATACCGGCAAAATCAGCCGTGAGCGCGATCATGGCGCGCGGACCGAATTCCATCAGATCCGCGCTGCCCTTGCGCTGGTAATAAGCGACCGCTCGGTCGATGACCGGCGGGAGCACTTGCTCACTGTAATAATTGAAAAAATCTTTCTTGAAAATACGCATTTCGAGCAAGCGTCGCACACGGTGCTCCTCGCCGTGCAAGGTGACTAGCACCCGATCCATGAGGACCGCACCCTCGTCATACAACGACTGCTTTAAATCGGGCAGACTCAAGGACTTGTTCGCCTCGTGATAACCCGTAATGTGCACCGTGCTCATGCCTGTCGCCCTTGTATACAAATATCTGAGAAGAATATACATGCGCAACCGACTGCGCACATGTCTAGACTATCAACTGCTGCAACTCAATTAAACCGACATGGTAACAAGCCGGTTGCATGATACGCACACGCAGGCAGAAATAGTGCGCTGCACCAATTCTAGCGCAACCCTTGTAGGAGGCCCCGATGCCCGTCAATCACTTAGTGTGGATTCAATTCAATGAGGGCGTGTCGCACGCTCGGATAGAGGAGCATCTTGCCGCGCTGCGCTCACTCCACGGCAACGTCCCTGGCATCCAACGGCTGTCCGTGGGCGCTAATTTTACTGACCGCGCCCAAGGCTATACCCACGCCGTTGCCGTGGAACTGACCGACCGCGCCGCATTAAGCGCCTATGGGCCGCACCCCTATCATGCGACTATCGCCAGCGCGCTCAAGGCCGATGCAAAGGTGTTGGCCCTTGATTATGAATTTTAAGGACAAGAAGCTGTCAGACGAACGGCTTACAGACCGAGCAACACGGCAAGGTCGATGAGCGAGCGCACGTTGTGCGCCGAATGATGGCGTGTGGCATGCCGGGCTAACACGGCCGCTCCCATCGCCAACGGTGCATAACTTGCGCTGCGCTCGAGTGGATTCACCCACACGAGCTCACGCGCACTGCGGCTTAAGCGCCGCACTGCTTCATCCAGCTCGGCCGGATCACCACGCTCAAGCCCATCGGTGAGTAAAATCACGCCCGCACCACGCGCTAACACCCGTCGTGACCACAGCGTATTAAACTCAGCCAAACACGCACCGATCCGCGTACCCCCATCCCAATCACTCACCGCACGCGCGCTATGCATGAGTGCGGTATCAGGGTCCAATGGTCGCAAGTGCCGCGTTAAGCGCGTCAAGCGCGTTGCGAACGCAAACGCCTCGAGTGGCCGCAAGCGCCGCGCCACCACGTGCGCAAAGTGCAAAAACATCCGCGTGTACACGGCCATCGATCCGGAGATATCCATCAGTAACACCCACTCGCGGGGTTTCATACGCGGGCTTAACCAGTGCAGCGGCTGTAAGCGTCCCGAGGCACTCGCGCGCAAGAGGTGGCGCACATCCAATCGTGAGCCGTGCGTTGCCCGTGCGTAGCGCCGCGTACGCCGCAGCGCCGATGACTGCGATGGCATAGCGAGCAAGCGCCGCGCTTGCTCAAGCTCTGCACTACTCATTTGCTCAAAATCTTTGGTGACCAACACATCGGTTGCCGCAAATGTGCCACCGGCATCGGGACGCTGCTCATCGGGACGGGTGAGTGTTTTGACCGGCCCCGCTGCACGCAAAGCCTCCGCCAGTCGACGCAGTGCCGGCGGCGACGGTGATTCAGGGGACTTCGGGATCACCCACTCAGCTCCGGGTGGTACCCGCAGTGAGGACGGATACAGCACATCAAACAACTGATCAAAGAGCTCAAAATCGGCCGGGTCATTGATCAACGTGGCGCGCAACCCCGCTTTGGTGTCCCCACGATGGCTGATGTTGATCACCGCCAGCGCCTCGGCGGCGCTGATCAGGCGATCAGTGCCTAAACGCACACCTCCGGCGCGCAATGCCTGCGCAAGCGTCATCAAACTTAGGCTTCGCGAGTCCTCACCCATCGCGGGTGTGAGCGTGTCGATCACGCACCAAGCCCTTGGGATTTGATCGCAGTCATGAGCGCCGGCAGTTCGTTGCGCACACCATGTAAATCTTCTTGGTACTTCAAAAGCACGCCCAAGGTCTCATCCACCACAGTCGCCGACAAGGCATGCTCGCCAAGCGCCACCACAGCGCGCGCCCACTCCAGACTCTCCGCAATACCAGGGGCCTTAAAGAGCTTGCGCTCGCGCAGCATCTGCACGAAGCGCACAATCTCACGAGCTAACGCCTCACTCGCGTCAGGTGCACGCGCCCGCACAATCGCCAGCTCGCGCGCTGCATCCGGATACCCCAACCAGTGATACAAACAGCGACGCTTCAACGCATCGTGCACTTCACGCGTCCGGTTGGAGGTTAGGATCACAATCGGTGGCTCAAGTGCCCGGACCGTGCCAAGTTCCGGAATGGACACTTGAAAATCCGCCAACATCTCGAGCAAAAACGCCTCAAAGGGCTCATCCGCTCGATCGATCTCATCAATCAACAGCACCGGCGGCCCCTCGGCATGTGGCTCGAGGGCCTGCAGCAAGGGACGCTTGATTAAAAACCGCGGATCAAACACCTCCGACGTGAGCGCCGCGCGCGTGTCTGTGTCGTTGGACGCTTCGGCTAAGCGCACTTCAAGCACTTGGCGCAAATAATTCCACTCATACACGGCCGAGGAGATATCGAGTCCCTCATAACACTGCAGCCGAATGAGTCGCCGCCCCAGCGCGCGACTCAACACATTGGCCACTTCTGTTTTGCCAACGCCCGCATCCCCTTCTAAAAACAAAGGGCGACCGAGTTTTAAACTCAAAAAAAGCACCACCGCCAAATTGCGGTCGGCCAGATAGTGCTCACCCGCTAACAATGCGCGCGTGGCGTCCACCGACGCCGGTGCCGCGATGCGCGTCATCTACGGGCCTGCACCGCCGCAACAGCACGCCGTGTCATTACCGAAATCAGGTTTGCACGGTATTCCGGTGTGCCGAATAGATCCTGATTCAAGCCGTCCGCTGACACCACAATGCCATCAATCGCCTGTGGCGCAAAATTCTGATCGAGCGCTTTTTCAAACGCTTCCTGACGAAACACGCAAGGCCCTGCGCCGGTCACTGCCACACGCACGCCCTTGCCGGTGTCCACCACCATGACCCCTACCATCGCATAGCGCGACGCGGGGCTGGGGAACTTGGCATAGGCCGCACGCTTGATCATCGGGAACTTGATTCGCGTGACTAATTCACCCGCCTGCAAGGCAGTCATAAAAAGCCCCGTGAAGAAGCTACTCGCTGGAATCTCACGCCGATCGGTCACAATCGTCGCATCCAAGGCAACGGCTGCCGCCGGATAATCCGCGGACGGGTCGCTGTTCGCGATCGAGCCACCAATCGTGCCGCGATTGCGCACCAAAGGATCACCAATGCCACCCGCGAGCTCAGCCAACGCCGGCAAGACCCGCTGAATATCGGCAGAACTTGCCACATCACTGTGACGCGTCATCGCCCCGATGCAAAGGCGATCCCCTTCGATCGTGATACCGGTTAATTCGGCAATGCCCGCGAGATCCACCAGCGTTTCGGGACGTGCGAGGCGCATTTTCAGCGACGGCAACAACGTCATACCGCCGGACAAAAAGTTCCCACCATTGAGCGCTTTGACTGCCTCGGCCACCGAACTCGGACGCACATAGTTAAATGAATACATCGAAAACTCCTAAGCAGCCGCCGTTGCTTGCAACACCTTCGCAGCCGATGCAATCGCTTTGACAATGTTGTGATAGCCCGTGCATCGGCAAATATTGCCCTCAAGGCCTTCACGAATCTGATGCTCGCTGGGATTTGGATTGCGCTTTAACAACTCCACCGCCGTCATGATCATGCCCGGCGTGCAGTAACCACACTGCAAGCCGTGACAGTTACGAAACGCTTCTTGCACCGCATGCAATTGTGTTCCACTGCCGAGGCCTTCAATGGTCGTGACCGCGCTGCCTGACGCTTGCACCGCCAGCATCGTGCAACTTTTAATGGCGCGCCCATCCACATGCACCACACAGGCGCCACACTGACTGGTGTCGCAGCCCACGTGCGTGCCCGTGAGTCGCAAATCGCGACGCAGAAATTCCACCAGCAAGGTGCGCTCATCCACCTCAGCGGTGACGTTGCGACCATTAACGACCATCGCGACTGCTATACCCATCAGGCGCACTCCCGTGCTCTTATTCAGTTGACCAGTGCATTCATTCAAACGTCAAGCGTGAGCGGCTATACCCTCAGCGCCCATACCAATAGGCTGCCGCAACGCCAGCCGCAAGACCCACAAGCGCGAGCCACCAACCGAGCCCAAAGTGTCGCGCACCCAGCGCCGTAGCGCCAGCACTCTCGATGGCTGGGGTGCGTGTGGCATTGGCATCCATGTGCTTGGCGAAGGCATCAAAAAACTGATCGGCCAGTTGGCGCGTGGCGGCTTCAACCAAGCGCGAGCCGACTTGGGCCAGTTTGCCACCAAGCGACAGCGTCGCGGTATAGCTTAAGACCGTAACAGCCCCGTCCTCCACCAGACTGACGTTTGCACTGCCCTTCCCAAAACCCACCGGGCCCTTCCCTTCGCCGGTCAGCGTGTAGCCAGCTGGTGGATTTAAGTCCGACAACACAATTTTGGTCGCAAACACCGACTTAATTGGGCCTAACTGCGCCATCACGCGGGCCTCGATCTCGGTCGGGGACAGCATGTTGAGGGATTCGCAGCCAGGGACGCAGGCTTTTAGCACCGCAGGATCATTCAGCGCCTGCCATACGCTTTGCCGCGATGCAGCAATTCGGTATTCACCCTGTATCGCCATGCTCGTCTCGCATCTACCGTGGAACTCCCACACTGCGAAGCGTACCTCATCGCGCGTGCCCGTGGCGGCCGACGATTACGAAGTGACCCGCGCCTACACCACCGTGAGTGCTATCCTTTTGCTATCTTAGGTATACCTTTAAGCGAGAGTCACGATGAGCAGCGGAATTGGTGCATCGGTCCTACGGGTCGAAGATCAGCGTTTCATTACCGGCACAGGGACCTACACCGACGACATTCAGCGCCCCGGGCAAACTCATGCCTACATCGTGCGCGCCACCACAGCGCATGGCATCATCAAAAAAGTCGACGTGAGTTCAGCGCTTGGCGCGCCTGGTGTTATTGCTGCCTACAACGGCGCGGATTTACAAGCCGACAAAATTGGCATCCTGCCCTGCGGCTGGATGACGATGAACATCGATGGCACGCCCATGTTCTCCCCCACCATGCCGGTCGTTGCCTATGATCGCGTGCGCTATGTGGGCGAACCCATTGCTGTGGTCATCGCCGAGTCGGTACACCAAGCCAAGGATGCCGCCGAACTCATTGAGATTGAGATCGATGATTTGCCAGCAGTGGCCTCCATTGAACGCGCCATCGCACCGGGCGCGCCAATCGTGTGGGACGGCGCCAAGGGCAATGTGGGTTTTCACTGGCATATCGGCGCAGAAGCGCCTGTCACCGCCGCTTTTGCGCGCGCAGCACACATCGCCAAGATGGACCTCGTCAATAGCCGCATTATTTGTAACTCCATGGAACCACGCGCCGTGTGCGCGGAGTTTGATGTCGGTAAGGGTGAGTTCACTCTTTACTTGTCATCACAAAACCCGCACGTGCAACGCATTTTGCTGGCCACCGCTTCGCTCGGTTTTCCAGAGCACAAGATCCGCGTGATCTCACCCGACGTCGGTGGTGGCTTTGGTATCAAAGCCATGCACTATCACGAGGAAGTGATCGCCTGCTGGGCCGCACGCAAACTCGGCCGACCGGTGCGCTGGACGTCTGAGCGTAGCGAAGCCTTTATCAGTGACCGCCACGGTCGTGATCACCAAACCCATGTGGAACTGGCTCTAGACAAAGATGCGAAATTCATCGGGCTTCGCGTCAGCACACACGCCAACATGGGCGGCTACTACTCGACCTTTGGGCCGGCGATCCCCACGTTTTTTTACGCGACCTTACTGTCAGGAACGTATCCAATTCCTGCGATTTACTGTGACGTGACCGGCGTACTCACCAACACGGTTCCAGTGGATGCGTATCGCGGCGCCGGGCGACCGGAAGCCACCTACGTCATTGAACGCATTGTGGATCGGGCAGCGGATGATCTCGGCATAGATCCGGCCGAACTGCGTCGCCGCAACCTCATTCCAGTGGATGCGTTTCCCTACAAAACACCCATGGGCTCTGAGTACGACTCGGGTCAATACGAGCTCGCCCTCGACAAAGCGTTGGCGCTCAGCGACTACAAGGGCTTTGAGGCGCGCCGCGCCGAAGCCAAAACACGTGGTAAATTGCGCGGCATTGGACTATCGAGTTACATCGAAGCCTGCGGCGCGGCGCCGTCCAAGATTGTCATGGCCAACGGCGGCGGCAGCGGCATGTTCGAATCTGCCACCGTGCGCGTCAATCCCACCGGTGGCGTGGTCGTGATGACCGGCACGCATTCGCACGGCCAGGGGCACGAGACCACGTTTGCACAAGTCGTGTCGGACAAGCTGTCGATCCCGATGGAGCAGATTGAGATTGTGCACGGCGATACCGCGCGCACACCCTTTGGACTCGGCACCAACGGCTCGCGCTCGCTTGCGCTTGGTGGTACCGCGATTATCAAAGCACTCGACAAGATCATCGCGAAGGGTAAAAAAATTACCTCCCACGTACTGGAAGCCGCGGAAGCCGACATCATTTTTGAGAATGGCCGCTTCTCGGTGGTCGGCACCGACAAAGGCTTGGCCTTTGGCGAACTCGCCTTCACCGCACACGCACCGGCGCGCTTCCCCACCGATGAAATCGAACCGGGTCTTGAAGAAACCGCGTTCTTCGATCCGGTAAACTTCACCTTCCCGGCGGGCGTGCATGTATGCGAACTGGAAATTGATCCTGACACCGGCACCACCGACATCATCGCCTACTCGGTGGTCGATGACTTCGGCAACATAGTAAATCCCATGATCGTCGACGGTCAGGTGCACGGCGGCACGGTACAGGGCATTGGACAGGCGTTGCTTGAGAACTGCGTGTACGACGAGGACAGCGCGCAGTTGTTATCCGGCTCGCTGATGGATTACTGTCTGCCACGCGCGGATGACGTGCCACACTTTAAGCTCGACTACATCGTCACCCCGTCCCCGCACAATGCCTTAGGGGTCAAAGGCTGCGGCGAGGCAGGCGCGATCGCAGCCACACCGGCAGTCATGAATGCGGTCGTTGATGCTCTGCAACCGGCCGGTGTGCAGGACATCTCCATGCCAGCAACGCCACTGAAAATATGGAACGCCCTGCAAGCTGCAAAGGCTGCTGCATAAGACTGCTGCATCACGCTTCAACTCACTCCCCTTCACGGAAGCACACGTATGGCCAATGACACATCCGCCTCTGCGCCGACTGGCACACACTATGACGCCATTGTCGTCGGTGCCGGTTTTTCGGGACTGTACCTGATCTACCAGTTACGCAAACTCGGCATGTCAGTGCACGTCATTGAAGCAGGTGAAGGGGTGGGCGGCACGTGGTACTGGAACCGCTATCCCGGTGCACGCTGCGACGTGGAGAGCATGGAATATTGCTATTCGTTCGACGATGCCCTGCAACAAGAATGGCAGTGGACGGAGCGCTATCCACAACAAGCCGAGATCTTAACCTATCTCAACCACGTCGCTGATCGCTTTCAGTTGCGCTCCGCG
>Ga0136642_1000181_pt1 | contig 37559 bp, 48 predicted proteins | sample LowCatLa1302831Y_FD_115313 | JGI IMG/M metagenome (GOLD analysis project Ga0136642, IMG submission 115313) | Freshwater microbial communities from Lower Cathedral Lake, Yosemite National Park, California, USA - 13028-31Y | ecosystem: Environmental > Aquatic > Freshwater > Lake ... | reverse complement strand
AGAACACTCTCCGATCCGTTTTTGCCATCAAAACGGATCCACACACACACACAACAAATACACACGCCCCAACAAATACACACACAACATACATACAACATCATGAACAATATTAACAGGAGCCACAGTATGCGGAATCACATCTCGTCGTCGTCGAATTATCATCTTCTGGATCTAGATCAGCAGGTTGCGCAGATTTCACTTAACGGAGTGTACAAGTACGAGATAACTTGGGACCCCGAGACACATGACATTATCATCGAGCCACAAGGCAGTCGGGTTCGCTTCTGGCATCCAGACACCTTCACTGTAAAGGAGAGCATCTCTCGGTTACTAGGCGATAACGAGTTCTGGATTCGCGGTCTCGTTCTACGTGGAGGTGGCGGACTCGATGCGAATACCACGCTCGAAGAGGAGCAGGAGGTCTGCACACACACGTGGAGCGACTATATCCGGCAGGGGTATGTGATCCAGTTCAATATTGTCGACAAACAGTATGACGACGAGAATGCACCTCCGCGCGCAGTAGGGAGTGAGCACGACGAGCACGACGAGCACGACGACGAGTATATGGCGGGAGAGTTTGAGAGATGGCACCGTGAGTTCAGGGAACGTACGAGACTAGCATGGGGGTTAGAATCAGATTGGTAGGGGGTTGTGTTACGTAAAAACTAAAAAAATAGAAAAGGGGTATGAGTAAAATTTTTTATTCTTGGTTTAGAGTCTCTCGTTGTATGTTATACAATGCTCGCACTTGTCACTGTTGCTCTCGCTGGAACAAAAATCTGCTCGATACCGGAAGCACTCGCGCGTAATTTCGCAGTGACGATCTCTACAGATGCACCGACTCCGGGACAGAATGTAACAACTATTTTTGACTTTGATCTCGACACGCCTATCGTAGGAGGAACCGCATACTATTCGGCAACACTGAATGGTCTCGGACCGTTTACTTCACAGGCCTCGCTCTGTGAGGAGACCGCAAAGTCTGGAGACCCATGTCCACTCGTCGCCGGGCATCATCACCAAGAGTCTGTTGCCACCAACACCGTAACAGGAAAGGTTATTACAACCATTTCATGGTATGATGAGTCGGGCACAGAGATCCTGTGCACAGAAATCACAACAAAGAGTAGCGAGGCGAAAAAACGGAACGGTACGCAAAAAAAGCACTAACCAAATATACCGATACGATGACGACACTTATGGTCACATCCGATGATATTTGGAATGAGTTCGTGTACTACCGCAAGAATGGCCATAGTGAAACGGCTCACGAATACATTCGCCCACACCGAAGTCAAGCTCGGTGGGAGATCGTTATTGCAATGCTTATTCACCATCGGTATCCTGGAAAATTGCGTCCAGGGGATACCGTAAATGTGGGAGACATCTTAACATTTAACTGGGACGAAGAACTCGATAAACTTTCAGATATGGTGTCGGATGAACTTAGTTCTTCCCACGTGTCTTCTTGAGCTCTACAAGAGCTTCATAGGCGCGCACATGCTTCGTACTATGCCGTCCCTTCTTCTCCTTTGCCTTATCAGACTTCTTACGACGTTCATAGGTTTCCATTCTTACGTTTATTTACAAACTTACGAATGTTAATGATCATTCATTTTTAGTCTAATGGGAGCGCGCGCCGCCCTTGATCGGGACGTACGACTTGATGTAGGGGAGCGTCGCTGCAACGACAAACACGGCGACCAGCAGGGTTACAGTGGCGGCAATGGCGTCACCGACCTTGAGCTTGACTGGGCCAATCGGGACAACCAGTCCCTCGACGGTCGACTGGGCATTTGGGCTCACAAGCGCGAGGAAGGGCGTGACAAGATCGCGGATCATCGCCTGAAAGAAGTCCTTCAGAGCACCGCCAACGAAAATCGCAACTGCGAAGGTGAGTAGGAGATTGGACATGTTTATTTTTAACGAACGAGAATAAAATGCTGGCATGTCAAAAGTGTCGCCTCGAGCTTCCGGGCGTCGACTACTTGTGTGTGAACTGCTGGCTCCTAGAACGAAAACGGATAGAAACGTCCCCACAAGTGGATAGACCAAGAACATAATCAAAATGCCAAAGAACACTGCCGGTGGATCAAAGCACAAGAAGCATTCGAACGCAGAGTCATCAACATCTAAGAAATCACGCCAGCTGTTTGAGAATATCCTTTCCGATGTGCGCGACGGAGACTTTCCCGATACGCTTCATATCGGCAAGGTTGTGCGCAAGCTGGGACAGGGGCGTATGGAGGTAAACTATATCCACGAGGATCGCTTGCACGCGGTGAGGGCACCCGTCCGAGGCGCGCTGAGTGGTCGTGGAAAGAAGGACGCATTCATCGACGTCAATTCAATCGTTCTAATCTCTGAGACGGGAATGGATTCGGGTATCACGCACGAGATCATCGGCGTACTGTCTGCCAGCCAGCTCTCGGCACTCAAGGGTGAAATGACGCTTGATCCTCGCCTGTTTGCGGGGGGTGAGTCTGGTGTATCGGACGGAATCGAGTTTGATACGATTGTCGAGGAGCCTGCGAGTACTGACAAGGCAGGCGAACCTAAGGAATTAGATATTGATACAATTTAATGGCACAACCGGACAATCCTGGACATCTGCGTCCTCACCCGGTGGACGTTCCTGAAAAGCGAAATATACGAAAGAAATTTGACTTCAGCTGTCGGACACATGCATACCACTATGCCTTCGATCCCACCGACTACTGCGATATCAATGTCCACAATGTGAGTGGAGAAGACACAACAATCTACATCGGTCTAAAATACGCTCTAAAATTCTCGGAAAAGCCCGTTGTCTTTTTCACATGCTACGACGTGGGTCCCAACCCCATATTAAAGGCATTTGTGCGCCATGTCGTATGTTCCCTCGCTATACGTGAAGGGGGTGGGATCAATATTTACTTTTTCGACATGCGTAATCTCCGCGACATCTCCGACGAAATCAAGAGCCACCTTGAAAATGAGTTTTCGCGATACGCAGGTGTCCCCGTCCAGATAATTAACACCGCGTGCGTAGACCGATCGAAATGCGTATATCTCCAGCGCTTCAAGGGAGATAATGAGATGGGGTGGTGTATTAGCTGGGGCCTGCTGTTCCTGGACTATCTGACGACGAATCCGGATATACTGAGCAAGTCGGTAAATGCAAAAAAGAAGGCATTTGCAAGACTGTATACTCAATTGGACCAGCATCTAGCAGGTCCCCGGTCCAATCACTTTATTGAGGCGTATTACAAGAGAATAATGAATCTATGAGTTTGGGGGCAATCACCCGCGGATTTTGATTGGAGAGCAACCGTTGATGTTCCGCACGATAATCGTAGGTACAACTGTGGTCATTTCTGTGGAGCGCGCAGTATACCTTCTGGCACTTACACTGCATGGTGGTGTACGATTTTTTCCTGCAAGTGGAGTGGTTGCACTTCTCCATTCTGGCGATGATCTATGATTTCTTTATGAGAAAGAGTATCCGTTTTGTATAATGGAAGCACAACCCCCGTCGGTAGATGGGATCACCGCAGAACAGAAGACAGCTCGCCTGAATATGGTGAACATGTCGGGAGATATGACCCGGTATGGTCGCGATACTCCAAAACTTATCCAAAAAATACGCGATCAGATGGATGGAACGGATATAGAGCTCGAATATCTGTCGTTGACATCACTTCCAAATTTTGGAAAGGATCTTGGATTTCGAAGCGTTATCATAGCCGAGATTGACGACCTCGAAGAAACGACACAGACAAACCTCCGGGATTTTTTACTGGCCGGTGCCGTGCCACTCAAACAGCTTAATATCGGAGATATTGCATTTTTAAGTATCATCCCGTTCAACAATGCCAAGCTAACGATCAACTTTATTGGACCCATTGTCAACGAAATACACATTGATAATTTCGGATTACAGGGTCCAGAAATCACACTGGCGGCGCCTAAGATAACTCTAGTCCAAGGAACTTCACTTGAACGGATTCGAATCGGTCCGGGGTGCAAACACCTCCTACTAATCGACATTGAAGGCCTTAAAACGATTGACATTGATGATCCGTCAACGCTCGAAACTGTACGTTTCGAGGCCTTACCTAACCTCGAGCACTATACGCCTCTTCCACATACGGCAGTGCGGAGCGGAGACTTCTTTGTGTCTGACGCGATTCCTGAGATCACAATTCCGTTCACAAATCAACAAGTGTATGATTTTGAAGAGAATGAGGAAGTTCCCATGATAACCATCCTATCCAGGATGGGATCCATCATCTTCAAAGCCAAAGAGTCGTATTTCACCCTGCCGTTAGAGCAGGTTGAGAAAAGTCACAGCGATGGGTCGCAGATTCGGTACAAGTGCAATGGAGAACTGCACGGTGCCCCGGTAGAAGGAGAGGTGGACATGGAGACGCCCTATTACTATGTTCAGGGCAATGGGAACTTCATTGTCCCGCTTCACGAATTAACCTCAGCCCTGCTAAAGTACAAAATCATTGAACTGGTGCAGACAGATATCGTTCTAGACTATGTTGCCTCGGCCAAGGCTATTATAATGTCTCCCACGGATCCAGTGAACCGATACGGTGAAGACGTCAACATTGTGAGTGCCGACCACTGTCAGGCGGGGACCAATCAGAGGGTGTTTACCATAAAGGGTGTCATCCTGACCGGGGAGACGGGTGGGCGATCACGCGCGAAGCGGACGGTAAGTAAGAAACGGCGCACCTACAAAAAGAACCGCAACTACAAGGGCCCCTACATCAACCCAGCGTATAATACGGTTCCATTTAAGCGGTAAGCGATCGAGCTCTGCACCATACTGAGCAGGCTTGAATGGAGCGCTGAGCCATCCGAGGAGAGTTGGTCGCAGTCGATCATTGCAGTCGTAGACCACATCGTACCATGCCATCAGAATGTACCCTGTGAACGCAAGGGCAATTGTGACGGCGCGCTTGAAGGCAATGTCGTAGGGAGTCCGTAGTGAAGCGGAAGGGGGCATCCAGTACACTGCGATCAAGAGACCAGAGAATGCTAGACACTTTGGATTCAAATAGAGAGGCGTTCCGAATAATCCACCGCCCATTATTTCTATGCACTAGGAATAATAGATATGTCTGCACAGGGTTCATCATATTTCGGTTCTTATTCCAGTGGTCGTGGTAACGTCAAGGTCGCGAGCTCGAGCGATCTGCTCAAGGCAATAAAGCTCCAGACGATCTACAATGCCAACAAGAGCAATCCCAAGTCGAAGATCACAACCGCGGGTCACAGCAACCCCCCCGAGCAGATTGCACAGTACAATGCCGTTGCCCAGCAACTCAATTACGGCGTGAAACACACGCAGAATCGGTAGGGGAATTAACTACTAGGATAAGAATAACAATGGCATCCCTCAAGGAGCAGATTGAAGTCCAAGCAAAAGCACTTCCATCTGCACCCACCTCCGAACTGCTTTTCCAGATGCGCACAGAAGCGTGTACGGCTAAGGATTTCAATCTCCAATCATTTCAACTGTTTGTTCGGCGCATATTGAGTCCAGACAGTCCGAATCGCAATATGCTCCTGTTTCACGGAACGGGTGTGGGCAAGACGTGTACCGCTATCCAAGTGGCAGAGGAGTACATTCTACGCCCAGAGTTCCAGGACAAGAAGGTCCTCGTGCTGTCATCTCCCTCCGTCCAGCAAAACTTTAAGACCCAGATTTTTGATGTCACGCGCGTAACAGACGACCATGGCCTCCTCCGGTCGCAACAGTGCACGGGTCGTCGCTACCTCGAGATGCTGGAGCGCGCACAGACGGAGAACCTGCGTTGGGAGAATCCAGAGAGCCGAGAGAAACTCAAGCAGATCATTGGGCGCATGATTAACGACTTTTACGATTTCCGGGGATACGGTGAATTTGCCAACGAGATTGATCTTCAGGCAAATACCAAGACAAAGAAGGAGTTTGAGGAGTGGATCCATCAGACATTTGATGGTCGTCTCTTGATTGTGGACGAGGCACACAATATGCGCGAATCGCCGTCTGTGAATGTGGAGAAGGTCAACAAGAAGATCTCTGAAGCGATCCAAAAGATTGTCAAGGTCGCAAATGGCATGACGCTCGTGCTTCTGTCTGCGACTCCAATGTACGATACCTTCCAGGAAATCATGTTCCTGTTCAACCTGTTCCTGTGGAACGACAAGCGCCAGGCGGCCGATGAGAAAGTGGAGACGGACTCTATATTTAGCAAGAATGGCGCATTTGTGACTCCCGAGAAGGAGGCTGTATTTCGGGGATACGTTCACGAGTACGTGTCGTACGTGCGTGGCGAGAACCCGTTTACATTCCCGTTCCGCCTGCCTCCCCCCGACGATATGTTGGCCAAACCAGATCGCACCGCTGATTTCCAGGGGCAGGCGATCGATACACCGATACAGTACCTGAAACTCACCGTCTCGTATCTAGAGGCCCCGCAGTCGGACGCAGTGCGCAAGATTACAGGCGTGCTTCAAGAGGGTGCACTACCGACCATCGTGTCTGGACCCGGACTTGAATCATCGCCAAATAAGCAGTTTGCGTGGCGGTACAAGGGGGAGCCGTATCTATCTCCTTCAACCGTCAAGGCGCATGCCACCAAGTTCGCAACAGTTCTAAACTGTATCACGGACAATTCGGGGATCATCTTCGTCTACTCAAACTACATCCAAGGAGGAATTCGTGAATTCGCAGTCTGTCTCGAGGAACACGGATTCGATCCCGCAATCGGCACGCGAATGATTGAGAACAAGACAGACGAGTATACGGGGCCGTCTCGCGGGAAGTATGCAATGATTTCTTCGGATCTCACACCTGCCGAGCGAGATCGCATAGTCGATCGTCTGCGTGCTCCGGGCAATTCCAAGGGAGGCGATATCCGCATTGTCCTGGGGTCTCCGCTGGTCTCGGAAGGACTGGACTTGAAAAACATCCGACAGATCCATATTCTGGATCCGTGGTTCAATATGAGTCGTATCGAACAGATTGTGGGGCGCGGACTGCGCACGTGCTCTCACAAGACGTTACCCCCAGCGGAACAGAATTGCACAGTGTACCTCCACGTCACGCGCTATCCCGATGACACCGTCGAGACATATGACGAGTACATGTACCGTGAATTTGTTGAATACAAGGCCAAAAACATTGCAGGGGTCAAGCGTGTTCTCATGCAATCGGCCATCGACTGCACGGAACAGGTTGCGACAAACCAGCTCCCTGCTTTGTGGAAGAATTTGGTTGTGAAGCAGACGAGGTCGCAGGGGGGGGAGGAGGTGGATCCTCCGTTGACACTGATTCAAATGAGCGCACCGACATTTGAGCCCGCGGATATGCCACTTGCCGAATGCGCGCCGTCTCCTCCTTCCGACACGTCGGATGATGCGACATATGTGCGCCCACTGAGCTCGTACTTGGATGTCCGCGACCAGGTATTTGAAAAGATGATTGATTTATTCAAAGAGAAACCCATATGGAAGCGCGACGACCTGCTTCACGTATTCCGCTACGATCCGGCTGTCATAACGTACATCGTAGACAATGCGATTCAGGAGCGACTGAAGTTGAAAGATTCGGCGGGTCGCACGGGGACGCTGGAACGTCGGGGAAAACTGTACGCATTTGCACCAGAAGATATCAAGGATGGAACAATGTTTGACCGCAGTGTCGCTGCGTCCAAGGGAACGCGGACATCGGTGGATATCCCAGAGGAAGAGATTCCAGAAGAGGAGGAGGCGCCTGCACCCCTTCCGGCAGGTGAGGAGGAATCTGCGCTTCCAGAATTCAACTTTCCATTTGATGCATCCTCGTTTTCGGAAGAGATACGTGAATGGTTCATTGTGGATCAGATGCTGTCTCCGGAGGACAAACTCCGTCGCGTGCTTCAGAACCCCGACAAGCCGTATGCACGTGGTCTACAGATTGAAGGCACGGATCTCGTAGTGGGTCTGGGGGGCAAGGTCTACGACAAGGACGGTGTCGTCGTAATCCCCATTGCAGAACAGTTGGATGGATTCAATGCATGGAAGGCGCGCAAGCTTGACGAGATTACCGACAAGATTAAGAACCAACACAAGATCCTGTGCACATTGGAAGACAGGACACTGAAACTATCTGCATTTGAGGTAGCCGATGGTCACATTGCTCGTATCCAGCGTATGAAGACTGTCCAGCCACGCGCGTGCAGTAGTTTCAAGAGGCCGGACATCGGTGTGTTTGCACGCGATGTGGGAGGGCACGACTTCCCAACATTCGGAAGCCAGAATAACCAAGAGTCTCGCTGTATATATCTGTCGTTGATCACGCGCACGGAAACTGAAAAGTCATTTTGGGTGATGCCCGAAGTATGGGCCACGGTGGATACAAAGGCTCTCCGTGCGAAAATCGTTTAAAACAGATCGTTCGTAGTAATAACCATGAGTACAGGACAAATGTTCGAGCGAAGGGAAATGCAACGCGTAATTTCTGTTCACTCCAGGCACCTACAGCGTAATATCCAGACCTCTCTGCTCAGTCAAATCAAGGCAGAGGTTGAGGGACGGTGTGGAACGGAAGGGTATATCCAGAGCAAGTCGTCTGTGATCATTGAGTATTCGCTGGGTCGTATGAATATTCTCCAACCCGGTGTTCGATACCGTGTCAAGTTCCAAGCAGATGTCTGCTTCCCACACAAGGGACAGATTCTCACCGCCCCGGTGATCTTCCGCAGTAAGATCGGCATTCATGCAGAGAGCAAGCCGTTGCGCATCCTCCTACCCCGTGACCTGCACATCGGCAATACCGAGTTCGAGGAGGTCCAGCCAAACGATAGCATTGAGGTAGAGGTTCTGGGTGCAGAGTTCAAGCAAAACGACGAGGAGATCTTCGTCCTGGCCAAGCTGATTAAGCGCATCCCCGCCAAGACGGATGAGCCGGTCGTAGCAGTCATGCCATCCGAGAACGAGCGCGCGAGCGCAGTGACAACATCTGAGGGTGAGACAAAGCGCGTCGTCGTTGCGTCCGTCGCAACTGCCGCCGAGGAGGCAAAGCCAGATGCCAAGCGTCGTCGCCGCAAGCTCGTCCCAACTGGGGGGCCCGGCGGGTCGGGGGACTTACAGCCACCGAGCACATTAGTACTAAATGTCGGCGGAGAAACTGAAGTCCCTCCTGGAATCTCTGGATCAAAATGAGCACGAACAAATCTTCAAGATCATTCGCAAGTTCACAAATGAGTATACGCGTTCGGATACGGGCGTCTTTGTGTCCTCGCACAACCTGCCACCCGAGTGTCTAAACGAGATGGAAACGTATATACATTTTTGCTTTGACCAGCGCAAACACCTGGAGGCTGACAGCGCTCTTCGCACGTCGTATGAGAAAATGGCAAAAACGGGTAAAACTTCATGATTTTGATCTAAGAAACATACAATGGAGCGGGTAATAGAAAAAACCCATCACGTGGAGTATATCACCGATTTTATACTCCACGCGAATAATGACCCAACCGCAGAATTCGAAGCGAAGGTCCTCGCCGGCCGAATTCAAACACGCGACGTTGCAGAGCGGATACGCGCATCCGTGTCAGGATACCCATCCACTGAAGAGCATCGCCTAACATACAGTTTTCAGGATGGCATCCGCGTCAATATCCTGGGTGCTGCCAACATCCACGCAGTGTGTTCAACAAAGTCGTTTGCCAATATTCCGCTGGACGTCGAGCGCAAGTCGCCCTACTACACTGCCGGCGCGAAGAAGGATGTCATTGATGTCCCCGACGTCTTCTGCCGGTTCACACTGAAATCGGAAAAGCATCTGAAGAAGGACTTTACCGGTTCTGTCGACGATCCAAAGGCAACCATTCGTGTCATTCACCGGCAGTCTTTCCACGTTCCCGGAAACGAGTTCCGCGTTGATTTCTCCATGGTCAAGACGCGTGTCTCGGGTAAGGAGGGCGTACGTGATGTCCTCAAGAACACTCCACATTACGAGCTGGAGGTCGAGTACACGCCTCGTAAGGAGCCTCGAGCCCCAGCCGAGATCCGCCGTTCGCTGTTCAAGGTGCTCGAGACACTGGTCGGTGCATATCAAGAGACGCATCACATCCTGCCCCTCTCCGATCTTCAGCGGTATGCGCACGAGTTCAAACTAACAAACAATCTGTTCTACAACCCGGTTACACTGGATCGCGTGCACGTCGTTTCAGATCGCCCCGGGAACATTCTCAAGGGATACACAGTTACCAACAAGGCCGATGGTCAGCGATGTGGTCTGTATGTCGCCCGCGATCGCAAGATGATGCGTGTAAACACGAACGGACAGGTCGTCTTCACTGGACTCACCGCAACCGACGACAGTCACCTGAACGATTTCCTCGACGGTGAGTTCCTACCGAAGAAGAATCTATTCTGCGTGTTCGATATCTACCGCTACAAGAACCGCGATGTCAAGTCTCTTCCGCTCTTCACCAGCGACGACGACATTAAGAAGCACCCATTGTCATCTCGGCTCGGATGTGCGCGTGAGTTTGTGCGTGAACTGGGTTCGGCATTCATGGCACAGTCGGATGATGTCCTGCGCGTCGAAACGAAGCTCTTCCTTGCGGGAGACGGCGCTGCGATGGAAGAGTGTATCCGCACATTGCTGGACACGAGCTTCGAATATGAGACGGATGGTCTTATATTCACACCCCGGGCGTCAGCGGTCGCGCCCCAATCGGATGTCAAGGGCAGGGCGTGGCGGCGCGTGTACAAGTGGAAGCCCCCGCACCAGAACTCGATTGATTTCCTGCTGAAACTGGACGCGGGGACAACATACGACATCCAAACCAAGCAGATGGTTCGTTCGGGAAGTTTGTATGTGGGGCGGACACCCGGTGATGATATTGTCTACCCATGCGAGACTCTGACCGGCGAATATGTCCCTCCCAAACTGCACAGCGATTTGCAGTCTCTGGGTGCATCTGCGACGCGCGTGCCCTCCATCTTTCAGCCGGTTGCACCTCGCGATCCGGACGCTTACAAGATCATGGTCCCAGTCAACGACAAGGGGGTACCATTCGACAGTGAAGATTCCAAGGTGGAAGACAATACGATTGTGGAGTGTGCGTACGACATGGCCACTCTGCGATGGTCAATTATGCGCACGCGCTACGACAAGACGTACAAGTATCGAGTACTAAATCTTGCAGAGTATGGCAATGACATTCACGTCGCAGACTCTATCTGGACTTCTATTCACGTTCCGATCACGGAGGCCATGCTTCGGAATCTGTACACGAGCCCTCCAGACGACACGTTCGAGGACGACATGTACTACCGTGACGACGTGGATTCGCGCGATCGCATCCTGCGCGACGTGTACAGCTTCCACAATCGCATCAAGGATACGCTGTATGGAACGTACGTAGTGGCGGGAAATACACTCATTGAGCTGGCAGTGGGTCGTGGTGGCGACATGCACAAGTGGCGTCGTGCCAAGCCCTCGAAGGTGCTGGGTATGGATATTTCACAGACGAATCTGTCCATGCCACGACAGGGGGCATGCGTGCGATACCTGAAGGAGAAGGCGCGGTCTAACGAGTTCATGCCCAAAGTCCTGTACGCACAGGGGGACATGACAAAGACACTTGAAGATCAGGAATCCAAGTATCTCCAGATCGTGTTTGGCGACGAGCCAGCGCCCACAGCCTATCTTGAAGAGTTCAAGGGTATCAAGGACTGGGATGTGGTTGCGTGCCAGTTTGCGATCCATTATGCGTGTGAGAGTGCCGAGACATTCAAGACGTTTGTGGGGAACCTGAAACACTGCAAGTCGATCTTCTTCGGGACATTCCTGGACGGCAAGTCAGTGTACTCCCTGCTGGCTGGCAAGGATCGACACACCTTCCGCGTGCGTGGCAAGACATTCGCCGAGATCACTAAGAAGTACGAGGACGCAGGTGAGTGGAAGGAGGAGTTCGGACAGCAGGTGGAAGTTCTGCTCGAATCAATCGTGAAGCCTACGCCCGAGTACCTGGTCCCGTTCGAGGCATGCAAGGAGATCTTGTCCGAGGCGGGGTTTGAGCTTGTGGACAGCAAGTCGTTTGGAGAGATATACACTGGACAGACTGCGATTCGGCTGGAACAGCCAGAGCAGGATTTCAGTTTCATGTACAAGACATTCGTGTTCCGACGGACGGCCAAGGCGCCGGAGCCCGCAGAGGAGGTAGCCGTTGAAGTCGAGGTTCCGGAGATGCCCAAGTCCGAGGAGGGTGTGCCGGAGCCGAAGGTGGAGGGTGTGCCGGAGCCGAAGGTGGAGGGTGTGCCGGAGCCGAAGGTGGATAAGCCCAAGCCCGTACGTCGCAAGCGCGTCGTTGTGGCACCCGAAGACGCCCCGAAACTGCCGGAAATCCTCTACTTCTTCTCAAAGGAGCCGGAGAACAAGGAGTTCTCGAACTTCTACGAGACCAACTTCAATCTGGATGGTGTGGACTACAAGTCTGCAGAGCACGCATTCCAGGGTATTAAGGCCAAGACATTCGGAGATGACGATACGTTCGCCAAGATCCTGAAAGCCAAGTCTGCGCAGTCTGCCAAATCATTTGGTAAGAAGGTGAAGGATTTCAAGGAGGATGTGTGGACTGAGAAGAAGGACGAGGTGATGAAGACCATCGTGCGCGCCAAGTTTACTCAGAACTTGGAACTGCGCAAGAAGTTGACCGATACAGATGACAAACTGCTAGCCAACGCGGATCCTCGTGACAAGCACTGGGGTATTGGGACATCGGCGGGGACAGAAGTCGCCAAGGATCCCAAGAAGTGGAAGGGCGAGAACAAGCTTGGAAGTATGCTCCAGGATCTGCGGACGCAGATTAAGGCAGAGTAGGGAAAACGGATATTTCTTCGTGTATTTTTACAATTGGTATAATGATCTACAATTTCTATATTATTAAATCTAGCATGGGAGATGAAGAATATGTCGGTATGACAGAACACGACGAGCTCGAACGATTTAGTGGTCATCTGCGCAACTATGGTCTCTACAAAAGAGGGAAAGCAAAAAGCTGTGGATCGGTGTGTGTGTGATATTCGATAAGTATGGATGGAAGACATGCACGCTCACTTTCATTGAGTCTGGCGAATACGCTACCAGGCGACATGCGATGCGTCGTGAAAGTGAAATTATCAATACAAGACCAAACTGTGTGAATATTGTTAGAGGCGGTGGTTTGACAGACGAGGAGAAGGCAGTAAAGAAGAAGGATCAGGCTAAGGAATACTACGAGACTCACAAGGAAGAGCGAAGGGAATACATCAAAGAATGGACTGAAAAGAACAGGGAAGAAGTCGCACAAAAGAAGAAGGAGAAGTATGAGGCAAATAAGGCGGAGATTCTAGAGAAGCAGCGTCTTCATAGACTGGCAAACAAGGAAGTGGCAATGGCAAACTATGAAGCAAATAAGGATGAAATCAACAGAAAGAAACGTGAATGGAGGCTACGCAAAAAGCAGGGTAGTCGGAGTAAAATGGATTCGGATGTGCCCACACTCCCGGTTGTAGGCATGTAGAATGGCACAATACGTAGAAAGACAGCGAATCCCCAATATTCCACCCCACAGAACACAGCTTCATCATGCAACAATTATACGCAGAGGCAAGGTACTTGCTTCCGCATTTAATCGGATAGGGTCCCGCTCACGAGGATGCGGGTATTCAGAACGGACAATTCATGCAGAAATTAATGTCGTGAAAAGTCTGGGAGATCTATCACAGCTCCGTGGCGCAACGCTGATTGTCGTACGTCACGGAGTGGATGGTTCACTACAGAACTCAATGCCATGCAACGACTGCCGACACTTTCTAGAAAAGTGTATGCGCGAATACGGTCTTCGCAAGGTTATTTATTCATAGATACGCGATTGTAATAATCTTCATATGACTCTGTAGCCGGGGCAGTCGTGCTACCAATAACGGGTGCAACCCAGCGACCGTACAGACGATTACCCACCTCCTTCGATGCCTCGTCCTCAGTCAACTCACCTTTTTCAATACGGCGTTTCTGATTGAGCATGTAGAAAAAGGTTGCATCCAGCTTGTCCTCGACGTGCAGGGTAAAGATAGACGGGAAGTTAAAGTGAAGAATTTCATTCTCCTCGGTCAACTTCTTGATATACTCCTCCACGTTTGAAGTCTTCAGTGCGCGGTGGCGCTTCTTGCTGTCATCCATATTGCGGACCATTGACTGAATCTGTGTGGCGTCGTACTGAATATCATTCATTTATAGATCTGTATTTTTTACCCGTAAATAATAATGGCCAAACCAACCGTCGCAAGTGACGGATCCATCATTATGCCCGCAGTCGATGTAAAACAACCCGACGTCCCGAAAATCGAAGGATCTATGATCCAGGCATCTGCCAAGAGCGTGGACGATATAGTTGCCTCGCAATCAAATGCGATTAAAGTGCTCGGGGGTAAGGTCGGAGGAGGCCGGCGTCGTTACCGCCTTCGCCTGCGTGGAGGTGCAGATGTAGAGGTTAAGAATGTCCCTACCATGGTATCTGCTGGAGGCACAGACCCGAATGCGGGATTCGCAGAGCTTTTGCGCACGTCGCACAGGGCGGAGGCTGACTCTGCCTACGACAAGCTTGGTGATCAGCCGGCCAAGACATTGGATGCAAATAAGATGGCAGGTGGTCGACGGAAGCGCGGAAAGAAAACCGCCAAAAAGACTAATGGCAGGACTAAGCGTAGGAGCCTACGCAAACATCGGAGCACTCGTCGCGGCACTCGTCGGGTTCGCCACACTCGCCGTTAGCTACGTATTCTACATGAAAAAGACATATATCCGCAGTGACTACCTTGTCGTGTTTGTCATTGTGAATATCTCTATCGCCATCTTTCTTGGTGTGTTTTATTATTACAAGTCTGATCATGAGATTTCCATTAAGGTGTAGCCGTCGTTGTTGCGAGTGTTGCAACATACGCCTGGAGATGAGGTTCCAAAAGCTTGACGAAGTCAGTACAGTCTTCGTGAGACTTTAGAGCCGTAAGGTTGATCTTGCCGGTGCGGAAGACGCAGGCTGTCCAGCGCTGTGGGAATACGACCTTGACACACGGAGACACATCGGGCTCAAACTCTGCTTGAATACCCTTTTCCTGAAAGTACCTCTGAAGAGATGCGCGGGAAATCTTCACGTCCTCGGGAATTGCAGTGGAGTAATTCATGAGAAGAACACGACGTGCGATGTGTGTCCACCCACCCTCGCGGATACATGCAGGGTGCATCTGTGCCTTCAGGACATCCAGAGTTGCAGTCTCATATAAGGGGTCGAGAACACCCGTCATATGAAACACACCATTATGAAAGATCTTTACCGTAATTTCCTTTGCAGGCAATGTACCCTCTCCATCGTTCCAGACAACGACTGTGACAGAGTTGTGTCCGAATCCAGATGCAGTGATTGGCTTGGGATTGCGACGGTTGATCTTGTCACGCTTCGATTCCCCGCGGCGTAGGATACCTCGCTTCTCAACCTTGATGATACCGCCCTCGAGTGGCATGTTTCGAAGAATTTCGTCGGTATTCAGCTTGATATCATACGAGTGGAGCACAACTGTCGTTGAGAGCTTTGGGAGGCGGAGCATCTTTTCTATCACCGACTAGAACCAATTTAAGTGATCCGTTTTTCCAGGAAAAGGGTAAAATAAGCGGGTTGCTTACGACAACGGACACATCAATGTTACGAAATGCTTTGCGCGAAAGGATCTCGTCGGATGGCGACAGCATCAAGAGCGGATCCAGGAATCCCAAGTACACGTGTCCTGTCCGGTGGTGTTCATACACGGTTTGGAGAGCTTTTGTGACATTCTGACTGCGTGTTTTGGAGAGGTCAATATACCCTGCAGGGAGATCAGCCCGTGCACGAGTATCGCATCGCCCAAGATCAAGCCCCGCATAAATCCAGAGCATTGCCTTTATAAACACTTGTAGCGAAAGTCGGTTCAGTGAAGGCTGAATAGGAATCGAGCCTGTTGGAGGTCGGCCAGAATCTCGTCCCGAATATTCAGCAGGTCGGTATCCGTTCGCTTAACGAGTTTTGGAAGTTCGTGCGTCAGCCAGTTAATACCCGCGACCAGCAACTGTGGAGCGCGCTTGTCCTTTGCATTATAGACCTGAAGCTTGCCAGACTTGGCATTGAAATTGGGGCGACCATACCGGCCCATGTACGCCTCCGTGAATTTATCAATGTTATCATCGAGACTGCTGACAAGATCATCGGTAGCCTTGTGACGTCCGTATGATAGTGTTTCCCAGTGATACACCTTGACTTGATTACGGAGAATCAGGAGAACATTGAGGATTTCTGCACTCATTTAATCTATGCCAAGAACATAATACGAATGTCGGCAATTCAGTACTACAACGGCGTTGGATACCGTTCGTCGACTCCGAAGAAAGTCTGGCGCAAGGTTCGCAAGTGTATTCAAATTGATTCGCGCGATCGCCAGCAGGTGGCCAATTCTCACTCGGGCGATTACATTGTCACACTTCCCGCCGTATACACGGGCGTGTATTCGATCGGTGTGCGGTCCTACGAGATCCCAAACACAGTATATGCAATCTCGGCGTGTCGTAATAATAACGCATTTACATACACCAATGGTTCCGACCACGCGCTCACCATCCCTGACGGAAACTACGATGCGACCTCGCTCGCTGCAGCCCTGCAAGTGGCGATCCGCACCATCGACAATGTGTTTAGTGTAGCTCTGAACTCGGTGTCGAACAAGTATGTGTTTAGCACTGCTACCGGTGATTTTTCACTCACGTTTGCGACGACGGCGGCCACAGGCAGTGCGAATTGTGGTTCCACCAACCCGATCGCCTACGCCAGCGACTGGGGACTCGGGTACTATGTTGGATTTGATGCAGGAACGGCGACATCCACGAGCAAGTCTCTCACTGCTACATATGTTCCGCGTGTCCCTGGGTTCCGCTACCTCGACCTCGATCTCGAGCAACTCAACAAGATTGATTCGACAGCAATTGATAACAAAAAGTCGGGGCGCATTGACGGAACATTTACCAAGATTCAGATGAATGTTGCCGTAGGATCTACTGCCTTTTACGAGGATTCGTGCGTGCCTCCCGTGAGCACGCATATTTACAATCCCCCGATCGCCAAGCTAGCGCAACTGCACGTGCGGTTTCGCGAGCATGATGGTCGTATCGTGAACTTTAATGGTGCAGAGAACTCGTTCACATTGGAGATCGAGATACTCGACAGTAGCTTTGACGAATATTCTGGGATGATGTTCAGCGGTGACGGCGCACCTTCGTCTTAGAGCGGTACACCGCATGCACTCGTCGTTGGTTGATGGGTCATAACAACTTTATTGTCGTTCTTACGAAGTCCCTGCTCGAATACAGGGTCGTAAGGATACACAATGTGCTTGCTAGGCGTTGCTGGGTGGTCACACTTGACAGCGCGCGGAAACCGAATTGCATCATTCAGAATTGTGGAGCATCCGGGCGATGTGTAGTTGACACGGGGCTGGTAGCGTGTAGCGGATGCACGGTATGCAGACCCCGAAACCATGGCCTGAACAACAGAGCAATCATTGAACTTTACCATATTTCCAGATGTACCTCGGGTAGGCGCAGACACAGACTGTATAATAGATGCGCCCTTGCGAGTACGAGCCGTGAGTTCTGAACTATCTTGTAGGTTGATGGACGGGACAGTATTGAGTGACTTTTCTATCTTCTGGCGTTGCAGAGCCAGGAGCTCTGAAGAGGAAAAAGAACGACGCGCTTGAAACGTCGGCATTCCGGCAGTATACGTTGGATTCGCAATAGGCCACGACATTATACCTTCTCTACAAAAGATCTACGTGAGTGAGAATGTGTCGCCGACAGCATTCGCGAGTAAATCCGAGTTCATCCATCGCTCGCCCCTCTGCCGTCTTCGTTGTTGTTTTCGTAAGATAGGGGGGAGACGAATCAGTCCGCCCGTCCTTCCTCTTCCCCTTTTCCACAAGGTCAAGGTATGCCAACCACTTGCCCGCCAGAATATTGTTGCAAGTGACACAGCGAATAGGAATAAGCATTCTTGTTATTGTCATTCAATGGGCATTAAAAATGTTCCGTTTTAACAAAGATGCTGGCCACATCCCGTGATGTTCAGTCCTCAATTGCCCTTATCGCCATCTTCGCACTCGTATCCGTCGTGGGAGCCCCGCGGTCAGTTCTGGACGCAATTCTGACGCATGGAACGATCTCCCGCGCCGTCTGGTTGGTTGGTGTTGTGGGTCTACTCTTCTCAAAGTTCTACCTCACTGCGGTCCTCCTGACTGTCCTGGGTCTGCATATGTCCTTTACAACACACTCGTCCTATGCGTTCTCACACGACGGTATCTTGGCAGAGTATGCAGCTGCTCAGTCAAAGGATCCGCGTTTCGCGTCTGATAACATGGACGTAGCTCTAGCAAACGGGACCCTGCCATTGGACCCTGCCCGTTGGCGCGATCCGGGTCGTTCCCCGATCCCCCTTCTCCTCTTTCCCCCCACGGAGACGCAACTCTCAATGGCCTCGAATAACGGACATTAATGTGGAAGCTCTGGAAGCTCTGGAATGACCGTTATTGAAATTGAGTCTTGTACTGGTGATTTTGGGAGGGGCTTTGTATTGTATTTGGGACTCGATGGAGTAGGTTCTGAGCGCTGACGATGTGGAAAAAGTTGGTGAGTATTGGAGGGTGGCTTCATAGACGTGTTTACATTTACATGATCAAGTGCTCCGACAATTTCGGGCTTTTCAAGGGTCGTATTGCTTTCAACCTTATTGTTAAATTTGTCAATAATGTTATCACCAACGACCGGAGAGGATTCTTCTAGACGATCCTGCTCGGTACGAATAACTTTTAGAAACTCTTGGGCGTTTGTCCGCTGATCCCTGCGGAGGGCGAGTTCGTTCGCAATCACACGATGAAGCTTGCCGTATGCCACCGATGCAATGCGGTGCGCCTCTGCGAACTGTGACGCTTTGAGCAGTTGGTTGATACTGGTGAGCACGCCACTTGCGATGGTAAAAACACCAATGATAATGGAGGCGATTGCCTGAGCGCTTGTATCCAAACGCGTCATTCCAATCGTGGCAGAGCCTGCAAGTGCGGAGACGGTGACGCTCGGTACTGCCATCCAAAAATTCCAGCGCTCATAATAGACTTGCGACTGAGTGTGCATCCAGCGCATACAATTCGCCTTGTCGCCAATGGACGCTAAAAGAGTTTCATGTGCGGTATTCCAAGTATTTGCAATATCGGACGAGGACTCTGATGTATCTTCAAGTTTTTTTAAAGACTCCTCCATTACTTACTTACTTATTACCATGCGAGTTCTAATTCTGTTACGCTCCAATATTCAGAAATACCTCCTGGCAATTCCCGGCGCAGGATGTAGGGGACCTTGCGTTCGAGAATTTCACGCATTGCGATCTTCGAGTATAGCTCGGGATCGTCGCGATTAAACTCTTGGATGGGGACGAGGGGCAGAGCACCGTCAAACAGTTGTTGAATGCGCACGGAGAGAAGTGCAGTATATTCATACTTGGTGAAATAGGGAAGAGTTGTACGCGGAGTCTGTTGCGCCTTGACGATATCATCGCGCAGAATATACTCTGATAGCATGTAGTTTGTATTGTTATACTATATTCATTCTTCTTTGTGATTCGTTTTACGCAGACTTGTATCCATGCTGTTCTCCAACGTAGTTGCGATCTGCCAGTGTGAGTTTGGATACGGAGGGAGACGTGTTCTTGGTATACACCGACAATGCGTTCAGCTCGTGGTAGACGACGAGCGGACCACGGGCCTTCGCGGCCGCATTGAGCGCCGTGTGTCGAGACCGCGCGGTCTTCTTTACAGAGTAGCCAAAGTCGGACAGCTTACCCTCCTTAAGCTTGCCAATACCCGTACCCGGGCCTGAAAATCCCTTCCCAGGATTCCCTACGTCGGAAATACATGCAGACGGGACCTTGGTGGCGGCAACGCGTGTACCCGTTTTCCGAGTATACGCCTTGCGCGTGTATGCCTTACGGCGAATCGTTCCAGATTTACACGAGCGAGGCATCTTTATTTAATGAAAAGACTAGAAGATTTACTTGAAACGGAGATGAATCTTCAGTTTCAACGCGGATTCGGTAGGGGTGTTTTATATGCAGTGACTCTATCTCTCATATCGACAATGCTTACATTTCCAGTTTTACTTGCGTCGCTGTGTCATGAGGAGAGCTTTTCGCCCATTCTTCTTACACTGAACCGAACGCAGGGTCTTGCCATGTGGCCACAGTAGGCGGGTTGTACACACTGCAATGGCTGACCCCTCGACCGTCTTTCCCTTGCGTGCCTTGATGGTTTTGCGCACATCCTTGATACACTTACAGAAGGAGCGTGCCTTGGACGTCTTGCTTCCACCAGGTCGGGCGGACATAGGTGTAAACGTGGTCAGGCGAGCAGAGGGGTCGCGCGCAAGTGGCAGGGGCAGGGTCATCTGTGCCGGGCGTTTAATAACTTTGACGCGGGGGGGCTTGTTCTCCATTGTATGTATGTACGAAAAAACGGATCGTGCCCACATTCCCAGTTAGAAAGGCATACAATATGTCTCTCGCCACCGCACTCGCCATTCGTTCACCTCTCGGCGATAGTTACATTTATGCGATGCAACACATTGATATGCGAAAGATTATCGGTCGCATGTCAATGGCAATTGACTTTCCAACTATGACGAGCAAGGCTGTTCTGTACGAGTACGACAAGGACATGCTCACAAAGTCTGTTACGCCGTACCTCATGACCATTCTATACAATATGTTCGCGATCAGTGGTCATACTACGACCGTCTATACGCGGGCAAAGATCATGGGTATGGGGGAGGTGCATCCGCGTCTGAGGCAGGTGGTGGTGGTATGGTCATCTTCGTAAAGACTGTCGACTTGTTGCGATTTAAATTGATGGACATGGGAATAAATACTTGACGCGCTTCTGGACTCGCACGTGCTTGAAAGGGATTGCGGACTACCGGGATGTAATCTTTTTCTTTTTCTATGATGGGTGGGGGCAGGGCAAGGCCACGCATAGATCGGTTGGAGTGCGACACTGTATAATTGTCATCGTCCGCTGAATGTTGCGGAACAAGAGGCGGAGTCCCCGATGTGTCCAGGGGTGGTCCAGATAAAGTCCGCTTACGTCCACGATAACGTATTCCGTTCAGAACAAATCCAAGCGCAAACAGACCCACCACAACTATACCTCCCACAGTGCCTATTATTGCGATATTGCTGTTTGGAGATGATGATGATGACGATGGGGCTCCACCGATGACAAGGTTGCTAGGAGTTTGTGTACATGTGACGGTACTCGTACCCGTGACGGTACTTGTCCAAGATGATCCGAGCGATGCGCTGGCAGTCTTTGATGACGTACTCGTCGGTCGCGCAGTCGCAGAAAAACTACGCGAACCAGTCACGGTATGTGTAGATGTCAATGAGCGACTATACGTCGATGTACCCGTGCCGGTGGCACTCAGTGGGCGATTCCGCGTAGCACTATAGGTACTCGTGGCACTCAGTGGGCGACTCCGTGTAGCGCTGTCGGTACTCGTGGCACTCAGTGGGTGACTCCGCGTAGCGCTGTCGGTACTCGTGGCACTCAGTGGGCGACTCCGCGTAGCACTGTCGGTACTCGTGGCACTCAGTGGGCGACTCCGCGTAGCGCTGTCGGTACTCGTGTAGCTCATTCCCCTGCTTCGCGTAGCGCTATCCGTAGCCGTAGTGCTCACAATACGGCTATGAGTAGGCGTAGAGCTCATAACAAGACTTCCTCCCGTTCCCTGTGAACCCACTGGTGCAAATAGCGCAAGTATGATTAAAAAACGTTTAAGCATATTGTTATATATTCTTATACTCCTACCTGTAATTTCTTTCTTTATTACTCAGCCACGACGAGATGCCTGCTTCCACGATGTATTGCAAGTCGTGCACTGATACATCCATACAATGTTCTTGCTGTCTACTTTCACACCCACGACCTCCTCCGAAGGACATCCCTCCTTCGCGCATTTCATAACATAGCGCGGTAGAGTAGGATCCTTGCTAAGGTATGGATTTGCAACAATGCGCGCAGACATGTCCTCGCGCAAGTTGTGCTCGTATACGAGAGGATTTGCATGATTGATCGTCTCCGTGTACGTGCACTTGCGACAGCGGAATCCGACACCCCCAGACTCAGCGTCGTCGCGAATATCCGTCAGAGCATTCTCACAATCCGGGCAGAACTTCATGTTTGTAGTCTTATACTTTCATGGGCTATTTTGTAATTCGTTTTTGCTTAATACGATTCTGTGCGTTTAAAATGGATTGACTGGCAGAATAATATGTCCCATGTACACACACTCTCTAAAAATGGCGTCAGCGGGTGGACTCATCAAGTTCTTGGATGATCATCGCACGACGACTCCTGGAGAATCAATCACCCATACAACAATTACTCCTCCTGGAAAGTTCTTCATTGGCGATGATGCACTGGGAGATTTCTACGAGCTATTCTATGATTATGTTGAAGTCCATGGAAATAAGATCTCTTTGGTTGAGTCGCCACAATCGCTCGGCCCGTGCAAGGTGGATCTAGATTTCCAGTACGAGGCGGGAACTACGACGCATCTGCACACGCATGCCCAGGTCGTGAAGTTCACGCAAGAGTACGTCAAGACACTCTACACGTTTCTCAAAATCGATGGCCCTGTAGAGGTCTACATTATGGAAAAGAAGAAGCCCGTTGCCAAGCGCGACGGCGCCGCCGGCGGTGTCCATCTGATGGTGCCCGGTGTGCGCACGACCAAGTACATTGAAATGGCGATTCGCGAGATCATGCTGACGAAGATGTCCGTGTTCGACGAGGTCCCACTCAAGGAGAAGGAATGGACAAAGGTCTACGACAAAGCGGTTGCCAGCCGGTCATCCGGCTGGATGATGTATGGCGCTCGCAAGGACCGTGGGCTCCCATACATCATCACCTCTCGGATTACAGTGGATGCGGACGGAAATACCATTGTGGACACCACCCCCGTGCCTATGACTCCCGATCTTCTACGCAAATTGGACACGTTCGAGCGTGACGAGTCCAAGGAGACGGAGATGACCCCCGCCGCGCAGAAGGAGTATGGCAATCTCCCCGAGACGAATCAGACGGACAATGTTCGTATTTCGGGTGGCCGTGCGCTCATGCCGGTGCGCGGTCGTCCAGCCCAGCGCCGTCTCCCTGGTTCGCGCGATTCGTCGCCAACGGCGTACGCCCCACGTGCACTCTCAGATGAGGAGAAGCACTACATTCACCAGCACGTCATGAACCTTGCAACGGGTCGTTCGTCCGAGTATCAGGATTGGATTGAGGTGGGGATCTGTCTCAAGAACATTCATCCAGATCTCTACGACGAGTTTGAGGATTTCAGTCGCAAGTCTGCGCAATTCAATGTGCGCGAGTGCATGTCGAAGTGGAACTCGTTCAGCTTCCGTAACGGCGGTCAGCGTCTCGGAGTGGGCTCGCTCCAGCGCTGGTCTGCCACGGACAACCCGGATCGCTATCTGGAAATTGAGAAGGAGAACATTGTTCGCAAGGTCGATGCGTCACACAGCGGTGCCGAGTACGACGTTGCGTCGGTCGTGTATTCCAAGTATCGCGACTCGTACAAGTGCTCGAGTTTCGGGAAGAATGCATGGTATAAGTTCACGGGGCACGTGTGGCTCGAGTCTGACAGGGGTATTCAGCTCCAGCAGGAGTTGTCTGTCACGATCTGGAAACTGTATATTCAGCGCGCGTGCTATTATGGCGAGAAGCTCTCGGAGCTGGAGGACTGCAAGGCCAAGGATACGCGCGAGTGTGCGCGGACCGGATGCCAGTTCTGTCACACTGCAAATATGCAGGAGGATCTGATGAAGGTTGCGTCGCAACTGAAGAAGACGGCATTCAAGACGAATGTAATGCGCGAGTGTCTAGAGCTGTTCCTCGACGAGACATTTGCGCGAAAGGTTGACGAGAACCGCAACCTGCTGGCGTGCGAGAATGGCGTGTTTGATATGGAGACGTTCGAGTTTCGAGATGGCAAGCCAGACGACTTCCTATCCTTCACGACCAAGCTGGACTATGACCCTGCAATGCGTTATTCAGATTACAAGGAGTGGCCGGAGATTCAGGACTTTCTGGCAAAGATCTTCCCGAATGCCCGCGTGCGCGAGTACATGAACCGCCATATGGCACGGTGCTTGAATGGAATGGGTAATCAGAAGTTCCACGTGCTGACGGGTGTAGGCTCGAACGGCAAGTCCATGTTGATCTGTTTGATTGAGGCCGCGCTGGGTGATTATGCGTGTAAGGTCCCAATCTCGCTACTCACTCAACAGCGTGGCAAGTCGGGGGCTGCGTCTCCCGAGGTCATTCGTCTGAAGGGTCGCCGATTCGTAACGATGCAGGAGCCTGATGAAGCGGTTCCGCTGAATACGGGTCTGATGAAGGAGTTGACGTCGAGCGAGAAGATCATCGCGCGCGATCTCTATGCGGGTGCCAAGTCGATGGTGGAGTTCGAGCTTCAGTGCAAGCTCCATCTAGCATGTAACGACAAGCCCAAGATCAATACTAACGACAATGGTACGTGGCGCCGTTTCATGGTGATCAACTTCCCGTCAAAGTTTGTGCAGAGTCCAGATGGGCCCAATCAGTTCAAGATGGATGTGACAATTGAGCGCAAGGTCAAGTCTACAGAGTGGGGGCGTTGCTTCTTGGCATACCTCATCCATCTCTATAAGCAGTATCGCAATGACGAGATTATTCCGCCTGAGGATATTCTGGCATACACCAACGAATATCGCGAGGAGAATAACTTTATCGTACGGTTCATTACCGAGTGCACATACGCCGTGGATATCGCAGAGGATCATCCTCCAGTGCGCAAGACGACATTGACATCCAAGTTCAAGGAATGGTGGGAGACCAATCGTGGAACCCGGGATTGGCGGATTACAGAGATGTTCAAGGAAATTGAGACCAAGTACGAGAAGTATCCGTACGGTGGTTGGAAGTGCTTTCAGATTCGTAACGAGTCAGAGTGAGTAGTTTACCGACGGCGCGTGTGACGACCGGTCTTTTTCGCTGTGCGACGCTTGCGTCCACCCAGAACTTTCTTAATCGTCTTTTTTACGCTGGAAAGAACTCCGCTCAGAACAGTCTTCATTTGGTTTGTTTACTTACGAGAATGCTTTTTTACGCGGTGACGACGTCCGGTCTTGTTCGACTTACGCTTCCCGACCTTCTGGGTGCTTCGGCGCTTACGACGTCCACCGACGGATGCAGGCGCGGGTCCGAGAGCAGGGGCAGGGGCAGGGGCAGGGGCAGATGCGGGAGTAGACGGGCCAAAGAGAGACTCCCACATCGTCGGCTTCTTGGGTGCAACGGCAAGTTCGGGTGTAGGCTCCATAGTTTATGATTACTTGTAGTTGATATTAATTTTAGACGCACAAGGTAATGGATACCCGCGCATGGGGGCCGAGTGGCTGGCAACTGCTACACCTAATCGTTCATGAAAACACAGACTCGACAGATTTGATGAATACCCTTAAAGACATACTACCGTGCAAGTTTTGTCGGGAGAGCACTGCGACATTCCTAGCAGGGGAGCCTCCTAAACAGCCTCTGACCCGGTGGTTATACGATCTACATAATCGGGTGAACAAGAAACTGCGCGACCAGTGCAAGGCCGATCCGCGCGTAATTTGCCCACCTCCCGACCCATTGTTTGAGGAGGTGTCTGCACACTACGACCAACTCGTTCACAAGCAACCCGATGCGCCTCCGGGAATGGATTTTCTGTTTTGTGTGGCTTACAACTATACACCAGAGAAGGAGGGTATTTACCGCCACTTCTTTGAAGTACTTGCTGATGTATATCCATATGCCCCACTACGAGCCATCGTTAAGGCACACGTATTTTCATTCACGTCCACGCGCACAATGATGAAGAGTATGTACGCACTCATGAAAAAACTGACACATGCCACGGGGTCGAACGCAATGCTTCCATCGTTTATTGGTGTGTGTCGGCGATATGGTTATTATGCGAGTTCCTGTAATCGGGGGAAGACATGTCGAAACGGGAAAAGGAAGCGGGATCACCGGAAGACGTACAAGGTCACACATGCTCGTCTACTTCGTTAGGTACAGTCAAAGTCGCTGGGGTTGTAGTGGCTCTTGTACCCCTCCTTGACTACGAGTTTGCCGATCTCGGTCCAGTTGTTCTCTTCAAACATCATTTCTACATCATCACCTGCTTCCCACCCCTGTACCCGAATAAGGTGGCTCATATCCCCCCAGATACAATTCAGCGACGTCTCGCAGATTATCTTGCGCGTGTGATTGATGAGAATATACCGCCAGCCCATTTTAGTATGCGAACAAAAAGACTGGGATGTTCTGGATTCGTTTTTAGGATTACTTACCACTTGACGGTAATACGCTGCCGCTCTAGACCATCGTTACAGCGTGTCACCTCGGTCGTAACTACAAAGTCTGGGAACAGGTTGCGGAGCCTGTTTTCAATCTCTCCACTGATGAAAGCCATGTCGTCAATGTGAGCATAGACCGCATAACACCTGTCGTCGGGAACACTCTTAATCTTTTCAATTACCGAATTGTACGTTCGGCGAACAGTCGCATCACGCCTCTGTTGTTCAATTTTCCGATGATGCTCCACCATATAGATATTCAGGTCATTACGAGTGAAAGGCTTGAGATCGTGCGTCATCCTGTTTTTCATTATCTCCAACGCCATTTTCCGTGCTTCTTGAGGCGACTTACAATTTCGCACGGCGAATCGCATGGGCACCACTTTCGCTTCATTACACACGTCACAGCACCAAACATCTGTCGCCGGCTCTACTTCGCACAGCGGGAATGGGTTATTGCTTTCGTCCTCGGTGATTGGGGCAAAACAGAAGCAACAGTTCATTCTGATTATGCTAACAAAAAGGAGCGGTCTAGGACCGATCCGTTCTACACGTCTTTCTAAACCACGTACGAGCCTTCGCCGTTTTCTTGGCTTTCTTGACCAGATCCGCATCGGTCGTATAATGTGTCTTGCCGCACGTCAGCATACTGGCGGCACGAGCGTACCCCCACTGCTGTTCAGTCGCACCGGGACGATGACCTGTGCGCCACGCTGCCATTCCCCGATTATACGATGCCTTCACAATCGGAAGCGGGACACCTGTGGCCTTGGAATACGCCTGAAGGCCGTGGGCGTCCGGGAACTGCTTCTTCCATTCACGGACGTATTTGGAAGTGCGAGTCTTGACTCCCTGATCGGTCTTGAACGGTCGGTATGCCTTGGGGTCTTTCCACGACATTGAACGACGACGTGTAGCCGTGCTTTTACGTTGCCTATTTTGTTTTTGGGTCAGCCCGCTGAAATACCGCGCAGGCCAGTACATTCTTCTTATTCTTGGTCTACACCATTTTCTCCAGAGCGTTCTTGCATGCATTCTGTTCTGCCTGTTTCTTGGTAGATGCCGTTCCCTTAGCTAGAACCTCGCCAGTGGGCTTGCATACCGCCATTGTGAATCCTTCACCACCATCCGCGACCATCTTATAGATTGGTGTAAATTGGTGGTTTTGCTGGCAGAACTTCTGCATGCGGTCCTTGTAATTGTCATCCTCGCGCAGGAGCGTGGGGATATCCAGATGCGTCTCAATCACCTGAATCACGAACTGGTTCACAATTTCAAAGTTGAATCCGGAATCAATCCAGAGAGCTGCAATGAATGCTTCGAGGACATCTCCCAGTTTCTCGATATTCTGCCTACCAAATTCGGGCTTCATCTCTTCCACGTGCTTGGAGATCACAAAGAACTTGTTCAGATCGAGATTATCCCGTGCAAGCTTCCCCAGTGTCTTATTGCGCACAATGAGCTTGCGCGTATTGGTCAAGAACCCAGGAGATTCGCCCGGGTATCGTTCGCACAGGTAGTTGGCCACACACGCACCCAAGAGTGCATCTCCGCGGAACTCAAGTTGTTCGTATGATTCGTCTTGGAGATCCATGACACCTGGTGGACAGGGGCCCAGGACAGCGGGCTCTCCCGTCAGCGTCGTATACTCTGCTCGGCGAACGTACGTCGTGTGAACCATTGCCTTTTGAAAATGGGCAATGTTCTTGATCTTGTAACCCGGAATACAGAGGATGCGATATACATCATCTGTAGTCAGAGGAGCATTGCGAGGGTTATAAGGAAAGTAGTCTGTCGAGGTCGTCATCATTGTATATAGGAGCGCGATATATGAAAATGCCTTACATATTATTCTCTTTTGTAAAGTCAATAACACTGTCGAATCTAACTGTGTCGCTCCGGGCACTCCGGAACCGCCTCGAGCTATGGAACCGCGCCCTGCCGAACATCCGTCCGCACTACGCCGTCAAGTGTAATAACATGGACCCCATTCTCTCAGAACTGCACCGTGGAGGAGTGGGGTTCGACTGTGCATCGGTCGACGAGATCCTACGTGTCCACCGTGTCGGAGCCAAGTCGTCTGATATCATCTACGCAAACCCATGCAAATCTCGTAATGAATTGTACCGTATCCGAAAATTCGACCCTATTCCATACATGACATTTGACAGTGTCGCAGAACTCCAAAAAATTACAGAGGAATCACCGAAAACAAAACCTATTCTCCGCGTGTTTGTAGATGACAAGGGCGATGCTCGCATTCCGCTCAACAAGAAATTTGGGTTCCGTCTAGAGGATCTCCACGAGTTCATGATTCGTGAGCCACGCTTCCACATCCACGGTCTGGCATTTCATGTGGGCAGTGACTGCACGTCCGTGCGCGCATACCAGTCTGCGTTCGATACCATCAAAGCCTGCATCAGTGCATTCAAAGACCAGCACCATGTGTTTACACCCGAACTTCTCGACATCGGCGGAGGATTCTCAGGATCAACCGAAAAAGATGCGTTTTTTGAGCACGAACTGGCCCCGGTGATTCGTCGTGAGGTTGCTTCACTTCCCTTTCAACGGGTGATTTCCGAGCCCGGGCGTTTCTTTGCCATGGAGACGTGCAAGCTACAAGTACCTGTCATTGGACGCAAGCGAGGAAGTATTACATTGGACGAGTCTGTATACGGCATCTTTTCAGGAGTACTGTTCGATGGGTTTGTTCCGCAGTTCAAGTGCATATCGCGCGTTCCGTATACAACGTGTGAGCAGTTCACGATATTTGGGCGCACGTGTGACTCGGCAGATGTTATTGCAAAGGATGTGTGGTTGCCAAAAGAGATTGGCGATTCAGACGTCCTTGAAGTCAAAAATATTGGAGCATACTCGTGGGTATCCGCGTCCGAATTTAATGGGTTTCAGCTACCCACAGTTAATGTTTGCGAGTAGTGTGGCGCTTGCCACCGCGCTTCTTTGTAAAGTAAGAATACAGACCCAGTGCCGTACCCGCGAGCAGGGCGTCCGCAACGACAGAGCCACCGCGCTTGCTTCCCTTCTTGGCCTTGCGTGTGTGTGCACGCCGGCGACCTCCACCGCAACCGCATCCACCATTTTTCGGAGTATTATTCATTGTCTTAGGACCGCATTATTTTTCGGGACACGTAGGGATGGTGGTACAGTTCATCATTCTCAATTGGAATGTCGTAGTACCGAGGCTGAATCCAGCGAGCGAACGCGTTGAACGACAGGGATCCATTCAGAGTATCGGGATGTGTATTGTTTGCAATGCGGTACCCCAACCGATCCCATTTATCCCAGTGACGTTCTACGATGGGAGCCATCAATTCTTCAAGAACAGACGCGTATGCATCAGTCTGTTCTTGGCAGATAGTCTGACAGAACGGGCACGTCGAGGCAAAAAATTGCGCACCCTTCGCGAGGTGTATACCGTTTCGATGACTTGAACGAAACTCCTCGATGATTTTAACGTGTTGAGAGCTCATAGATCGTGTCACAGAACTCGTTGAATAGGGTGGATTTATATCTCTTAAAGTCGGAGCGGAGTAAACCCTTTTTGTATAGAAGCTCTTCAAGATCCAAGAAGAGTTCCTTGATTTCATCCTCGTGCGTTACACCATCGCGCGTGACCATATGTAACCAATTAAGGACTGCCTGCTCCGTCATCATTAGTATCTAGAGGCATCATCCGCGTAAAGGAGAACTCTTTGGCAACCATATCGCGCTTCTTGCGCTCAACAATGAACTTGTAACAGCCCTCTGCATTGGGACCCGCATGTGTCTTGAAATACTCGTCGAGATGTCCCTGGAGCTCACGCGCACCCATGGTCCATGGCTTACTCCATGTCTCGGGACGCTGGATGCGAATATACGATCCATCATCTGCAATTTCAAGCTTATGGATGCCCTCAAAGTTTGTACGTCGAAGAATATCCGACATCTCGGTCTCTACAAGTTTCTTGTTTTCACGAAGCTTGTAGACATCCTTGTTCAATGTCTTGAGTTGGTCATCCACCGTGCGGTACTTGCGAACGGCCTTTACGAGATCGCGCTGATCAATGCTCATCTTATTTATTTATTTGTACCACCACTCCCGATTGGCGATCTGTTGATCCGTTTTTAGAGACATCCAAAAAACAAACCAGCGTTTGAATAACAGATGGACCCGCAAGAGGTAGAGAAACTGCGTTTAGCGTATAACAAGGAACATCCGCACGAAACTCCTATAAAGAAAACTGAGACGGCGTGGACAGAAATCACGAAGCGACTCAAGAACGTGTGTGACGCTGCGACTCCCGAGTGCGTTGTTCACGCGCTGATAAAGCGTCCAGCTGCGCCGAATGCATGGAAGGTGAACCCCACCGAATGGCTGTCCTCCGATGACATTGACAAGTCGCAAAAGTACTACCAGGACCTGATTCCCGACTATTACTACGTCGGCACCGTTCCCATCGATTTTGATCTACATAAAAAGACGGGAGAATGTCTAGTGAGTTCCCTGTGCAGTCTGAGCATCAAGGAACTGTATAAGAAGGGATACCGTCGGATTGGCATCGTCTTCAATACAGATCCTCACGATGGACCGGGGGAGCACTGGATCGCTGCGTTCGCCGACATTCGTCCAGAACTCGAGTATCCTCAAATGACATTCTTTGATTCATATGCGCATGCACCGGAACCAGAAGTCAAGCGCCTCATGGAGCGCTGGAAGCAACAGATTGATGAGATGAAGATCCATCCTCAGCCGATGCGTCTGTTCTACAATGGCGTGCGTCACCAGTACAAGGACGCGCAATGTGGAATGTACTGCATCTACTTTCTCCACTGTTCCCTGTTTGGAATTCCAATGGACAAGACAGTTCCCGACGATGTGGTCATGTTGATGCGCCCTCTGTTTTTTGAGTATAAACAACGTCGCGCGTAGAAGTAATGGACATATCCGCGTGGCTAAGTCGGATCCCCCTGCTTATGCTGGTGGGCGGAGCACTGCTTATAGTCTCGCTCACGACATATTTCTTTGTGGCCACACTGAATGGACACCCTCCTAGCGCAGATTCGCTCACAAAGAATTTGAATGTATATTCTGAGCTGATTACGCCTACCCCACTGGCATGCCCAAATGAAAATACACTGTGCGATTACTACATGGCATCGTCTGGATACTCTACTCTATCTGGAACCACGATGTACACCTACACTGCAGTAGATGCCATCACGAAAGTTGTCAAGGCAGGTGCTCGCCTGGTTGAAATGCACGTGTACGAAGTCAATAAGAAGCCGGTGGTCGGCGTTGCCAGCCAAACGAGTCAGAAGATGCTGACATACAACACATTGCCCTTTGAAGAGTGCTGTGTGACGCTCGGCAATGCAATGTTCAATGCAGACGTCACCCCGGGATACCGCAATCCATTCGTACTGTCTCTAGTCTTCCACAGTAACAACACCACCCTGCTCAATGAGTGCGCGGATATACTCAAAACGACCCTGCGCAAGTTCATGCTGGATTCCTCCTACAGCTACCAGCGCAAGAATCTGGCGGTAGAGCCCATATGTAAGCTTATGGGCAAGCTCGTGATCACATCTGATGATACGACCAAGGGCAATGGAATGGAAGAGCTTGTGAATATCTCGTGGTCTTCTTCCCGCATGCGACGCCTGACATATACGGAGGCTGCGCAAACATACGATCATGAAGAGTTGATTGAGTTTAACAAGCGTAATATCACGATGGTTGTTCCGGATATGGACACGACGGCGTTCAAGAATGCAAATCCCGAAATTTGCTTTTCATATGGGTGTCAGTGGGTGGGCATGATGTATGGCAGTCTCGACAACGCTATGGAAGTATATACTGGCAAGTTCCTAGAGAGTTCCTTTGCCATCAAGCCAGACCCCCTGCGTTACAAGCCACTCACATACAAGAAGCCCAAGCCTCAGAACCCCAATGTCTCGTTCCAACCGAAGCGCATGGCATCTCCCATGTACGACTACACAATAAAGTCTACATAAGTAATAAAATGGAAGGAGGTCGTTCTGCTTGGATCGCACATATAAAGAAGGTTGCCAGCGCGAAGGGTATTAAGTATGGAGAGGCGATGAAGATTGCCTCCAAGACGTTCAAGGGCGGTCAGCTCATGGGCAAGGCGGGCCCGATGGGTGGCTCGCGTAAGAAGCACCGTGGCGGTCAGCTGTACTCGTTTGCGGGTGGCCCATACACGGGTTCCGTTCTGTCTGACGGCGCAGCCCCCACGCCGCGCCTGCCCGACATGACGTGGAAGGGTAACCCTGCGATGCTGAGCGGTGGACGCAAGCGCCGTGGAACCAAAAAGGCTGGCCGTCGTCACCGTGGTGGTAACGGACAGCTGGCCCCTGCGTCGGTAAGCGGTAACGGTGCGGAGACGCCGTTCTCTGGCAAGCCTACGGATGCCCCCGATGGAAAGGGCCCTTCACCGATGCCCGGATCATCGGGACTCTCCCCCTCCGCAAGCGGTGGTCGTCACGGAACCCGTCGTACTCGCTGGGCGCTCTTTTAGAGTGCATTGTAGAGGTATGTAATGTCGCGAGGCGTCGTGAGTACCGTCCCGGGCTTAGACCTACCCGTATACACCGACATAACACCCCATTCGTGTGAGAAGGATGGGATATAGGTCGAATTCAGAGTCACCTCTGCGCGCTCAAAGGTTTCCATCAAGAGGTCTCGAAATCTCTTTATGAAATCCCATGCCGGATGCTCATCATCCAAGGATGTCGGTCCCACGTGCGAAATCACAATTGCGTCGTGCTTGCACACCTTCGGGAGTTCACGAACGATATTCAAATATAGTGTCTGCATTTCCGGGGTATCGGGGTCTGGCAGGTCAATGATGACCGAGTCGTATCGCCTCTGAAGCGTTACTGATCGCAAGAACTCGAGGGCATCCGCGTGCACGAGTGTTGTCCGAGCATCCTCGAGCGATCCTTGGTTTTCGGCAAGCGTCTTTGCAAACTCTACAAACTCTTGGTCCCAGTCCACGATAGTCACCGACTCAATCTCTGGGTCACCCGTCCAGGCATAGAGCGTCCGCGCAGCCAGTCCATCGCCACCGCCCAGAATGAGGACGCTCTTATACTTGCCATGCCCATCAAACACAGGCTCTACCAGCATCTCGTGATACCGATGCTCGTCGAGAGTGGAATACTGTACCTCACCGTCCATGATGAGGAGAGTTCCGTGACGACGGGTTTGAACATACTGAACATGGCTCTTTGTAGTCTGGATGGTCTGGATGACATTCACAACTTCAAACTGGACCTGCTGTCCGTACTGAAACTTCTCAGAAATGGCGGGTGTCACAGTCGCGGAAGACATTGCTAGTGTGGCTTTGTAGTGTGTAAACCACGGGGGGTGTCGTTTCCGTTTTTGTCAGAGCGCTCCACGAGACCGGAAAGTGGGGTGAAAGAAGAGACACGATACCATGCGCATATGCCTGGATCTCCCGCTGTGCACCGGGATCTGTGCGCAGGGCTACTAGACGGGCATACGCCGCCAACGATGCCGTCTCTACAAACTCAGTATACATCCCCTGGGGAAGAATACACCTAGCAATCTCGGGGGCTACGCCATTCTCGAGAAGACGCTCGTACATAGACACTGCACTGTCACAATAGTCCTTGATTTCTGCCGATAGGAAGATCGAATTTTCAACAGGTGTCTCTCGACTTCCCTGCTTCAATTTGGCATCGCGAGCGCGCAGATCACTCGGTGCAGGTACCCACATCTCAGGTGTGAAATCGACATATCGGCGTGAGACTTCGTTGCGCGCGAACCCGATCTGGTGGCGGAACCATTCACGAGCTACAAAGATCGGCATCTTGATCCGCAGACGCACCTGCGGATGGAAAAAAGGGCTGGTATGATTATGGGTTGCCAGATACCGAATAAGCTTCTCATCACCTGCGGAGAATTCAGTTGACTCCTTTGCAAACGATACGCGCGCAGCGTTGACCACTGTCAAATCACTGCCAAAAACTTCCAGCACTTCAATCTTTCCGATACCATCCGATGAAGACCAGCACATTCCAGCTTTGAGTATATTACGCTCCGTGTGTTTAAACTACCACATCGTGATGTCCTCCATCTTGCACTCACCCTCTTCGGCCGAGGCACGCTTGACCTCGTCCGTACGCACCTTGACGTCGGCACGGTAGTCATAGAAAGTATCCTCCTCACCTCCCTCCTGTAGACGCGTCTCGTCCAGCAGGATGTCCACCAGACCCGTACCACACGGTGGCTTCTGACCGAACATAATGTTTGCAGATACACCCTGCATCGGATCGTACCCTGCAGACACTGCTGCGTTGAACAGGTGCTTCGATGTCTCCTCAAACGATGAGTTTGCCAGAACACCGTTCGCATGCTTGGTCATACCGAAGCGATCGACTGAAACAAGTCGACCCTGGTACGTCATAGAGTCCAGGAGCACGGACATGTGGTGGTAATTGGCATACGCACCCGCGCTCGCAAACACCTCAAAGAACTCGTCGTAGAGTGCCTGGCGCGCCGCCTCGATACCAAACACATCATACACTTCATGAATATCGTTAGAGAAGGTGCGCGTCGCATCCACATCGTGGAAAGCAAGAAGCTCGTACAAGTTCGTCCCCTCGGCATCGAGAACGTGCTCCTTCTTGCACACGTACGTATTGGTAGCATCATCCCAAGTCAGCTCGTTCTGCACGAGTCGGGGGATCACGCGCCCCACACCGTCGACACCCACAATGACCACGTCAAGAACGCGCTCCTCCAAGAAGCGCAGGGTGAGCAGGCTCTTGACCACGTCCTCTGGGAATACGAGACGCATGACCAGCTTCTTGCCCTCTGCATTGAGATCTGTGTACACGCACTGGAGCACGTGGAGATTCGCCTTACCGATCGCGCTCTGAATCGCAACCATGTCGGGGTTGCCACGCGAAGCCATCTCGTTCTCGTCAAACTCGAGACGCATGATCCACTTGGATGTGCACGCCGCCGCGTTCTCCAGAGAGAACTTCTGGAACGTATCCAGAATATCATGGTCCTCTGCAACCACCGACTCCGTGCTGAGCGGGTAGGGATCGTAGTACATGCGCACCGACTTGGTGATGTCGCGGAGCGTCGTCTTCTGGATCTCACGAGAGAGCATGATCGCCTGGTGAAGATCGCCCGAGATCTTGCTGTTCAAGTATACGAAGTTGAGAGGGTTCTTGGGGTTGCGCGTCACACTCAGCAACTCGTGGATGCGAGGGACACCCTGGGTCGCACCGGCCTTGACTGTGCCTGCCGAGTGGAACGTATTCAGCGTGAGCTGGGTCGTAGGCTCACCGATGGACTGCGCAGCGAGCGCACCCACCATCTCGCCCGGGTGGACGAGACTCTTGAGGTAGCGGAAGCGGATCTCGCGAATCAGCTCGTCAAAGATCTCCTTGGTGAAACGGTGCTCGACAATCGACCTCCGGGGGGCGAGATAGAAGCGGAGCAGACAGTGGAAGACGCGATTCGGCGAAATCCACGGCTCCTTCATGATCGCCGTGAGTTGCTCGACAACGTACGCGGGCGTCAGGTCCGTCTTGGTTGAATGGGAATTCTTGTACTTCTCGACCAGTCGCTTGAGGTGGACCGGTGCGAGGATCTTGTCCTTCTTCACGAACCAGAAGACCTCCTTCACTAGCATCTCACGATCTGCAACGATCTGTTCAACGAGATCGGGTGCCTCCGTAACGGCCTCTGTCAACAGGGGGTTCACCTCTGCGACACTCAGTGCGAACATCTTGTAAATATCCTCAAGAGACATGAGTGCCAGATTGATCGGCTGAGACTCGACCTGGATGGACTCCACGCCGTCCTCACCGTAGCGATACTGGATAATGATGCCCATGTTGTTCCGCACGGTTCCGTCGTAGGTCACGTGCATATCCTCCATCGTCTTCATCATACGGCGCTGAATGTAGCCCGTGTCGGATGTCTTGACGGCCGTGTCAATGAGACCCTCACGCCCACCCATGGCGTGGAAGAAGTACTCTGCTGGGCGGAGGCCCTGTACGAAGGACGACTCGACAAATCCACGGGACTCGATGCCATCGTCGAACTTGGCAAAGTGTGGTAGCGTACGGTCCTGGAGAGTGAACTGGACGCGCTTGCCGTCAATGATCTGCTGACCCAGCAGAGCAATCATCTGCGTGATATTCAGGTCCGATCCCTTGGCACCCGACTCGACCATCTGCACCAGGCGATTGTCGCGAGGCAGGGACTCCATCACGCGCGCAGCGATCTTTGCCGACACATCCTTCAATGCATTGTTGATCTTGTTTTCTAGCTCCTCGCCATCCGTGCGACCCGTGTTGTTGAAGAATGTTCCAGAATGAACCTGTGCCAGAATCTCGGCCACACGCTTGCGACCCTCGGCGAGACTCTCCGCTACGAAATCGGTCGTCTCCTTGTTTGAGATGAGATCAGATGCTCCCGTTGAAAAGCCGGTATACAGATTGAACTTGGTAACGATTGACTGTACCTCATTAATGAACTGGCCACAGCGCTTGTGGCCAAAGTCATTGTAGAGGACGTGCAGAACACCCTCCGAGGTCGTGTTGAAGGCGCCCTTCTTGAGACGCCCCTTGACCAGCTGGCCGTTCTTGATAGTCACACGCTCATCAAAGTTCATCAGAGGGAAGGCACCTGAAATGACCTCCATGCCCGTGCGGGGCTCGTTGGTGCGAACGAAGCTAGAAAGGGGCTTCTTGAGTCGCGACATGATGTTCATCGCAATGTGTTCGGGGATCTTGACTCGCGGATCCGAGATACGAAAGGCACCCGTCAGCGTGTCCTGCACCATCTGAATAATGGGAGCATTCTCGCGAGGGCTGATAATGAGTCGCAGAACGCTGGCCAGTTGCTGGAGCTCCGTCTCGGCAGCCACCGACTGCGGAAGGTGAAGATTCATCTCATCACCATCAAAGTCCGCATTGTACGGTTTGGTGGCCGATACGTTCAGGCGGAATGTGGAGTAGGGT
>Ga0136642_1000180_pt1 | contig 37685 bp, 12 predicted proteins | sample LowCatLa1302831Y_FD_115313 | JGI IMG/M metagenome (GOLD analysis project Ga0136642, IMG submission 115313) | Freshwater microbial communities from Lower Cathedral Lake, Yosemite National Park, California, USA - 13028-31Y | ecosystem: Environmental > Aquatic > Freshwater > Lake ... | reverse complement strand
ATATATCGCGGAAGTTATTATTTATAATACGGTGTTAACTACCACCCAACAACAAGCCATCGAAGGTTATTTGGCGTGGAAATGGGGAACGCAAACAGCTTTACCTAGTACACATCCATATTATGTGAGTTCTACGGCATCTTCTGTTAGTAATAGCGGAGCAACCATCAATTTCACCAACGTAACAGGTGCAACAAGTTACATTGTAACATCAGTACCGGTTGGAGGTGGAACTACAATCACAACTGTGGGATTTACGAGCCCGATTGTTGTAAATAATTTGGCTCCAGTTATACAATATAACTCTACTATTCAAGCAATAGATCCTGGAGGATCATCTTTACCAAGTACTTCGGTAACATTTACCACACTTTTCGGACCTCCGGTAAATATAGCGGTAAACAGTCCAACCGGCACCGGCGGACAAATATCCTTTTCTACTGTTTCAGGTGCGACTAGTTATACAGTTTATGCCACTGCACAACTTACTGGAACTGTCGTAACTGCTACAGGATCAACTAGTCCAATTACATTGACAGGTTTAACAGCGAATACTACTTACAACATCACAATGACTGCTACTGGATCATCGGGAACATCTTCTGTTAGTCCTGCACTACTTATTATGACAACTTTAACCGCAGCACCCATAGGTGTAGCTAATGTTGTTAATAATGGATACATTACCACATATAATCAATTCACCAGTTGTGTTCTTTATTTCCCCTTTGATATAGATACATTGAATTATGCTAGCGGAACGGGCGTTTCTGTAGGCGCGCTAGTAGGTACTGGATGTTCAGTTGTATCGACAAATGAATCTGTAGGTACAGGATCATTGTTCAATATTACAACAACTAATAGTTCTTATTTTAGTATTACAACAACCATTGCATCGAATACTGCGGGTTATACCTTCGCATCTTGGCTTTATATTACGTCTTCTGCAACAGGAATGATATGGTCATTTTCGCAAAGTGCAACTGTAGCTAATCGTATTTGGTTGTGGTATAATCTTGGTCAATTAAGTGTCAATACTAATAATTCTGCCACTGTTTACACACCTCCATTGAATACATGGTTTCATTTTGCCTGGACATTGACTACGGGTAGTAGTTCTATTATATATGTAAACGGTTTACAAGTTTTTACAACAACAAGTGTAAGTTATCAGAATTGGGCTGGAGGATTTAATAAAAATTATATTTTAGCTGATCCTTATTGTACACCAGCTTGTACTGGAATTGTAGGATATATTGATGAATTCGCTTATTATAATTCTATTTTAACACCAGCGAATATTTTTACCTTGTTCAGTGCCGGTTCGATTACTACTACAAATACGAATCCACTTACAATGGCACCAAGTTGTCTATTTTGGATTGATGCGTCGAGTTCAAGTTCTTATACACTCGGAACTGATACAAATATCACTGCATTAAATGACCGTTCTGGCCTTGGTCAAGTAAGTACCGCGGTAAAATTTAACAGTGCTGCGGCCGGTGTAACGCCTTCAGCAACTCTTGTAACAAACTATATTAATTTCAGACCAGTGATTCGTTTAAATAATTGTGGGTTTATTGGTACACTTGATAATGCGTACACAGGAACCACGTTCTCATTTTACTATGTTTATAATTTCATTACAAGTAATAATAGCACTTGGGGACGCTTGTTGTCCTTGGGTATGGGAGGCAGTACAGGCATATATGGAACCAACGATTATGCGAATGGTTCGAATACGTTCGCCCTGTTCAGTCATCCTAATGCGCTTTATTTATGGAATGGAAGAAATGGTGGTGGAACTTGGTGGGGCACATTTTCAGCAAATACAACTTATATTGTATCAGGTTATTATGATGGCACAAATTCTTATATGTTTATCAATGGCTCACAGGTCAATACATATGGTTCTATAGGAAACTTCAACATCAATGATTTTGGTATCGGTGTGAATACCTACAGTAATGGTGAATTTGTAGATAACATCAATGTGGCAGAAATAATTACCTACCAGTCTGCGCCTTCAATCAATCAACGTCAAACCATTGAAGGCTATTTGGCATCTAAGTGGGCATTACAATCTAGTTTACCCTCTACACATCCTTTTTACACTAGTGTACCTGTGACATTCAGTGGACCATTTTACGGACAAGCTATATCTGCTACTTCTGGTAAAGCATTTTTTACACCAATTACTTCCTTTATCTATCCAGTGAATTATAATTTTTCTACTCCTGTAGTTAATACCAATACATATACTACGTATTTTTATGGAAGTATTAGTACATCAGGAACAACTACTGCAATTCAAGGATGGACATTGTCAAACGGTTCGATACATATTGGCAATGGTAATGGTGGTGGATTTGGGTTTACAACTGCACCATATAGCCAATTTATCATATTACAGTTAGGTAGCAATGTGGGAACACAAACCATTTATTTGAACGCTTTTACTTATACGCTTTCATTTTATGCTGCAGTACGTCCAACATTATATAACATAGGACAACAGCTCAGTTTTTCCGTGGACAGTATTAATTACTGGACATCTTTGTTTTTACCAAGTAGTACTGCTTGGACACAGTATTCATTCACATTTACTGTAGCAACAAGTGATTTACATACGATTGCATTCAATACTAGTTTCGTCGGAGTGGATTCATCCATTGGACTCACGCAAATCGTAATAAATCCTGTTAATATTTATACTGCAACTGCCACACCAGTAAGTGGAGGTAGTGCAATTATCGCAACTCGAACATCAGTTCCTGTAATTTTAAATGGATTATCCTCCTCTACGAATTATAATGTTACAATGACCGCAACAAACAATTCAGGTGCATCTGCAGCTTCATCTTCTTTTACATTATATACATTACCTGCTGCACCTACAAATATAGGATTATTACCTTTAACTCTTACTGATACAAGCGTACAAGTTTCTTTTACTCCATCATCAGGTACAATTACTGGTTATACTGTTATTGTAACACCAACACTAACTGGACCATCAATCACTGCTACCGGTACTACAAGTCCAATCACAATAACAGGTTTAACTGGGAGTACTAGTTATATTTTAACAATGACTGCAAATAACGGTACTAGTATTTCAGATGCAAGCACTTCTACTGTTACATTTATAACCATACCAAGTATAATAACAGGAATAGCCTATTCAGGTTTACTTACCAAACCGCCACTAACCAATTGTTTCTTTTGGGGTGATGCTACTGATCCATTGAATAATGGTACTCCGCCAACCAATGGTACAAGTATTACGACTTGGTATGATAAATCAGGTGGTGCTAGAAATGCGACAATATTTAATGGATCAAATAGTTATAGTTCTACCGGTTTTAATAGTAAACCGGGTATTCAGTTAACTGGTTCTGGTTTTAGTATTCCTATTAGTTCCGGGACAAATGGAACTGTACCGATTGGTTGCTCAATCAATGTATTTGTTGTCTATTATGGTACAAATGGCGCGTATAATGCTCCCTTTACTATTTCAAACGGAGGCGCATCTGATCCGATCGATATATATTCTACTGCACGTTATTTTGGTGTTAATAATGCGGCGAATTATAGCAGTTCATATAATTTGTCTACAGTTACATCTACAAATCCTATTATTTACGATATATCTATCAATGGTTATGGTGCATATGATTTTATCAATGGTACCGCCAGTTTCAGTCAAGTAATGACTATATATAATTCATTCTATGCTCTTAATGCTAACCGTTTTTACATATGCGATCGCGCTGATAATGCTACACCAGTTACTGGTAGTATTGCTGAGTGTATCGCGTATATTAGTACAACAGGTGGCTTATCAAATGCTGATCGACAAAAAGTTGAAGGCTATTTGGCTTGGAAATGGAATTTACAAGGTAATTTACCGTCGACTCATCCTTATTTTAGCGCTGCACCAGTAATTGCTTATACTACCACTTCTGGTGGTTCAATCGCCTTTAACGCTGTAACAACTTATATGTATTTAACTAATTATATATTTGCTTCTCCCGCTCAACTAAGTAATGCGTTCACCTATTATTTAAGTGGTGGAAATGGCGGTACGGACACCACGACTGCAATTACCGGTTGGACTATTTCGAATGGTAGTGTTGCCGTGGTTAATGGTACGGGTTTTTCCTATTTTGCCAGTCCATTGATTACAACTGGCACAGCACAATTTTTACTGTTGGAATGGGGTGGTCAAGTTGCTTCACAGTCTATTTATTTAACTGCATTTACTTATACATTATCGTTTTATGCTGCCGTTCGTTCATCCGGTTACGCAATATCACAACAGCTTTCTTTTTCAGTCGATGGTACTAACGCGTGGACTTCTAGTTTTACAGTCGGAAACACCGCTTGGACACAATATTCGTTCAACTTTACAATAGCTTCTTCGGGTAATCACACAATCGGTTTCAGTACTAGTGCATCCACTACCGATTCTTCGATCGGATTGACTCAAATTATGATTAATGCTCTGAATACATATACTGTTTATACAACACCGGTTGCTGGTGGTGCTACGTTAACTACAACTGGAACAACTAGTCCCATTCTAATAACTAATTTAGCATCAGCAACCCCTTACAATATGACGATTACATCTACTAATAATAGTGGAACTTCGGTTTCATCGACCAATATTGTATTAAATACTTTGCCTGCGACTCCTACTAATTTAGCGATTGTACCGCAAAGTATTACGAGTACAGGTGCCATAATGTCATTCACATATCCAACAGGAACAATTACAAATTATACCATTGCGTGTGCTGGCGGAACAGTGCAATCAGGATCAATTCCTGGTTTTACGGGTATACCTACTCTATGGGGAGCTTATTCAGCTGAAACTTGGATTTCTGCAACAAATATTTTACCTGATTTGACAGGCAATGGACGTAATGCTACCACGAGTGGCGTAACTTATTCAACTGGTACAGGTAACGGTGCTACTGCAACAGTAGCTTATTTATCAGGAAATACAGGTTCAACCATTAACTGGCCAGCCGGAAGTGTTCCAGCAAATTTCGCAATTTGTACACTTTCACGTTATACTGGAGGTACGAGTAGACGTCTCATCAATACCACAGATAATTGTGATATGTTTGGACATTGGAATGGTAATGCGGGTATAGTATATTTTGAATGTGCTTGGCAAACAAATAATAATGGAGCCGGTGCTTCGTCAGTTACTGCTCAACAAAACTGGGTATATACGTCCACGACTAACGGATCTATTGCTCCACCGAATAATGTTGTTGTAAATGGTGTGGCTTCAGGTTACTTCAATAATACAGGACACTCTGCACGTACTTTGGCGATTAACAATAATTCTGGTGAGACAAGTGATTTCCAATTTTCTCAAATGTTTATTTGGGATTCAGTTTTTACAGCTACGCAATTAATGACAGTCAATCTTTTTATGAAAACATATTTGAGTAGTGGTACGGCTTATTCTATTTCAAGTTATGCTACAGGTTTAAAAACTACCGGAACAACGAGTCCTATGACAATATCGAATTTATCAGCACTCAGTCTTTATCCTACAACAATATTGTCTACTAGTGCAGGTGGTAATTCGGCAGCAAGTACACCTATATATTTGGCCACTTATTCCGCGTTAACATCAAGTTCTATTACCACAACAAGTGCTACAATTTCCTACACAGCGGTCAATGGCGCAACAACATATACTCTTACTGCAACACCTACTATCGGTTTAGGATCCATAATTACATTAACAGCTGGTACAACTACAGGTACATTCAGTGGCACCTTAACTCCAGGTACCACCTATGCCGTTAGATTAAGTGTTTCGAATGCGACAAATACATATTTACCCAGTAATGCTTTGACTGTTATTGCTATACCAATACCTGCTACAAACTTGGGTCAATTCAGTAACACAGATACAACCATAATTATTACATTCACTCCTGCAAACGGTGCAACTTATTATATTGCTACGTGCGTTCCATTAGCGGGTTATACAGGAAAAACAACGGTTGTTTCAGGTGCGAATGGTATTGTGGGTAATTCGGGTACTATTTATGGGTTAACTACCGAAACAATGTACAGTGTCACACTCGTTACATATGTTGATTCTACAAGATTTAGTACAGCCACAGCGGCAACTATTATGAATACATTTTCAGGAAATGGTAGTGGTAGTGGTGGAGGAGGTCTAAGTGGAACAGGTGCTACTGGAACAACAGGTATGACGGGTTCTACGGGTGCAACGGGTTCAGCAGGTGCAACTGGTGCTGTTGGTGGAACGGGTTATACAGGTGCTACCGGTTATACAGGATCAAGTGGACAAACAGGCTCAACTGGATTAACAGGATCAAGTGGACAAACAGGTGCTACTGGATTAACAGGTACAACAGGTCAAACAGGATCAACAGGATTCACTGGTTATACTGGTGTAACAGGTTCAACCGGTGCAACTGGATTCACCGGTCAAACAGGTACAACTGGATTTACTGGTTATACGGGATATACTGGTGCGACAGGCGCAACAGGTTCTACGGGTGTAACTGGCTCTACAGGATTCACAGGATATACTGGTGCTACCGGATCTACGGGTCTTACAGGTGCAACTGGATTCACAGGAGCAACTGGACAAACTGGATTCACAGGTTATACTGGTGCCACTGGATTAACAGGTGCGACTGGATATACAGGTATGACTGGTTCGACAGGATACTCTGGATATACTGGAGCAACTGGTTTCACAGGCAGAACCGGTTACACTGGTGCAACTGGTGCTACGGGATTCACTGGTTATACCGGTTATACAGGTTATACAGGTGCGTCAGGCTATACAGGTGCAACTGGATATACTGGTTATACTGGTTATACTGGTTATACCGGTGCTACAGGTACAACTGGCTCTACAGGATTAACCGGTGCTACTGGATTTACGGGTTATACCGGAGCAACAGGATTCACTGGTGCTACAGGATTCACTGGTGCTACAGGATTAACAGGTGCTACTGGTTATACAGGATACACAGGATATACTGGTGCTACCGGATTTACTGGAGCAACAGGTTTGACAGGTATGACTGGTTATACAGGTTATACGGGTGCAACTGGATTTACAGGAGCAACAGGAGCAACCGGTTACACAGGTGTAACAGGTGCAACTGGATACACGGGTTATACCGGAGCTACAGGATTTACTGGTAGAACTGGATACACGGGTGCAACTGGATCCACAGGTGCGACTGGATACACTGGTTATACTGGTTATACTGGATACACTGGAGCTACTGGATCCACCGGATCCACTGGTTATACTGGTTCTACAGGATCCACAGGTGATACTGGTATGACTGGTTCTACTGGAGATACAGGTTATACTGGATACACAGGTGCAACCGGACTCACAGGTTCTACAGGTTATACCGGTATGACGGGTAGTACAGGTTATACCGGTATGACGGGTGCTTCAGGCGCTACTGGTGCTACTGGTGCTACAGGATTTACTGGTAGAACTGGTTATACGGGTGCTACTGGATCCACTGGTTACACTGGTTATACTGGTTATACGGGTGCTACTGGAGCATCAGGATTTACAGGTGCTACAGGTGCTACGGGTTATACGGGTATAACAGGAGCTACGGGATATACTGGAGCCACGGGATATACAGGTCAGACCGGATCTACAGGGTATTCAGGTTACACTGGAGCAACAGGATTCACAGGTCAAACAGGATTTACTGGAGCAACAGGTGCGACAGGATATACCGGTGCTACTGGCAGGACAGGTGCTACAGGATTTACTGGTGCTACAGGAGCAACTGGGCAAACCGGCGCAACAGGTTCAACTGGACGAACTGGTGCTACTGGATTTACTGGTATGTCAGGGGCAACTGGACAAACGGGTTATACTGGTGCTACTGGATCAACAGGATCCACTGGTTATACTGGATCAACTGGTGCCTCGGGTGTTTCAGGTGCTTCAGGAGCTTCGGGAGCAACAGGCGTAACCGGATCTACTGGATCAACAGGTGATACTGGTTATACTGGATCAACAGGATCCACTGGTTATACTGGATCAACAGGTGATACTGGTTATACTGGATCAACAGGTGATACTGGTTATACTGGTTATACGGGTGCAACTGGTTCTACGGGTTCTACCGGTTCTACAGGATCTACTGGTTCTACTGGTGTCACAGGTGCTACTGGTTATACAGGTCCTCAAGGTATTCCTGGTACTGCTGTGAATACAGGTGCAACGGGTTTTACTGGTTTAACAGGTTATACTGGTTATTCAGGTTATACTGGAGCTACAGGTGCCACTGGATACACAGGTGCCACTGGATCCACTGGTGCCACTGGATCCACTGGTGATACTGGATATACTGGAGCGACAGGACTCACAGGTGCTACGGGTACAACAGGACAAACAGGATCAACCGGTCTGACAGGTGCTTCTGGTAGAACTGGTTCAACTGGTTATACTGGTGCTACTGGTTATACGGGTGCTACAGGTTATACTGGTTCAACCGGTTCTACTGGTGATACAGGATCTACAGGATCTACTGGAGCAACAGGTTATACTGGAGCAACTGGAGCAACTGGATCAACTGGATCAACTGGATCAACTGGCGCAACTGGAGTAACTGGAGCAACTGGAGCAACGGGTTCAACGGGGGCAACAGGACAAACTGGACAAACTGGTGCAACAGGAGCAATGGGAGCAACTGGATTCACAGGATCAACTGGACAAACAGGTGCAACTGGAGCAACTGGAGCAACAGGAGCAACCGGAGCAACAGGCCAAACTGGCCAAACAGGTACTACAGGTGCAACAGGATCTACAGGTGCAACCGGTGCACAAGGTGCGGCCTTATTTACACTCACCACTTCAGATCCTATCAACATACAATTGTATTCATCCAATTCCGTTAAAATGATTGGTACTTTGAATACATATGGCTCCTTAGTTTCATCTAAAGAATCTTTCCAATCCAGTGAATTGACATTTTCACCTATGAATAACAATTACAAGGTGGTTGGTTTAACCAGTAATATGAATACATTTCTTCTACAAAAAGGTACCAATTTCCTCCCTTTATCGGGATGGGGATCAGGTCCTGTTATTTCAAATTCAATGGGTGCAACAAATTACACTTATGCTGTATGGTTTGACGGTTATGGTAATTATAATTTGGTTGTTAATAATGCGCTAGTCAATGTTAGCGGTACTTATGCATTTACAGATTTTTTCACTATAGCTGTAAATAACAATTATACTTATTTCTACAAAAATGGTATTCAACTTTTTAGATACACCACTTTGATCGACTCTGTTACAGGATTACCGTATGCACTAAAATTTGTTTCGACATTATACACTCCCGGTGATGTAGTAAATTATATTTCATTTGATTATTTAGATAGTGGTGCAACTGGTGCCACGGGTGCCACAGGATCCACGGGTGCAACGGGTGCAACGGGTGTTAGTGGTTGTTCGGGTGCTACAGGTGCAACGGGTGCTACAGGTGCAACTGGATCCACAGGATATACGGGAGCCACGGGTGCTACAGGATCTACGGGTGCTACGGGATATACGGGAGCCACAGGTACAACAGGATCCACGGGCTATACTGGTGCGACTGGATCAACAGGATACACTGGATATACTGGTGCTACAGGCACAACAGGATCTACAGGATACACCGGATATACTGGAGCAACTGGATGCACCGGAGCAACTGGATACACCGGTTATACAGGTAGAACAGGCGCAACAGGTTATACCGGCGCAACAGGTTATACTGGTTATACCGGCGCGACAGGATCAACAGGATCCACAGGTTATACTGGTCAAACTGGATCCACAGGTTATACTGGTTACACTGGTTATACAGGTGCGACAGGCTATACAGGTGCAACTGGATCCACTGGTCAAACTGGATTCACAGGATATACAGGTGCAACTGGATTTACTGGTAGAACAGGATCAACAGGATCAACAGGATATACTGGTTATACGGGAGCTACAGGATTCACTGGTTATACTGGTCAAACTGGATCTACGGGTTCTACGGGTTCTACGGGTTCCACAGGTGATACTGGTTATACAGGCACTACCGGTTTCACTGGTTCGACTGGTCCTACTGGTCCACGAGGTATTCCTGGTACTGCGGTAAATACAGGTGCTACGGGTTACACAGGTGATACGGGTTATACTGGTTCTACAGGTGCTACCGGCGCTACAGGCGTAAGTGGTTCTTCAGGTTCTACAGGTGCTACTGGAGAAACCGGTGCTACTGGTTTTACGGGTAGAACGGGTGCTACGGGTTACACAGGTTTTACAGGTCCTACCGGTCCTCGAGGTATTCCGGGTACCGCAGTAAACACAGGTGCTACAGGTTACACCGGTGCTACAGGTTCCACTGGTCCTACTGGTCCACGAGGTATTCCAGGTACTGCAGTAAACACAGGTGCTACAGGTTATACCGGTGCTACAGGTTCCACTGGTCCTCAGGGTCCCGCTAATTTTACGCTTTTAAGTAGTGATTCGAATGTCGTTTTTCCTACACAAAATTCTATTGTTATGGCGGGCGCAACCGCAGAACAAGCATCGATCGCCTATAGTGTTCAATCATACCAAACAATGATTATCTCATTCCAAATACAAAATTTTTTATTAGCAAATGATTACATTTCTCAAGCGATTAATAAAACACAATATAACATTGTAGGTTTAACAACTGATAAATTGTCTGTTTGTTATGGTATAATTTTTCAACCTTCTTATTCTCTTGACAAAATCAATTTGTTGTTCTATTTCACATTTAATAGTCATACACATTCACTAACAACAGATTCATACGGTAATGTTACTTTTAATATATCCAATTTTGGTAATGCAGATTATTATAACAACAATTATAATTCATATCTTAAACAAACTTCATTTTATAACGATACCTTGATTCGTTTTACACCATCACCGTATCATGATATTATTGATTTATCCGGAACTTCAATTGTAGGAGACGGTTGTTTAACTTTTACTACTGCTTTCATTAATAATGTTTATCTACCCGCTTACACACCATTATACAATGCTAGTACGTGCTATTCATTTACAGTATGGATGAGACCTCAAGCTAGTGGCGATAACATTCATTGGTATTATTCTGTGATTAATTATGCTAATTATATTGCAGTAGAATATGATGCTTCGGGCGGTTCAATATATATTCGTTGCTCCTCTAATTGGTTAACTGATAATTTTGGAAACAGTACCAACGGCACCACAACATTTGCTTTATATAAAGCATCTGGAGTTCCTGTTTTATTGAATAAATGGACACATATTGCTGTAAATGTTACATTTAGTCCCGATCAATATTCATTTGGTAGTATAGAAGCATTTATTAATAGTGTTAATGTTACACTAGTTCAACAAAAATTTGAACCAATCACAGTGAATACACAAAATGTTCAATATGTACGTGATGAGAACAATTGGAATTATCCTCCAACACAAATAACAACTTTTTATCCATTTGATGCTACGAATATTGTGGGTGAAATCGGTAAAATGTATGCCGGTTCAATTGATGATTTCCGGTTATATGATAATCGTGTATTAACTAGTATTGACATTACTTACATATACTTTTCTAGTCTTGGAAAGAGGAATAATTTTTATTATCCAATTACTAGTACAATCACACAACCATTAGATATTACAAATAATTCGGGTTATCGTAGAGTTAGCGATACTACAATGACTGATAGTCAATTCAGCGGTAATTATCTTTCGGGTACTTATCTTCCTGGAGACACGTTTGCAATTAGTATTGCAAAGGATACCGTGTATTATTATCAAAATGGTGTTCAATTCTACGCAGGACCGAATTTTTTACCTGGAAATGCTTTTAATTTCATATCTTCGTTACCTAGTCCAACAAATCAAATCACAAATATTAATATTGAATATCTTATTGTTGGTGTTACAGGTGCAACAGGTGCTACGGGTGCTACTGGAGCAACGGGTGCTACTGGAGCAACGGGTGCTACGGGTGCTACTGGAGCAACGGGTGCAACAGGATACACAGGTTATACAGGTGCTACTGGTCCACGAGGTCTTCCTGGTACTGCTGTAAATACAGGTGCAACTGGTGCTACTGGACAAACAGGTTATACGGGTTATACAGGTGCAACAGGTCAAACTGGTGCAACAGGTGCAACAGGTCAAACTGGTTATACTGGTGCAACTGGAGCGACAGGTGCAACTGGATCCACTGGTAGAACAGGTGCAACAGGTCAAACAGGTTCAACAGGATCCACCGGATATACAGGTGTATCGGGTGCTTCTGGTGCAACCGGTGCAACAGGACAAACTGGCGCAACAGGCCAAACAGGTGCTACTGGTGTTACAGGACAAACTGGTGCCACAGGACGAACGGGTGCAACAGGTTCAACGGGTGCCACTGGTGATACTGGTGTAACAGGACAAACAGGTGCTACTGGTGCAAGTGGTGCAAGTGGTGCAACTGGAGCAACCGGTGCCACTGGTGCAACAGGACAAACTGGTAGAACAGGATCCACTGGTCCCACAGGTGCTACAGGATTTACTGGTCCCACAGGTCCTCCGGGTATTCCAGGTAGTGCGGTGAATACAGGTGCTACAGGTGCTACAGGTGCTTCGGGTTATACCGGTGTAAGTGGTGCTTCAGGTGCTTCAGGTGCTACAGGAGCAAGTGGATCAAGTGGTGCAACAGGATCCACTGGTGCTTCAGGATCCACCGGCGCTTCAGGATCCACAGGCGCATCTGGACAAACTGGTTATACAGGTGCATCTGGACAAACTGGACAAACTGGTGCAACTGGACAAACAGGATTTACTGGTTACACCGGTGCAACAGGATATACAGGAGCAACTGGTCAAACCGGCCAAACCGGTGCAACAGGTTTCACAGGTTATACAGGTGCTACTGGTCAATCAGGTTCAACTGGAGCAACTGGACAAACAGGATCGACTGGTTCAACGGGACAAACTGGTTCATCAGGTGCAACTGGTCAAACAGGTTCAACAGGATCCACTGGTGCTACAGGTGCTTCGGGTGTTAGTGGTGCGTCTGGTGCGACAGGTCAAACAGGTTCTACTGGTAGTACAGGTGCGACTGGTCAAACTGGTGCGACTGGTGTGAGTGGTGCTTCAGGTGCTTCAGGTGCTACAGGAGTAACCGGCGCCACTGGTTATACAGGTTCTACTGGTCCTACTGGTTTCCCAGGTACGACAGGTACGACAGGTTCTAGTGGTGCGACTGGTGCAACAGGCCAAACCGGCGCGACTGGATACACTGGTGCGACAGGCCAAACAGGATACACTGGATACACCGGTTACACTGGTGCAACAGGATCTACGGGTGCTACAGGTAGAACAGGTGCGACTGGTGCGACTGGTCAAACAGGTGCGACAGGTAGAACAGGTGCGACAGGTTCAACAGGTGCTACTGGTGCTACTGGTCCACAGGGTCTTCCTGGTACTGCTGTAAATACTGGTGCTACCGGCGCAACTGGACAAACAGGTCAATCAGGTGCGACAGGTTACACTGGTCAAACAGGTGCGACTGGTGTAACAGGTTATACAGGTAGTACAGGTGCGACTGGTCCTCAAGGTATTCCCGGTATTGCTACTAATACGGGTGCTACTGGTTATACGGGTCAAACAGGATCAACAGGATCAACAGGTTCAACAGGATCAACAGGTTATACAGGTGCATCTGGACAAACTGGTGCAACTGGTTATACCGGTGCTACAGGTCCTCAAGGTATTCCTGGTATTGCTACTAATACAGGTGCAACTGGTTTAGCTGGTCCCGCATTATTCACACTAGTTTCTTTGGATAATAGCACGACTATCAGTTACCCTAATTACTGTGTGAAATCATACGATAATGGTGGACTATATTCTTATGTTGCATCCTTGGAAGCTTATCAAACGTGTGTTCTCAATTTCATCATACCTTCAGTAAATTACCAAAGAAATGTAGGTTTATCAACAAATGTTACAAATATTTTGACTGTTGTATTTACTTATGGGTTTAGTTTCTCATCCGTTGCTTATACTTATTACAATATTATTTATAACAATGTTATTCAAACAACTGGTTTTATTTATAATCCCAATGATATATTCACTATTGTTGTTGATTATCAATTTGTATATTATCAACAAAATGGTGTTTTGATACAAAAATTCCCAAATGCCACAACTAATTCAGTGAAATTTTTGGCTGGTATTCGCCAAACAAATGACAGTATACGCAATATTTCCTTTTACTATACTTCAGTTGGTCCGACAGGTATTCAAGGTCTCCAGGGTATTCCAGGTATAACTACCAACACAGGTGCTACTGGTTCTACCGGTTATACCGGCGCTGTTGGACCTACTGGATCAGCTGGTACACCTGGAGCTGCCGCTAATACCGGTGCTACTGGACAAACTGGTTCTACTGGAGTAACCGGTTATACAGGTGCTACTGGTCCACAAGGTATTCCTGGTGAAGCCACAAATACCGGTGCGACAGGACAAACCGGTTATACTGGTTGTACCGGTGCAACAGGATACACAGGTCCTCAGGGTCTTCCAGGCACTGCGGTAAATACAGGAGCCACAGGCGCTACTGGTGCAACTGGTCCTCAAGGCATTCCTGGCACTGCGGTAAATACAGGTGCTACTGGTACAACTGGTTCAACTGGTTCGACAGGTCCTCAAGGTATTCCTGGTACAGCTACAAATACCGGTTCTACAGGTTTCACAGGTTATTCAGGCGCAACCGGACCTACAGGTCCACAAGGACCACCCGGAACAGCATCGAATACTGGTGCAACAGGTTCTAGTGGTTCAACCGGTGCTAGTGGAGCAACTGGTCCTACAGGAAGAACTGGATCCACAGGTCCTACTGGACCCACAGGTCCTAGTGGTCCGACAGGTCCGATCGGTCCACAGGGTGTTCCTGGTACTGCTACTGCTACGGGTTCTTCAGGAGCAACAGGACAAACCGGTGCGACAGGACAAACTGGACAAACCGGTGCTACAGGTGCTACAGGTGTTACAGGTGCTACAGGTGCTCTAGGACCAACTGGTCCTACCGGATTTTTCTCAGGAAAAGTATACCAAACGGTACAACCATATTTTGATAATTTACTAGATTTGGGTTCACCTTCCTTACGGTTCCGCTCCGTATATGTTGGTCCTAATTCGTTACACGTTGGTGATTGTAATATATCTGCAGTAAATGGCATTATACAATTGCCGTCTGGTAGTACGATCGGTGGTGTAAATCCCGGCACAATATTTATAAAAGGAACGGTAGCAACAACAAATTCGTTGCCTATTACCGCGGCTGTTGGAGATGCGTATATTATTGGTACTAATATGTATGTATGTGTCGTTAGTCCTCCACCATTATACAATGTTGATCCTTCAGGATGGACAAATATTGGACAAATTGTCGGTCCTCAAGGTTTACAAGGTAATAGTGGTGCTACCGGTAATACTGGGTTTACTGGATCCACTGGTCCTCAGGGTCTTCCAGGAAGTGCGGTTAATACGGGCGCTACGGGTGCTACAGGTGTCACGGGACCTCAAGGTATTCCAGGTAGTGCGGCAAATACTGGTGCTACGGGTCTTACTGGTGCCACAGGATATACTGGACAAACTGGTCCTACCGGTATGTTGGGTCCTACTGGTCCTATCGGTTATGTGTATCAAAATTGGGTACAAACGCAAAATACTTCCTTTCCACAAGTTGTTGGTGTATTAAATTATACTCAGACCAGTTCATATTCCAATGTCAATGTTGTTGATAATACTGGCGGTATCGTTAACGTTTATAGTCCAGTAGGACCTTCCGGTTTTACAGGTTATACCGGTATGACTGGTTCTACTGGTAGGACTGGTTCTACTGGTTGTACAGGTGCCACTGGTTCGACTGGATCCACTGGTTATACTGGTGCAACAGGTGCCACTGGAAGAACAGGTGTTAGTGGATGTTCAGGTGCTTCAGGTGCAACGGGATATACAGGTTGTACAGGGTCTTCCGGTGGTACAGGTTCTTCCGGTTCTACGGGTGCTTCCGGCTCTACAGGTGCTTCCGGTTCTACTGGTGCTACTGGTGCCTCGGGTATTACTGGTGCAACTGGTCAAACAGGATTCACTGGTCAAACAGGTTCCACTGGTAGAACTGGTGCCACTGGTTCCACAGGTGGTACAGGTGCGACTGGACAAACAGGTTCCACTGGTTCGACAGGTGCAACCGGCTATTCGGGTGTTAGTGGTTGTTCTGGTGCGACTGGAGCAAGTGGATGCACAGGTTCTACCGGTGCCACGGGCGCTTCGGGTGTTAGTGGTTGTTCTGGTGCGACTGGAGCAAGTGGATGCACAGGTTCTACCGGTGCCACGGGCGCTTCGGGTGTTAGTGGTTGTTCTGGTGCGACTGGACAAACAGGATCCACGGGATCCACCGGTGATACTGGTTATACTGGTGTTAGTGGAGCTTCAGGTGCGACTGGTGGAACCGGTGCAACTGGACAAACAGGATCCACAGGATTTACCGGTGCTACCGGACAAACTGGATATACAGGATATACTGGATCAACTGGCTATACTGGAGCGACTGGGTCAACTGGATCCACTGGACAAACAGGATCCACAGGTTATACCGGTTCTACTGGTTCTACAGGATGTACTGGTTCAACCGGTGATACTGGTTATACTGGACAAACTGGAGCAACAGGATCCACTGGACAAACTGGAGCAACAGGATCCACTGGACAAACCGGTTCAACTGGATCCACCGGCGCTACTGGCGCAACTGGACAAACTGGACAAACAGGTGCTACTGGATTTACAGGTGCGACAGGACGTACAGGTGCGACCGGTGCTACTGGCGCCACAGGTTATACTGGTTATACAGGACGTACAGGTTTTACGGGTGCTACTGGTTCAACCGGATGTAGTGGTGCAACCGGATACACTGGATCAACTGGTGCTACTGGGGCACAAGGACCAGCTTTATTTAATTTAGCTGTTGCGAGAATCGACCTTAATAAAATCATATTAACATCATCAAATTCATTAATACTTGTGAAACCAAATGTATTCGGTTCTTTGGTTTATTCTCAAGAAAGTTACGACAATTGTCAAGCAACATTCTTCGTACCATTTACATATAGATTCCGTGTTGTTGGATTAACAAGTGATTATACTACATTCAGTATTAAACAGGGTACAAATACATTCTCACAAGGTGCTAGTGTATTTGATACTGCGAACAATAACTTTTATAGTGTAACAAGTCCTACTACTACTTTTAATTTCTTTAATACAACCGTGTACGGAACCACTAATTTTACATATGCATTTTTGTTTGATGAACGTAATACCGTATTTATTTTGGTGAATAATGTCATTGTTTACACTGTTCCTGGATATGTATTCAGTGCTACAGGTAGTACATCTTATAATGCGAATGATTTCTTTACCATTGCCGTTGATAATACGAATGCTTATTTCCATTACAATGGTGTATTAATTTTCACAACAGGTGTATTGATTGACCCTGCAAATCAATTACCATATTCTTTGCATTTTATCGGAGATTTACTTGTCAATGGAGATATTCTTAACAGGATTAGTTTTTCTTATGTCCAAAGCGGTGTTACAGGAGGTACAGGTGCTACTGGTGCTACTGGTCAAACTGGCGCTACTGGTCAAACTGGTGCTACAGGATTTACTGGTGCTACGGGTAGAACTGGATCAACTGGATCTACCGGTTCTACTGGCTCTACCGGCGCAACTGGAGCAACCGGTGTAAGTGGTTGTTCGGGTTCTTCTGGATCAACCGGCTCAACAGGACAAACTGGTGCGACTGGTGCGACTGGACAAACAGGTGTAAGTGGTTGTTCGGGTTCTACAGGTGCTTCGGGTGCTACCGGCGCTACAGGCGCTACTGGACAAACTGGTGTAAGTGGTTGTTCTGGTTCTACTGGTGCTTCGGGCGCTACTGGTCCTACCGGATTTACAGGACGTACAGGCGCCACGGGTGCTACAGGACAAACTGGTGCTACTGGTGCTACTGGACGAACTGGCTCTACAGGACCTACCGGTGTAAGTGGTTGTTCAGGGTCAACTGGTTCAACTGGAGATACCGGCGCAACCGGTCCGACGGGTCTTCGAGGACCACAAGGTATACCGGGAACAGGAGGTGGTTATGGACCTGCTCTTTTCACATTAACAACCACTGATCTTATTAATATTAATTTTTCTACCACAAATCAAATCCAATTATTAAATCCCGCGAACACAACTGTTTTTTCGGTTGAAGAATATTATACTTGTCAATTGTCGTTTACAGTAAATGATACATTAACTGGATTAACAACAAGTAATTCTAGTGATAAATATGTTGGTTTGGAAGCAAATAACGTTTTCACATATGGTTTTCATTTTAGTAATTTGAGTATCAACAATTCTTACACTCTGTTTTACAATGGCATTCAAGTCCCTTCGAGAACCATAATTTATCAAAAATACATTTTTAATTTAACCTTTTTGACGTATGGAGCCGATGATTTCTTCACAGTATCTGTTGACAACAATTATGTTTACTATTACAAAAATGGTATTCTCATCTATATGGCTGATAGTACTACTATTTACAGTGCCTTGAAATTTATTACTATATTTACAGCATTTTCGAAACCAGATGCGCTCACTAATATATCATTTAATTATGCTTTCCCAGGAACAACTGGTGCATCAGGACTATCTGGAACAACTGGGTCGACCGGATTGACCGGGTTCACAGGTTATACTGGAACTACAGGCTCTACCGGATTAACTGGATCAACAGGATCTACTGGATTGACCGGATTCACAGGTGCAACTGGATTTACTGGTATGACAGGTTCGACTGGTGATACAGGTTATACTGGTTATACTGGATACACTGGTTATACTGGTGCTACTGGTGCTACTGGTGCTACTGGTGTGAGTGGATGTTCTGGAGCAACTGGTGCGACTGGTGCTACGGGTGCAACTGGATACACTGGTGCGACGGGTGCGACGGGATACACCGGTTATACTGGAACAACTGGTTATACTGGATACACTGGTTATACGGGAACAACTGGAACAACTGGATTCACTGGATACACTGGTTATACAGGATTTACCGGTATAACAGGATCAACTGGTGCAACTGGATTCACTGGAGCAACTGGATTTACAGGAGCAACTGGATTTACTGGAGCAACTGGACTTACAGGAGCCTCAGGTGCTACTGGCGCCACAGGTTATACAGGTTATACAGGTAGAACAGGATCAACTGGATTCACGGGTGCTACTGGAACAACGGGAGTAACTGGATTTACAGGTTATACTGGATCAACTGGATTTACAGGTGCTACTGGATTTACAGGTGCGACAGGAACAACTGGACTTACCGGATCAACTGGATCAACTGGATTTACAGGAGCAACAGGAGCAACTGGATCAACAGGAATTACAGGATTCACTGGTGCTACAGGATTCACTGGAGCTACTGGAACCACAGGATTGACTGGATTCACTGGGGCTACTGGTGCTACAGGATTTACAGGATTCACTGGCGCTACAGGTAGGACAGGAGTTACAGGAGCAACTGGATTTACTGGATTTACTGGATCAACTGGTACAACAGGATCAACTGGATTAACAGGTTCTACAGGATTTACTGGTACAACAGGATCAACTGGATCAACTGGACTTACTGGTACAACTGGATACACAGGATCAACTGGATCAACTGGACTTACTGGATTTACTGGTGCTACAGGATTTACCGGGCAAACCGGTTCTACTGGTCCTACTGGTCCTATGCCTATTATTACCAATGCTGCATTTAGTACTTATGCTGGTACGACCACTAATCCTCTAGTACGTAGTGGTGCTCAGTATAATGTTGCAATAGGTTATCAAGCTTTGAATTATATTCAAACCACAGCAAATAGCAACAGTGCTGTCGGTGCTTTCGCAATGTACGGTGCAACAGCAACTCCATTTTATACAGGTGCAAATAACAATGCGCTAGGGTTTAAAACAGGATATACGTTAACATCAGGTACTGATAATGCGTTAATCGGTAGTTTTGCTGGTTACAGTTTGACAACCGGTGTAGCAAATATTTTAATAGGCACAAATGCCGGATATGCAATTAATTCTGGACAATATAATATTTGTCTAGGTAGCAGCACAGGTTCATTAATACAATCTTCTACTTCTAACAATTGTATCGGATTCAATGCAGCAATTGCTTTAACTAGTGGTAATCAAAATAATTATTTCGGAACACAAAGTGGTTATAGCGCTACTACCGGTTCATATAATTCCAGTTTTGGTGATAGATCTCTACACGATATGAGTACAGGTAGTTATAATAGTGCCATTGGATTTCAATCAGGTTCTAATCTTTCATCCGGTGGTATATTAACAGGTAGTAATAATACATTTTTAGGTTCTCAAACAACATATAATTCAACCGCCGGGGCTGCTGTAACGCAATCAACCGCGATTGGTTACGGCGCTGTAGTTAGTGCAAGTAATCAAATAATGATGGGCACAACTACCGAATCTGTTTATGTTCCGGGTATGATAAGTTATTCTCGTGTACAGGAACAATTCGGTGTTAATACAGGTGATTCGGGAACAACAATTACACTCAATTTCGCTACAATGAATATGTTACAATTTTATACTGCCCAAACCAGTTCACCATCGATTACAATTACGAATTTACCTGTAGCTGCTGGTACATCATATAGTTACACATTCGTATTTAAAACAACAACTGCCAAATGTATTACTTCAACCGCCACATTAAACGCAAGTATTACGTTCGCAGGTAGCGGTACTTCAGTGAGTGTACCAATTTTAGGTTCTATTACTAGCGCGTTAACAGCGAATTTCCCGTCAACCTATGGTACTATTATTCAACAAGTATATGTTATGGTATTAAGTACAACAGTAACAGCATCTTCATTCGCTTGTTATACTACCGCAACAGCTTTCCCTAGCACGTAATTATTTTTTCTTTGACAATTTTCATTTTATAATTTAGATCATTTTACACAACACGTGTAAAATGATAGGTGTAGAAATAATATAAAAAATTAAAATACTTATATCATATTATATATAATAAATATGTCTACAGGACCAACAGGTATTAAAGGGCCAACAGGCGCTACTGGCGCTACTGGACCTACTGGACCTCAATCATTTAATCATTTTGATCTTAGTTTTAATATTGAAGGTGTATTGAATATTACAAATTACTATGATATAATTAATATACGTAATATCACGAATTCAGGCGGTATTGTTACTATTAACAGTCCTATTGGTCCAACAGGTGTTACTGGACAGACAGGAGCTACCGGGGCTTCCGGAGCTACCGGAGCTACCGGCGTTAGTGGATCATCAGGTTCTACTGGTTCTACTGGTACCACCGGTTCTACTGGTCCTACTGGTGTATCTGGTGCAACTGGATGTAGCGGTGCTACTGGACCTACTGGTCCCGCTGGTTTTGGTGCTACAGGTGTTACAGGATACACAGGTCCTACCGGATGTACCGGACCTTACGGACTCCGTGGTTATACAGGTGCTACAGGTGTTACTGGACCTATTGGACCTCAAGGTTTACGTGGAACACCAGGTGCTAGTACAGGTACCGGATGTTCTGGATATTCTGGTAGAACTGGTTCCACAGGATTTACTGGTAATACCGGTATGACAGGTGCTACCGGATTATCTGGTGCTACTGGAACTACTGGCGCAACAGGATTCACTGGTCGTACTGGTGCTACTGGTGCTACTGGGCGTACTGGAACAACTGGTGCTACTGGAAGAACTGGTGCTACTGGACGTACTGGAACAACTGGATACACTGGAACAACTGGTCGAACAGGTGTTACTGGTTCTACAGGATATACTGGTTATACAGGCGTTACTGGTTATACTGGTAATACTGGTTCTACAGGATATACTGGTTATACTGGCGCTACTGGTTCAACTGGATGTACTGGTTCAACTGGATCTACCGGATTTACAGGTGCTACAGGATCTACCGGATATACTGGTAATACAGGATCTACCGGATATACTGGTAATACAGGATCTACTGGTTTAACTGGTACTACAGGTTTTACAGGGTATACCGGTATGACAGGCTCAACTGGATATACCGGAGCCACTGGATATACTGGTTATACTGGATACACTGGTTATACTGGTTATACTGGATACACTGGAGCTACTGGATACACTGGTTATACTGGATACACTGGTTGTACTGGATCAACCGGATATACTGGAGCCACTGGATATACTGGATATACCGGATACACTGGAGCTACCGGCAGAACTGGATTCACGGGTGCAACTGGATTCACGGGGGCAACTGGATTCACGGGGGCAACTGGATTCACAGGTGCAACTGGATTCACAGGGGCAACTGGATTCACGGGGGCAACTGGCTATACTGGATACACTGGATATACTGGAGCTACTGGCTATACTGGACGTACTGGATTTACTGGAGCTACTGGTTGCACCGGAGGTACTGGATTTACTGGAGCTACTGGACGTACTGGATTTACTGGCGCTACTGGTTGTACCGGTGGTACAGGTTATACCGGTGTAAGTGGTTGTTCAGGTGCAACTGGTGCGACTGGTGCTACAGGACGCACAGGCTCCACAGGTGCCACGGGTTCTACAGGTCCACAGGGTCCAGCATTATTTTCTCTAGAAACCAGAGATGCGAATTCTATGATTATTTCGATTAATTCGATTTTAATGGTTGGACGAACATTACCTAATGAAGTATATTCACTTGCAAATACTCTTGATATATTTCAAACTTGTGTAGCTACTTGCCGTATTCAATATACGAATGCATCTAAATTTGTTGGTTTAACCAGTAATAATCAAAACTTTTTACATAATTCTATCTCATTTGATACATATTTGAATGGATCATATTTTACTTCGTATAATTTTATGTACGATTATGGGTTTTATATTGATAATTATGGAAACTTGTTTACTGTACAATATGATTTTGATAACTCTATTCAAAATATTACTTCTACTGGTTATGCTGTTTCACCTTATGATTTTTTAACTATTGCAGTTGCTGATGAATTTGTATATTTTTACAAAAATGGCGTTACTGTTTTGGAATTTACTAAAGTGCCTACTGGACGCGGGCTACAATTTATGACTGCTTTGAATCAGTATAACGATATTGTTTCTAATATTGCGTTTAATATTAATTATATGGGTGTTACTGGAGGTACTGGGTGTACTGGAGGTACTGGTGCTACCGGTGCTACCGGTGTTAGTGGTTGTTCTGGTGCTACCGGTGCTACGGGTGCTACGGGTGCTACGGGTGTTCAGGGTCCGGGTTTATATACATTGCGTCGAATTGATCAAAATGTACAAGTAAAATCAATGAATTCTATTTTTATGACTGCATCTACAAATGGTTCGTTGGTTACTACATATGAATCATATACTACTTGTCAAACATCATTTACAGTAATGAATAGTGGTACATTTAAAGTAATCGGATTAACCAATGATACAAGTCAATTTGTTATCACATCCGGGGTAAATATAGGTGTACCTATTGCCGATCCTAGATATAGTAGCAATACTACTTATTATTTTAATCAACGTATTAATAATTTGGTAGGGAATAGTGGTACAAGTAATTTACCTGGTTACGGTAAAACAAATTTCACTTATGGTATTGTATTCGATTCCAATAATCTTATTTATACTACTATTTACAATCCGAATGCGGCTAATAGCATTGCAACAGATCAATATAATAGTGTAAATACACCTAAAATAGCTAACGTTTATGGTGTTCAAGCGGTAAAAGGACCATTTTTTAGTTCACAACCATTTGTTGCTGGTGTAGATATTTTTACTATTGCAGTAGATAGTACCAATGTCTATTATTTTAAAAACGGTATTCAATTTGATTATTCAGCCGCGACTTTGTTGCCAGGTAATAAAACAAATTTATATTTTGTGGCCGATTTGCTTTCTATCGGTGACTTTGTATCCAATATTTCATTTTGTTATATGCCAAGTGGTGGTACAGGACTAACTGGCGCTACGGGTGCTACGGGCGCTACTGGTGCTACTGGTGCTACGGGCGCTACTGGCTTTACTGGTTATACAGGATACACAGGAGCTACAGGATGTACGGGTGCTACTGGATATACTGGATATACTGGATTTACTGGTAGAACTGGTGCAACAGGATATACTGGATCAACAGGAATTACCGGTGCTACTGGATTTACAGGTTATACTGGATATACTGGATCAACTGGATATACTGGATATACTGGATATACTGGATATACTGGATATACTGGATATACTGGATATACTGGCTATACTGGTTCAACAGGACTCACAGGTTCAACTGGTGCTACTGGATATACGGGTTATACAGGCTATACTGGATTTACTGGTGCTACAGGATATACGGGCGTAACCGGTGCTACGGGGTATACTGGATACTCTGGTAGAACAGGATTTACTGGTTATACTGGTGCAACAGGATACACGGGTAATACTGGTAGTACCGGGTCAACTGGTATGACTGGTTCTACTGGTGCAACAGGACCTATGCCGCAATTCACCAATGTTTATAACAGTACATATGTCACGAATAATCGTGCGGCAATGATCTCACAACCTGGATTATTCAATACCAGTGTTGGTTACCAAGCTTTGAACAATATCACTTCAGGTTCTTTCAATACGGCAGTCGGTTCTAACTCTACCTATGGTGTAACTGGGAGCGCCTTTGTAAGTAATTACAATAGTTGTCTTGGATCTTTTTCAGGATACGTTATGTCGACTGGCGCGCAAAATACATTAGTAGGTGCGTATTCTGGCGCAGGTGGTGCTATAACAGGTATAAATAACAATGCTTTGGGATTCAATTCAGGTTATAGTTTGACATCGGGTACTGATAATAATTTGTTAGGTTACCAGTCAGGTTATGCTATAACAAGTGGATCAAATAATATTCTTATTGGTTCTCAAGCTGGGTATAAAATAACAAATTCATCACAAAATATTCTTATTGGTAATTTAGCAGGAGGGTTTTATTATGGAACTGTTACAACCATTTCCGCTGAAAACATTAGTATTGGATATAAAAGTGGCTATTTTTTGGGAACTGATGCTATTAATAATACAATTTGTGGTAGTGAATCCGGACAAGCCATCTCTAGTGCATCATCAAATAATGTAGTTATTGGATACAAGGCGGCTAATTCAGCGGCTGCGTCAAATCTTGGCTCTTATAATACATTTTTGGGTTCTGGTTCCACCTTTATTAATCCAGGCAGCGGCAATATTAGTAATTCTTCAGCAATCGGATACAATTCTACAATAACCGCGAACAATCAAATAATGTTAGGCACTTCGGTTGAATCCGTTGTTGTCCCGGGTACATTGAATTATCCAAAACTTATTGAGCAATTCGGTTCTGGTCCTGCCGTTTCTTCTAATACAATTACCATTAATTATAATACTATTGCGACTTTTATGTTTTATTATGCTGCAACGTCTGTTCCGGTTAATACCATATCCGTAACTAATTTACTTACAGCAGCAAATAATGTTTTCACATTTACATTTGTTTTCAATCTCAGCACTGCTACTAACCCCTGGTGTATTGTAAATACTGGAACAACGAATATGAATATTTCTATTAACAGTAATAGTGTAGCATTATCTGGTTCTGGTAATACACAATTAACTGCAGGATTCCCAACAACATACACAAAAATCATTCAACAAATAAATATTATGGTTGTAGATGCAAATAACAATAGTAATTCATATATAGCATTTACTAGTGCGACGGCTTTCCCATAATCCACCAGTGGATTTAATAGTTGGGTTCTTTGAACCCTGACCATAATTTTTTCATACAAAAAATTGATTGATAATATTCATTTATATATTATCAACCATAATATCTTACTCAAATGGGAATTCGAAATTTAAATAAATATTTATTAGAAAATTGTTCTAGTAAATCAATACAGAAAGTCCACTTGTCGTGTTTATCTGGTAAATATATTGCCATAGATACTAGTATTTATTTATACAAGTTTGCAAGTGAAGGCACCCTTATTGAAAGTATGTATTTGTTTATATCAATATTAAAAAATTATCAGATTGTACCTATCTTTGTTTTTGACGGTAAACCTCCTGATGAAAAACGAGAATTATTACGTTCCCGTAAACATATGAAAATAGAGGCAGAAGAAAAATACAATGAATTAAACAAAAAGGATGTTCTAACCACCAAAGATTTGAAAGAATTGGATACATTGAAACGCCAGTTTGTTAACGTCACTGAAAATGATATTCGTAATGTTAAACATTTAATGGACATTTATGGAGTTACATATCATACTTCACCAGGCGAAGCTGACCAACTATGCTGCCACTTTGTCAAAACAAAACAGGTGTGGGGCTGTCTCAGTGATGATATGGATATGTTTATTTATGGTTGTGAACGTGTTTTCCGTGGTATTAGTTTACTTAATCACACGGTTATTTTATACAAGACTAATTCAATTCTAAGAGAACTTTCTGTACCATTTTCGTTGTTTCAATGTATGTTAATTCTTTGTGGAACAGATTATAATATACTATCTCATGAAAACAATAAAATACCCATAGTGTTCTCCTATTACAATAAATATTTGTCACAAAAAAAACAATCAGTAACACAGGAGAAACAAAATAATTATGAGCAGTTTTATCACTGGCTTACACAACAAGAAAATTGTGTTATTACACTGCCAAACTTGAATGACATTTACAAATTACAGAAATTATTTATGATGGATACTTACAAAGAATTAAACACATATAATGTTTCCAAAGAGAACCTGGGAATATATAACCTACAAAAATTAGTAGAATTCTTACAAAAATACAATTTTGTCTTTCTATGATTCTTGGATATTTAGTAATTATACAGATCTTTTAAAATTGTTAAAAAAAACATAAAAAACTTTTTTAGAAAAATCAAATTTGGACATTTTTAAAATGTCCATTCTAAGAATCCTGGAGAAAGTTTTTCTAAGACTTTTATAAAAAGTGAAATTAAAGCATAATGCTCTGGTTGCAAAAAAAATAATTTTCAGTTGGCTGCATACTTTTTTTTGTGTTTTAACGTTTAGACCCTGAGGCCTTTCAATGTTACATCAATGTTTGTCAATAAAAAAGGGGGGAAAGAGGAGCACATATAATTATATTTTTTGTATATAACTATATTATGCAGTAAATTAAAATAAAATGTATGAAAAATACTGACTGCATATTAAAAACATTGACAAAAAAAAAGGGAATATTGAACAAAAAAGGGAATATTGAACAATATAAAAATATAAAAATAACATAAAATCAATATATGTCAATTATATATCAATTTATGTCAATAAATTCGGAAGATTTAGGTAAACCTAGTTTTGAATGTAAAATTTGTAATTATAACAGCAAAACTCGACACAACTATGATCGTCATATGGTATCTGCACGCCATAAACAGTCGTCGGAAAAAGGCGAGAAAATATTATCAAATTATTCTTGTGAAAAATGTAACTATATATGCAGTGATATTCATAAATGGAATATACATATTTCTACTCAGAAACATAAAAAAAGGGAAAATCGAGAAAAAAAAGGGGAAAATCGAGAAAAAAAAGGGGAAAATGAAGAGGAAAATGTAGAGGAAAATGTAGAAGAAATAACAGTGTTATCTACAGAAATCGCCCCAAAAATAACAAATGATAATAACACCACATATGAATGTGAAAGATGTAATAAAACCTATAAAAAATACAACAGTTATTGGTATCATAGTCGACGTTGTAAAATAGAACCCACATTATCTGTAGCAATCATTAACGGTGAAACTACAACTGAATCCGAACAGCCAAGGGGGGTTTTGGAGACTATGTTGAAAGAGTTTACGGATATTAGTAAGGAATTACTTGAACAGAACAAAGAATTAAAACAAATGATTGTAAAATCGAATACAGTCAATACTCAAAATATAATTAATAATACGAACAATGGTACGGTGAATAATAACAAATTTAATCTCAATTTGTTTTTAAATGAAGAGTGTAAAAACGCCATTAATATTACAGATTATATAAATAGTATACAATTACAATTGGAAGATTTAGAAGCAACCGCTGAATTAGGTTATGCCAATGGAATAACAAAAATAATCAGTGATCGTGTCAAAGATTGCGGTGTATTCCAACGCCCGTTTCATTGTATGGATAGTAAGCGGGAGATTGTTTACGTAAAAGATAATAATGTGTGGGAAAAAGAGAACTCAGACAAACCAAAAATGCGCAAAATGATAACCAATGTGATCCACAAAAATCTACAACAATTGTCAAAATGGCACGAAAAATACCCAGAATGTTTGGATACTAATAACAACAGAAGCAATGAGTATTTGAATATTATGATAGAAGCGAATGGAGGTCAAGAACGTGAGAAAAAGGAAGAGCAAATTCTCAAAAATATTTTAAAGGAAGTTCTCGTAGAAAAATAATAAATTATACATTATAATTGTTATTTGGTTCTCTGAATAATTCTCTTATTTGATACGTTGGTAAATGAATAACATAACAAAATAAACAAAATCCGATAATAAATGACAAAATAAGATATCCTGCAATAAAATCAATAATATATCCTGCAACAATTTCTATTATCATAGATACAATATTTATGATAATATTTTTATATTTTTTTGTAAATTATTCTAAGCTTAAGCACAGAATAGAGGTTAAATGATTGAACTAATATATGAACCTGAAAAATCTTCAATGCCAGAATGAGTCAAATTAATTGAAACATCTATAAAAATTTCACCGCCCATTTTCATCCACCGACTACAGAATAACCAATCCTCACTAAAATAGTGTCCGTCTTCAACTGCGCAGTCAAATAAAGCATAGGCAAATTTATTTTCGTCCGGTTTAAGAAAATGAACATCATCGGTGTATTTTGTGGAAGGAAAAGCTTGCATCATGTTCTCAAATACGTCACGGGCGATCATTAGGAATCCTGTTGGTGCGTGACGAACCTTGGCCAAATTATGTTCAATCGACAAATGATTTTCCAAATAATTCACATTGTAAGATAATAAATTGTATTTAACGGTATCTTCATCACTAATAAGACCTTTCAATTGAGAACCATTTTTCTTTTGTATCCAAGACTGAATAATATTAGAATTGTAAGGATTACTTGTATCATTGACTAATTTGTTCCAATTATAATGTTTCAAAGGATAAATTCCACCAACAATTGCCTTACCGGCAATAATCAGTTTTAAAATATCCACAGGATTCCAGGTAATATCATTGTCGATAAACATAACGTGTGTCATTGCGGGATCGCTCATAGCTCGCGCAATCAAATTATTTCTGGCGCGAGGAATTAAACTATCTCCTTTACAGAATTCAATCTGAATAGGGAAATTCAAATTTTTAAATAATTCGATTGTATTGATCAAACAAGTCATATAGTTTACAAAGCACATACCATTGTAACAAGGTGTTAGAATAAATAATTTTGGTTTGTTGGTAGCGATATATTCTCGCACTTTTTTATTTAATGTGTTTGTTGCATCATTTATTTGTGATTCACTAATTTTTATTTCCTCTTTTTTTTCAATTGGGGTAGGTTTAGCGTCATTCACATCTTCAAATAAATTATAATTACTGTTGCTGTTTTCAAACACTTTGTATTTAATATTTTCACTCATAACTATATTTGTATAAGAGTTATGTATTTATATTTATTTTTTCATTAATTTTATTAATGATATGTTATAATATATGTTATAATATATGTTATAATATATATTATAACATATATATGAATGATTTTTTCGCGTTTGTTTTTTAAATCCAATAAAATCGGTACAATAATTGATTTATCATATACTGATAATGATATCACAAACTACAATTTAAATTTAAATCTTGTTAAGGCTAACAAGAGATATGATGATATTTATGTAGAAAAATTAGATGATGATATATTTTCACGTGATGTGAAGAACGAAAATATATCATCATCTTTAAAGAGTAACAGTAATAATAATTTATCTTCTATTTCAAGTGACATAAATGATATTTCATTGAATAAAGTGTATATCTTACTAAATAGTGAAAATAATAATAAAAATAGAATAATATGTTTGGGTGTTGATAATAAAATAAGTATTTTATTTTTTGATAATGGAATTAGTATTGATATAATAAACGAAATGAATCCGGTTGAATTGAGTGATCCAGATAAAAAATATGAAATAAATTATATAATTGAAAACACACTTGATAAACTAATTAGAGAAGATGTAAATCTTTTATGCTTACAGTTATAATAATAACTTGTATATTATTATAAATACCATTGCATTATCCGGGAATCGAACCCGGGGCTTATGCTTGGAAGGCAGACATTTTACCATTAAACCAATAATGCTGTTTGTTATTTTTATATGGTTGCATTATCCGGGAATCGAACCCGAGGCGTTTGCTTGGCAAGCAAACATTTTACCACTAAACCAATAATGCTGTATTTTTTATGGATTTTTATATTTTTTATTTTTGTTTATATTTTTGTTTTTTATAAATCTTCATCATTATCTGTAAATTTCAACAAGCAAAGCTTGTTTCCATCTACATATAATCTGGGTTTTACTACGTTACACTCCGTAAAACCCACAGTTTAAGCAACTACTGCAGCAGGCACAGGGGGAGTAGTCTTGACGAAGTGGTGCTTCATATAACGTTGGAGATTGAAGTAGGTGAGTTCATCACCAGACTTGATGTTGAGAAGCTTGGCAAGGTTAAGATCAGGGTTGATCTTTCGGCCATTGGCGGGATCTTGAAGACCCTTGGCTCGGATATAGCCATTGATCTCCTTACTAACTTCAGTGCGTGCCATCTCAGTACCAGAGTTCTTGCCAAGGAATTTGGCAAGCTCGTCACTGATAAGAGTAGGCTTCACGAAGCCAGAGGGTTGGCGGTTCGTGTTGGACTTGCGCTTTTTGGAGGAAGATTTTTGGGCGTTCTTCACTTCACGAGACACAATCTTCTCAAGATTCTTGAAGTCACTTCGCACGGTGGCGAAGAGGCTGCCGAGTTGTTGCATTTTGGCAGCGAACTCAGTCATCTTTACAGCCATAGTGCTTTCAGAATCAGTGGACTCAGTGGCAGGGGCGGCGGAGACAGGGGCGGCGGCGTCAACGACGACTTCAGCAACGGGCTTTTTAGCACGAGGCTTGGAGGCGACTTTCTCAACGACAACATTATCAACGGGTGCGACGGGGGTACTAGTTTGCTTTGAAGTGGCTCTGACCATACTTACTTATATAATACTAATGATTTATCTTTTTAAGTGTTTTAACGCAAAAATATATTTTATTGATTGACGACTAGGAACAGGACTCGAAAATAGTAAATAGTCCTAAAGATTTTTTAATCGATCAAAAAAAACGAACAAAAAATAGGGATTTCTCCCATTTTTTGTTTTTTGTTTTTTGTGTGTTTTTGCTTTATACATTATCAGAATATACTACTGTAGTTTCTACATCGGGTTCGGTATCATAACAAACCTCTTTTTGTTGCATTACGGTTTGACAGAAAATATCAAATTCTTCATCGGTTAAAAGAGAAGATAATTCATCAAATGAGAACATATCGAAAATATTTGTCGGACATTCTTTTGCCCTTAACAATGCCTTGTTAGTTTTTAAAAATATTTCTAGGTGATAACCATCTCGATAAGTATTGACAATTGGTTCATCCTCGTAAAAATAGATATTAGTTATCTTACCTGTACATAAATCATATTCAATATTCTTAATGTTGCGAATCTCATAGAGATGCTTGTATGGCGCGGAAAGAGATTGAATTTGAGTACTTGTCATCTTGAAAATATATTGTGTTCGAAAGTGATATCTTGTATTGTTTTCAATAAAAGTATTTCAATTTTTTTCAGAAAGATTTTTTATTTATTGTTTTTACAACAAATAAATTTATGTAGGAATAATATTGTTTAATGAATCATATAACCAAATCATATTATTTCTTGCAGGTATAGAAACCATTGTTAAAGCTGATAAAATGTGGAGAACCGCAATTCGACGATATTCGATATCAATACCACCATATACAAAATTTTCTATGACGGAAAGGCAAAATTCTCGCGCTTCATCTATATTTGTCGTTTCTAAACTCGGGTTCATTGTATGTTGTACTTGAAATACAAATGGGTCAAAAAACGGACAAATTTCACGTTTAATTTGATAAGTTAACATACCACTTGTAAACCAGATATAATAAATATATTGATAAAATCGATAATAACTCATACGATTCAAAGTAGAGAACCAACTACTTTGCGAATAATTTCCTAATAAATCAATTTCAATAAAAACGTCTTGAATACGACGCTCAATCGGATTTTGTCGAATATTAATAATTCGCGCTAAAATTGCTTGTCGCGGTTGTAAACTATTTTGAATACGATTGATATTAAATACATTATTGATATCGTAAGCAATGTTTAAAATATTATTTTGTGAACTATTGAGAACATTGTTGTTTTCTAGATTTTCGGTCGTATTTGTCGTATATTCATTGTTGTAAACAATATTAATTAAATGAACGACTTTAATGATATTATCATAGCATCTATTTTCAATAGGTTCTCTATTGTAGGGATTGTTAATTCTTCTTCCTTGTTTACGAATCATAATAAGCAGTGATTCGATATTGAAACCATAAGTAAAGTTTTTATCATCTGTATAACTATAAAAAAAATTGTTTGGTATTTCATCCAGGGGTTCTAAAGAATAAAAATCTGTTTCATTCACGCAATTTTTACGATTATGTAATCCAAAACCTTGTAACAAAATACATTTGCGTGCAAAAAATCCGCGCAGTATTCGCTGAATATGCACAGCTACTTTGTTCTTTTTGAAAAAAAAAGAAATGTATTCAATTAATTTTGGTTTTGTTCCGGTTAATTTTAATTTATGTTGTCTAGATATTTCTTTTAGTTCAGGTACTTTTAATTTTGTTAGATCAACATTATCATTGTAAAATTTTTTCCAGGATAAAATATCGGAGTTATCCTGTTTATTTTTTGCAAATTTAGAGAACATTCTATTATTATTATAACATATAATAATACTTTTTATATATATTAAATTTTACTTATATAAAATTTGAATAGCCGGTACACATATCATAAATATTGTTTTACACTTATATATTGTGTAAATTCTTCGTTGATTTAAATTAAAAAATTATAAAAAACTTTTAATGCTAAAATCGTAACAAATTGAAAAGTAATTTCCAAAAAAATTGATTTAAAGCTAACCTGTATATTATTACATATAACCAAACCGGTATATATATTATCTAGTTGAAAATGTCTGCATCCAAGCCTATTGTTCTTAATGTTAATGATTGGGATCCTGCCCAACTCAAATATATGCTCCCTAAGGTGAATGACAAAGGAGGTAAGAGTATTAATATTATTAGTAAGCAAACCAGTCGCTCGCTACATATTTCTACTCCTCTCTTGATGACCTGGGGTATTGCAGATTTTGTGGATGAGAAGGGTGAGGCAGATGGTAAATACAGTATTTCATTGAATTTTCCAAATGACGAATACAAAAACAAACAAACTGACGATTTCTTAGACAAGCTGAAGGCATTTGAAAATCAGGTGCTTGATGATGCTGTAAAGAACTCTGAGCTTTGGTTTGGAGAAGAGGGGATGTCCCGTGAAGTGGTGAAGCATATGTTCTTCCCTATTGTAAAATACAGTAAAAACAAGGATACTAAGAAAATTGATCTATCAAAGCCTCCATCCATTCGTGCGAAAGTACCCAATTACAATGGTAAGTGGGCAGTGGAGATTTATGATACGAAAGAAAATCTTATCTTTCCCTGTGAAAACGAGCTTGTATCGCCTTGCGATTTGGTCGTAAAGCTCAGTCAAGTAGCTTGTGTACTCCAATGCACAGGATTGTGGGTAGGTGGTAAGGGATTCGGTGTCACGTGGAAACTTGTTCAATGTGTAGTGAAGCCCAGAGAAGTAGTGAGTGTATTCGGCAAGTGCCATATTCGATTGTCTCCTGAAGATATGGAGAAACTTGATAGTCAAAAAGTTGACGAAGATGCGGTTGAAACACCCGTCGAAGTTGCAGTCAAGAAACCAGAGATTAGTACGGCTGCCGAAGATAGTGACGATGAAGAACCAGTTGTAACTGCACCACCTGAACCACTCGCGGAAGCAGCAGAAGTAGTAGTAAAGAAACCAGCGAAGAAAGTAGTAGTAAAGAAGCCTGCCGCATAAAAAAATAATACAAATAAAAACACTAATAAAGCAAATAAAAAAGCAAACCAAATTTTAGCAACTAGTTTTGTGCAAGTAATGTATAATTAAACATTTTTCTTTCGAATTATTATGATGAATAATTTGAAAAGCTTATTTTTTCATTGTTTTACGTTTATAACCATTTTTACGTTTATTTGTAGTTGGTTTACGTTTATTTTTTTTCTTTTTTCCACCAAACCCGGGAATTAAAGTCTGCATTGGCTGTTCTAAAGGTGAAATAGGATATTCTTGTGTATAGTCAATTCCGGTTTTAATTTGTAGAGGCAAAACCGGCTGCGCAAATATATTATCGGTAAAATCATTGTACATATATAAAAAACTATATCGATTCAATCCTAGTTTCTTTATGCAATAATCAAACAGCGCATTCGGATATTCAGGTTGAGGGTAATTGTATAAAATGGCTATATTTTTATCAAATGTATTTACTGATGGAGTAATAATACCGAGAATTTGGGTAACATATGAGTAAGTATTTTTATACAATTCACCATTTGCCTCGATCATTTTATTCAACATTGTATTGTTCATTACATCATCATCCACAAAATCGTCCATCATAACCAAATATTTGATTTCATTAATGCGTGTATAGAGCGATGAATCCAATTCGTACAAAATACGTTCTATGAAAAGATAGGATATTTTGTCTTTTTGTTGTTCATAATCATCGATTAATCGTTTGAAAAAGAAATAGGGCATTTTATGGGTAGGTACATAATATTCACCAGGTAAATTAGGAGCACAATCGTCATAATCCATTTTCAATTGCTCATCATCAAAACAAACTTTGACTTCATACATACGAAACATCCATAGATAGGAGAAAAGAACTGTAGTATTTATCGGTTGTATTAATTTTTCTGTTAAAATGGGAGCTGGCATATCTTTGAATCGTTCTCTTAATTTTTCAATAAATTCTTTTAAATTTTCTGATTCTCCTCCAGATTTTTTAATACTATTATTATTTGTATACCCAAAAATATATGCTAATAATGCTAACACTAATAATGCTATTATACCTGTATTTCTATAAAAATTCGACCATCCTTCTGCGTTTTCACGATATGATTCGGCTCGATCTGTATCATCTGAAGCAATTTGTTCAAAATTATATAAATTTTGTATGTTTTCGATGAGTACATCATCTAATCCTATAATAAGACCTTTTAAATTAGATTTTGCTATTGCGTAAGTTGAATTCTCAGAAGTATGAAAGTTAAAAGTTAGTGTTGGATCTCGTATATTTTTAGGATCTTTTTTGCATGACAAATATGAAGTATTGTTTTTATTTAAAAAAATATATTTATCACTAATTTTTGATATATTATCAGAAGTGAATACTAAATAATTATTATCATTATCATTTGTTGAAGATCTTACAGTAAATATATCTGTTTTTGCTATTTCATTTAATATAATTTGATATTTCTTTTGTAAATTATTTATATATTGTCTATTAGTCGCAAATAAACTATTGTCCCAATATTTAAATATAAATGGTAAAATGTAAAAAAATAGTAGGGGTTCTATAAATAATTCTTCAATTATATCATCTGTAATTAATTTATCTATTTCAATTTTCCCGCCATATTTATTATTATACTTATTATTCTTTATTTGTAACAATGAATTTTGTTGAGGTACGATATCACTCTGAATAATATTTGATGAAGGTAATCGTGAAATTTGCATTTGTTTTTTGTTGTCAGTACCACCAGTAAAAATAGGTATAATTAATGGTTTATAACAATGATATTTTTTTCCATCGTCATAAATAACTGGTACGTTTCTTAAAATTGCATATGCAAACAACATACGATCAATTGTTACCAAAACTGTATTCATAACATTTTGTGATTTTTTATCAAAATCTTCACATATAATTGGGTTTTTTTTAGAAAATATACAAACCTCGGCTTGTAGTGCATCTCCTAAACGTTTTTGTGCAAAAAAACCACATAATTTTTGAATATTTGTTAGATTATTCTTTACATTGGTTTTAGTAAAGTTTTGAAAACCTTCATTTTCCAAATAAAAATTACTGGCACTTGTAGGACAAGCTTTATCAATTTTTAATAGATCCATTACTTTAGTAATTTCTTTATTTAAAACTCCAATAGAATTAGGATGTTTTGGTGTTGAATTCAATTTACATATTTGTTCTGGTATTATTATTTTTTTCGTATCATATATTGTAAACTTCACATTATCTGCTCCATTAATTTTTAAAATGTTTGAGAGTTCTATATCAAACTTCCCGAAAGTTTTTTCATTTACACCGCTACTATTATATCTTCTAACACCGCCGTTTGTTTCAATTAATATTGCATTAGTTTTGAATTTTTTTTCCCATAATACTTTTTGATTTATATCAAGTTTATTTGCCGGATCGTATATTGATTCACGGGTGATAACTGTTGCAAATTTAGTATCTTCTTTATTTGATGCAATACAACCATACAAATTTTTTTGTGTATCAACAATTAAATATATTTTTCCATTATTGACATAAGTACTAAAAAACTCTTCAAGTTGAGAACATACTGCAACACCTTGTAAATCTGCGCGACTACCTATTATTATTTCAAAAGTACCGCTAGCAGTAGCAGTAGCAGTAGCAACAGCATTTTTCATAAAACTATTTTCCAATTCTGCTGGTTGTAATTTAGACGGAATTTTACCTAAAAAACTTGTAAAATTAGAATAGTTTTGCAAAAATGTATCGTTTTTTTTTCCCGAATGAGAATACATAGTTAAAAAAGTAAACATCATTTTTCCAATTCCACATTGTCGAGTAAAACGATCTCGGGTAAATGTATCATAACACGTCGAAAACCTACCAAAATCGTGCAATGGATCAAATAATTGATGGTCGTCTATATTATTTAAATCAACAAAACTTGGATTTGCCATTATATATAACTATTGTTATTATTTATGAAAAAACAATTTAAAAAAGTGAACACATAGTAATATGTGATCTGGTCGGAGGACCCGTAGGGTCCTCAACCTTGCAGCCTCCGGCTGCTGAGGGGTTTACTCCGCTATGCTCCATAAACCCCACATT
>Ga0136642_1000179_pt1 | contig 37686 bp, 25 predicted proteins | sample LowCatLa1302831Y_FD_115313 | JGI IMG/M metagenome (GOLD analysis project Ga0136642, IMG submission 115313) | Freshwater microbial communities from Lower Cathedral Lake, Yosemite National Park, California, USA - 13028-31Y | ecosystem: Environmental > Aquatic > Freshwater > Lake ... | reverse complement strand
GACTAGGGCCAAGATGAGGGGGTTAGGAGATTTCATATTTTAAACGATGGTCAACGGGGTGATTTCTGGACCGCAGGCAGGGGGGTAGGAGGGAGCCAGCTGAGAGGATGAAGAACCGGAGGGTGGAGGAAATCAAGGTCGCGGGAGTAGTACAGCGGTTGATGTCTAAATCACATATAGCGCTCGGAGGAGTTCGCGTCGAAGAGGGGGCAGAGCCCCCGATAGGCTGTTCAGAAATGGCTACTCCCAGTGAACCGATCAAGTTTCGTAAACAGGCACCATTACCTTGACTTTATAGTGTATTTTATAATATTACAAAATTGTGTTATTACGAAATACACTTATTGAAGCACTCAGAGATCAGCGGCCGCCCGTTGCCGCTGCTCCGGAAATCCCTAGAGCTATGATGCGCCGACTCCCCCTGGGAAATTCCGAGCATGCTTTGGTTCTAAGCGGCGTGCGCCGCTGCGGCAAAAGCGTCTTACAAGCGCAGCTCCTACGCCGCCACCTGGGTGCTCTTTATATCAATGTGGAGGATACTCGACTCTACGGCATGGGTCCGGAAGATTTTCCGACGCTTTTGGATGTTATTCACGAGCTCGCGGGAAAACAGGCCGTCTTTTTGGATGAGATCCAAGAATTGCCCGAATGGCAGCGGTTGGTTCGTTCGCTTTTGGACCGCGGTCACCCTCTTTGTGTGACCGGCTCAAACGCCTCACTGCTCGGGCGCGAGGTCGGGGCCAAGCTCACCGGCCGGCACCAGTCATTCGAGGTGTTCCCCTTTTCTTACTCAGAGTATTTGGCCTATACGGCAGGCGAACGCAGCGCCGCTACGCTCACCGCTTATCTCAATGATGGGGGATTTCCGGGTTATCTACGCGAGCGTGACCCACGAATCCTGCAGCAGCTTTTGCGTGACATCGTGGAACGTGACATCGCCCAGCGTCATCATTTGCGGGAATCACGGCACGTGATGAACCTCATTTTGTATCTTTTAGCGAACACCGGTCAGCCGCTGTCATTGCAGAGTCTAACAAAATCACTCGCGATTCCCACCCCCTCTCAGACCTCTCGCTACATCGAATTTCTGCAGGATGCTTACCTTCTGTTCGCCCTTCCGAAATTTAGCACTTCGTTTAAGCAGCGGGTCTTGGCGCCAAACAAATACTACGCGATCGACAACGCGCTCCGCCGCGTGAATTCACCAAACCTCACGTCGGACGTCGGTCATCGCCTCGAGAACGCCGTTTTCCTATCCCTGCGCCAACGCGGTTTGAAGCCCTGCTATGCTGGCGAAAAAAACTCCTGGGAGTGTGATTTCGTGACCGAAGATAATGCTATCCAAGTTTGCACCGCGCTCACGCCCTTCAATCGCGAGCGCGAACTGGAGGGGCTGCGACGTGGGTGCTCTTTACCCGGCAAACGCCGCGGAGTTATTATCACCTTAGATCAACGAGACGCGATGTCGGTCGACGGCGTTGAGGTCGAAGTTATTCCAGCTTGGGAGTGGTTGGATGCCGGGTCCTGATTGGAGCCGCGGAGGGCGGGCTCGTGCGGGGCGAGTTCGGCGGTAAACCACTGGTTCGTACCGGATCGGGGTGAATCCACGGCGCGAGAAATAAAGAGGTCGCGGGAAAAATCAAGGCCGCGGTCGGTGTTCCAGAGTGGTGGATAGGTGATGCGACCGGAGGGGGCGGCGAGTGACGCCCCGGCACGAAAGGATGGGTCGAAGTCCTCGCCCTATTTTTTGGCGGCGGGTTTGGCGGGTGGGGTCCAGGTGAGTTTTTGGCCGGCGGCGAGGAGGCGGGTGCGGAGGCTGGGATAGTCCACGGCTTGCACGGAAGTGTGGGCCTCAAGGGCCAGCGCGGCGGCGGTGGCGGCGCTCTGGCCCAGGAGCATGAAGACGGGCTCCATGCGGATGCTGCCGAAAGCGATGTGCGAAGAGGAAATCGCGACGGGCACGAGGAGGTTGGCGCATTCGCGTTCGTGGGGGACGAGGGCGCGGTAGGAGATGGGGTAAGGTTGAGGCGTAGATTTCTCGACGTTGCCCTCGGCCATGACGACGCCGTTGACGACGACGCGCGAGGTGTGGTGCGAGTCCATGGTGTAGCTGGCCAGGCCGACGCTGTCGGCAGCGACGATTTTGCCCTTACAGTTGTGCTCGGTCATGACGTAGGCGGAGACCATCCGACGGCCTTCGCGCACGTACAGCTCATGGGGCCAGCCGTCGGTTTCTGCGAATTGATCGCGCGGCAGTCCGAAGGTTTTTACGTAGTCGCGGAGTTTGGCGGGCACGGCGGCGTCGTGCGCGAGAAACCACATGTAGCCCTGTTGGTAGGTGACGTGGGCTTGGAAGATTTTTTCACGTTCGGCGTAGTCGCCTTCGGGCCAGCGGTTGCTGCCACCGATGAAATCGGTGGAGACGGGACCGGCGTTGTTGCAGTCGCCGAGGTTCAATTTTAACGGGCCTTTGCGGTAGGTCCAATCCCACTCGAAATCCGCCGGCGCGGAGTTAAGGAAACGCTCCAGCAGCGCGTAGTCGTCGCGGCGGTAACCGGCCGGTTGCGGAAATGGCCGACCGCTCGCAGCGGGCGCCAGCCACATGCGAAAATTATAAGCTTGGACCCATTTATCGCCCGAACCTTCGGCGCGGGGCGGTTCGGCGGAGATGCCGGGCAGGAGCCCGCTTTTTGGGTCACCGGGCGCACGGTACGGATCGACGGGGAAACGGAATTGATGTTTATCCGCGATGAAGAAGCCATTGAAGGCTTCGCCGTAGGTGGCGTTGCCCTCGCGGCCGACGTGAAACGAGACACCCGCGCGCGCCAGCAGGTCGCCTTCATACGTGGCATCGATGAACATGGCCGCTTCGATGCGATTGCCGTTTTCAAAAACGAGGGCGCGGATGCGGTTACCGTCTTTTTCGACGCGGGCGAGGCGGTGTTCGAACCACACGGGTACGCCCGCTTCGGCGAGCATGGCGCGCATCGTGTGCTCGGCGTCGGCCGCGCGGAAGCCGCTCCACTGGCCCATGCGGTTAAGAAATTCCTCCGCCATGCCGCCGATCGATTCTTTTTTCCCGAGATCAACGGCGGTGAGACCGGCGGCGGTGACCCCGCCGACGTGGCGGCGAAACACGGCCAGAGCGGCGGTTTTGCCGAGGCGACGCGCTTGCACGGCGGCGCCCACGCCTCCGGGGGTCCCGCCATAAACGCAGATATCCACGCGCAAAGTCTGCGGCGTGGCGTTCGGATCGGCGGGCAGTGGATAATAGTAACGTAGGCCTGGGTTGGGCGTGGTGGGGGCGGGTAGCGGCCCGAGAGACGGGGCGGGATGAAGCGTGGCCGCGGCGAGGAAAAGAAGCGCGAGTTTCATGCGATCTGCGTTACGCCGCGCGTTATTTCTTTTTGGCGCTGGGCTTCGCGGGGGTTTCCAAGACTTGGCCGTCAGCGAGGAGGCGCGCGCGCAACGCGGCGTAGGGCACGTCTTGCACGGCGAGATTTTGATCGATCGCCAGCACCGCGGCGGTGGCGGCGCTTTGGCCCAAGATCATAAAAACAGGCTCCATGCGGATAGAGCCGTAGGCGATGTGTGAACTGGAGACGCACACGGGCACGAGGAGATTTTCGCACTGGGATTTTTTCGGGGTGAGTGAGCCGTAAGCGATGGCGTAAGGGCCCTTGGTGGAGACGCCGATGTCGCCCTCGTTCTGCACGAAGCCCTCGGGGGTGATGTAGCGCTGAACATTGTGCGAATCCATGGCGTAGCTACCCATGCCGACCGATTCGGGCGTGGGGCGGCGTTTGAGGAGCTCGTTTTCCGTCATCACGTAGGAGCCGATTAAGCGGCGCGCTTCGCGCACGTAGATCTGGTGCGGCCAGTGGCCGTGGTCTTTGAACTCATCTTTGGCGAGACCCCAGCGGGACATTTTTTCGCGGACCTCGGCGGGCACTCGCGGGTCGTTGGCAATAAAGTAGAGCCAACCTTGTTGGTAGGTCTCGTGCTCGCGGATGATCTCGCGGCGGCGCGCGTAGGCGGCGTCGGGGTAATCGTAATTCATCCCGAGGTTGTCGGTGCTGAAGGGGCCGTGATTATTGGTGTCAGTTTTGTGATTCGGGATCGGGTCGAATTTACCAAACGTCTCGGTCCAACCGGCCGCGTAGATGCGCAGCATTAGTTCGTATTGGGCGGCGTCGTAACCAGCGGGTTTAGCAAACGGCACGCGGTTCGACGGGTCGTCGGTAAGGCACATGCGAAAACAGTAAGCCTGCAGTTTTTTATCGGCGGCGCCGAACTCGCCGGGCGGCGCGGGGTTGATGCGCGGGAGCACGCCGCTCTTGGGGTCGCCGGGGACGACGTAGGGACTGATTTTTTCTTTTAAGACGCCGAAGTGGTGGCGGTGGTGGAGAACACCGGTTTGGACCCCGTTCAACTCTTCTTGGTACTGGGCGCGGGCCTCGCGGCCGACGTGGTAGTCGAGGCCGGCGGCCGCCATGAGGTCGCCCTCGTAGGTGGCATCGAGAAACATCTTCCCGCTATAAGTTTTGCCGCTGAGAGTGGTGATCGACGTGAGGCGAACACCGGATTTTTTTACACCGGTGGTGCGGTCGAGCCATTCGTCGCGGACGACCGGCAGTTGAAATTCACGCACCAGGCCCTCGAAGACGTTTTCAGCCACGTGGGGCTCGAAAATCCACATGGTGCGATTGACGCCGTCCATGGCGGGCGTGCCCTGGCCTTTATTGCCGTAGTCAGATTGCTGCTGCTGGCGCCAAGCCTCGGGTTGCTCGTAGTGCTGCCAGACGCGGTGGTAGAAATCGCGGGCGAGGCCGCCGATGACGGATTTGTCGCCGGTATCGGTAAACCCGAGACCGCCGGCGGAGAGACCACCGAGGTGTTTATCGGGTGAGACGATGATGACCGACTTGCCCATTTTTTTGGCTTGGACGGCGGCGGTGACGGCGCCGGCGGTGCCACCGTAGATGACCAGATCGTAGGTCTGGGCTGCGGCGGCGCGGAGGGTGAACGGCGCGGCGGTGAGGGCGAGGGTGGCGAGGAGAAGGCGGAGCATGGTGGGGGCGGGGAGCGTGATCTGGGGCGGGGAAGGAGGGGCGGGCTGAAGTCCGACCTACTGAGGGGGTTAGTAGGTGCCTTTGATGGCGAAGGTCCAGGAGAGGCCGGTGATTTCGTTGCGGGTGCAGACGGGCGAACCCGGGGCGACGGCCTGCATGTTGACCTAGGGGGTGTTGAGGAGATTGCGGACGTTGGCGCTGAGCGTGAGATTTTTGGAGATACGCCAGCCGGCGCCGGCGTCGAGGTTGGTGCGGTGGCGGCGGTAGCTGAGGCCGGTGTTGGACAGCGGATAGTTGTCGGACCAAGTGGCGTTCACGTTGGTGTTGAAACGGCCCATCTAAAACGGGCGAGCAGCGAAGGGTGAGCGGCGGGATCAGACGTTGTCGGGGACCGCGTAAGTGGGGCGTTGGGGTTCGCGCAGGAGTTGGCGGGCTCGGTCGAGCGCGGTGGGGGCATCGGCGGCGGTGATGGTGTCGCCGGTGGCATCGATTTCCAGCCACGGTCCGAGCGTCATGGGTTGGGCGGCGAGGTCGACCCCATGCACGCCGAGATGGGTTTGGAGGGACTGCGCGGCGGCCGCGGCAGCGGGGAACGAGGCGAGCGCAGTGGCGACGGCGGTGGCGACGGCGGGCGTGCCGACGCGCAGAGAAATATTGCCGTAGTGACAGATGCTTGCGGAGGCGTGGCCGGTGGCGGCGGACGCGGCGAGATCGGCGTGTCGGCGGCTGCGGACAGCGTCAAGGAAGTTGGTCATGTGGGCGACCACGCCACCGTCGCCAGGGAAGTTTTTGATGAGTTTGCCCTGCGGGTCTTTGGCGGTGCAGCCGATGAGGCCGGCGAGGGTGCCGCCCTCGCAATGCGCGATCAGGCCGACGCGGAGGCCGCCGGCTTGGTCCATGAAATTTACGCCGGGTTTGGCGGGGAGGCCGCGTTGCTCGAAGATGACGGGCGCCTCGGGAAAATCGTAGACGGCGAGCTGAGTGTTGGGCGTCTCGGCGGCATCGTCGTGGACGTAGCGGCCGCCGAGACCGAGGACGCGGCGGGGTGGGCCGTCGGCGCGGACCATGCGGCGGGCGACGTCAAGAAGGTGGACGCCGTTGTTGCCGAGGTCGCCGTTACCGGTGGCCCAGGACCAGTGCCAATCGTAGTGGAGGCCTTCACGGTTGAGCGGGGTGACGGGCGCAGGGCCGCACCAGGTGTCGTAGTCAACGGTGGTGGGATACCACGGGGCGCGGCGGGTGACGGCGTCGCGTTTGCCGTAATACACGGCGTGGACGTGCTGGAGTTTACCCAGCCCGCCCGAGTGCAGGAACGCGATGCCGGCGGCAAGGCCGGACTCGGAGCGATACTGGGTGCCAACCTGGACGATGCGGTTGTATTTTGCGGCGGCGGCGACCATCTGGCGTCCCTCCCAGACAGTGTGGCTCATCGGCTTTTCTACGTAAACGTCTTTGCCGGCCTGACAGGCCCAGATGGTGAGGAGCGCGTGCCAGTGGTTGGGCGTGGCGATCAGGACCGCGTCAATGTCGGCGCGGGCCAGCAGCGCTCGCGCATCGGGCGTGGTGAAAGGGGCGGGGCCGGTGCCGGCGAGGAGTGCGGATACCTTGGCCAGCTGGGCGGGGTCGACGTCACACAGGGCGACGACGCGGGCATCGCTGCGCTTGAGGATTTGTTGGACGTGGGCGCTGCCTTTCGCCCCGCAGCCGATGAGGCCGAGGCGGATCGCGCCATTGGCGCCGACGGGTGCGGCCCAGGCGGACGGACGCAGGCTGGCAGCGGTGAGGCCGGCGGTGGCGACGACGGCGGAGTGGCGCAGGAAGGTGCGGCGGCTAAGTGCAGACATGGGTGAGCGGGAGGGGAGCAGGCAGGGAAATGGGGCGGCGGGAATTAGGCAGTCGGGTAGGTGTAGCCTTTGCGGTAGTCGCGGCGAAGCAGTTGGTTGGCCGCTTCGTCGTTAAGGCAACGTTCGCGGGCGCCGTCCCAGTCGAGGCTGCGACCGAGTTTCAACGAGACCATGCCAAGCAGCGCCAGGTTGGTGGAAAGGTGAATGTCCTCGATGTTGGCCACGGGACGTGTGCCGGTGCGGATGGCGCGCAGAAAATCCGCCCAGAGCTCTTGGATATTTTGCGAGTCGGGCTGGTGGAGTTGCGCAGACTCCGTGATCGGCGCGGCCTTACTGTCGTTGGGGTAAAAGGTCCAGCCTTGCTGCCAGCCCATGTGAAACGTGCCCTTTGTGCCGTAAAAATAACAGCCGACGTTTTCACCCTTGTCGGTGTTGTTGGCGCCGAAGCGGCGGTGTTCCCACTGGACGTTAAACTTTTCGAAACTGTAGGTGGCCAGCTGGTGGTCAGGAGCGTCGGTGGTTTGCTCCTGGGCGTTAAGAATCGGGGCGCCAGCGATCGGGCGTCCACCACTAGAAAAAATACGTTTAGGGTATTTTTCACCGGTGACCCAGAGGACTTGGTCGAGCCAGTGGATGCCCCAATCGCCTAACGTGCCGTTGGCGTAGTCGAGGTAGTTGCGGAAACCGCGTGGGTGGATGCCGCGGTTGCCGGCGCCTTGGGTGCTGTCGCGTGGATCGCCGCCGTTGAACGGCCGGAGCGGGGCTGGGCCGCACCACATATCCCAATCTAGTTCTGGGGGCACGGCGACGGTAGGTAGGGGTTTTTCGGGGCCATTGCCGCCGTAGTTGACGAAGCAACGCACCATGCCGATCTCGCCAAGTTTGCCGGAACGGATGAAGTCTCGGCCGCTGATATTGTGCGGGGAAATACGCCGGTGCGTGCCGACTTGAACAACGCGACCGGTCGCGCGCGCGGCGTTTACCATCGCCCGGCCTTCCATCACGGTGTGGCCAATGGGTTTCTCGACGTAGACGTGCGCCCCGGCTTTCACCGCGGCGATCATGGGTAGTGCGTGCCAGTGGTCGGGCGTGCCGATGATGGCGATGTCGGGCTTCATCTCAGCCAAACAATCGCGGTAATCTTTAAATAACTTTGGCGTGCTGCCTGAGCCGGCGGCCCCGTTTTTCAGCGTGAGCTCAAATTGGCGAGAATCGACGTCGCACAACGCGACCAGTTCGCACGCGCCGCTGGCGAGTGCCTCGCGCAAGATATTGTTTCCCCACCAGCCGCAGCCAATTAGTACGAGCCGAAAACGACGGCCGCCAGATTTCGGCTGGGCACGCAGCGAAAACGGGATCGCCGCAAGGGCGGCGGCGGTGGCGGAATTTTGCAAAAACGTGCGGCGATTCATGAGCGGTGGGTTTTCGACCTTAAAGATCAAGCGCGGCGGCCCAGGCCAATCTCGCGCCGGAGGTAAGTGAGGGATTTTTCAATTTCGGCTTTTTGGAAATCTTGGGTGACTTTTTTCCCTTCTGGGCCGGCGGGCGCTTTAAACGGCGTGAGCGCATGGCCGCGCACGGCGAGGGCTTCAAACTTCGCGAGTTTATCGGGGCGACGATCGTAGTGTTTCCAAAAATCCGGCTGTTTGTACGGGAACGCGCGCTGGGAACCGGAAATCGTTTCGATCATGATCGGCACTTGCGGACAGAGTTGGGCCCAACGCGCGGCGTACGCTTTCCAGTCGATCAGGCCTTCGCCCACTGCAGTCCATTGGACCGCGGCGCCTTCGGCGGTACTCCAGATTTGTTGGTCGCGTAGTGAGGAACAGATTGTCACCGGACCGAGCGTCTCGAGGACATCCATCGGATCCTCGAGCGTCCATGCGGCGTTACCGGAATCGATGTTGGCTCCGACCCAATCGCGGCCGGCGGTCTCGATGAGTTGGCGCAGTTCCCACGAGTGCATGTCGCCAGCATGGTTTTCGATCGCGATTTTAACGCCGGCTTTTTCCGCGTCGCGGCGGCACGCGTTAATGACGGCGATCGTGTCGGCGATACGCGCCTGGATACCACCCTCGGTCTTGCGATCCTCCATGGTACCGAGGACAGCGCGGAAGACCGGTGAACCCAGTTCGTGCGCGACGCGAATACCAAGACGCAGGAGTTCCTCGGCGGTGCCCCAATTTTTCTTAAACGCTTTCGAGGTCGGGCAAATACTCCAACCCCCCGCGTAGAGCGCGAGGCCTGCGGCATCAGCCTGATGGCGCACGGCGCGTAGCGCCTTGGACTCGAAGCTAGTGTAAGCATCGAGATCAGAGATGAAAAGCGCGTCGCAGCGGAGTGACGAGGCGTAAGTAATTAACTCAGGGGCTTTCCAGCCGAGGGCGCGCACCGAAAAGTTGTCGAGCCCTAGGGCGATCCTGGGCGTGGGCGTGGGCGTGGGCGTTGCGCTGGCCGCAAGCAGATTAGATCGCGAGCAGGCGGCGGCGGTGGTAACGATGGCGGCGGTTTTTAAAAACGTGCGACGGAACATAGGAAAAATAGGGCAGGGCGAAACGGAGCGAGCGGAGCAAGAAGAAGCTAGGTGAACGTGAGTCACGCCGCGATGAATGACAAGCCATCGCGTAGTCCGGCGGCCTCACTCAGAAATGCCTCGCGTGCGAAGTGAGAAAAGCGACTGTTCTTCCTGCGCTTACCCCGCGCTTCGTTTAGTAATTGTAACCTCGTTTAGCTTTACCCCCAAAGGCTGCGCGGGCCCAATTTTTCCGCGACGATTTAATCTTACCCCACGTCTCATGAAAACTACCCCCTCATTTATGTCCGCAACTCGTTCATGGCTCTGCGTGTTGCTAGTGATGATGCTCGTTATCTCGGCTGCGGCGCAAAATGCTTCGATGGGCAGTATCGAAGGCCGCGTCTTTGACACGCGGCGTGCTCAATACCTTGAGATGGCGCGCGTCACCGTCGAGGGTTCGAAACAAGAAACCTTCACCGATGCGACCGGTCAATTTCGTCTCGCTGGCCTGCCGACCGGTAAGGTGACGTTGAAAATTTTTTATACAGGCCGCGGCACGCTCACCGAGACGGTGGTGCTCGCCGCTGGCGAGACGGTGCAACGCGACATCACGTTCACCGGTGAACTTGCGCCCGCTAAAGAAAAATCCGGAGCCGACGACACGATCAAACTCGCTGCCTTTAAGGTCGATACTTCACGCGAAATGGACGCTTCCTCGATTGCGATCAACGAACAGCGTTTTTCGAAAAATATCACCAACGTCGTATCGGCTGACGAATTCGGCACAATTGCCGATGGCAGCGTCGGCGAGTTCATGAAATTTCTCCCCGGCATCACCAGTGATTACACGGGTGGCGATGCCCGGCGCTTCTCGATCAGCGGCGTACCGGCCGGTAACGTCCCGATCTCCATTGGCGGTTTCGACATGGCGAGTGCTTCCGGCGCCGGTACCACGCGCGCCGTGGAGCTCGATCAAGTTTCAATTAATAGCATCTCGCGCGTCGAAGTGAATCGCTCGCCCACGCCTGAACAACCTGGCTCCGCTCTCGCAGGCTCCGTGAATTTCGTCCCGCGCAGCGCCTTCGAGCGCAATAAGCCTTCTTTCAACTACAGTGTTTCATTCCTGATGAAAGACGCTGAGCGCGCCTTCTTGCGCGAGACACCCGGCCCGGGCTGGGGTGAAAAAACCTACAAGATTCACCCAGGCTTCGATATTTCAGCGATTGTCCCCGTGAACAAAAATTTCGGTTTCACCTTCTCCGCGGGCTACTCGATGCAATATACCCCGCAGAGTAACCAAGCCCCTCAGTGGCGAGGCGCCGCCGCCGTCACTAACGTCGCCTCCAATCTTAATACCGGCCTCCCCGACACGACCCCCGACAAGCCTTATCTCACAAACTATTCTTGGCGGGACTCCGGCAAAGACACCACCCGCTACTCCATTGCCACCACCATTGATTGGCGCTTCGCCCCGCGTGATCGTCTTTCTTTTGGTTTTTCCTACGCTTATCTTCGGGAGCATTTTGCAACGCGCACGCAGAATATCATCATTAATCGTGTCACTCCCGGTGATTGGGGTCCGACTTTCACTAACGGCGTCGCGAGTACTTTTCCTACCACTGGCACCGCTATCAACGCCGGCCAAATCGAACTGGTGAACAACGGCCGTATCCGCCCCGGCCGCACGATTATGCCCACGCTCACTTGGCGTCATGACGGTCCGCTTTGGAAATTAGAATCCGGCGTCTCTTACTCCACCTCCCGCATCCATTATCAAGACATCGACGATGGCGCCTTCAACAGTTTCATCGGTCGCCGTACCAATGTGACGATCCGCTTCGACGACATTTTTTATCTTCGCCCAAGCACCATCACGATCACCGACCCTAATGGCAAACGCGTCGACCCCTCCGATCTTAGCAACTACTCCATCGTCTCCGCTAACAGTATTCGTCAAAAAGCCTACGAGACGCGTCGCCAAGCCTACGGTAATCTACGCCGCGATTTTGTGGTCCGCGACATCCCGGTTTCACTCAAGAGCGGCGTTGATGTCCGCACCGTCCTGCGCGACCGCCGCGGTACTTCGGGCGAACTTTATAATTACGTCGGCGCCGATGGTCGCGCCAGCACCACGCCCACCACGCAAGCCGGCTTGATCAACGACGATAGCCCCATGCCGTTTTTCGACAATGTTTACTCAACCCGGGTCCCCGATTTCGGTCTCCCCAAACAGCAACAAGTAGATAACGGCAAACTTTGGCAGGGCTACAAAGCCAATCCCAACTACTGGACCCGCAGCCCCACCGCCGATTACACTAACGAGACGAATAACTCCAACCGCGTGGAGGAAATCATTTCTTCCGCGTATTTCCGGGCCGACGCCGCCTTCTTTAGTAATCGCTTGAAAGTCACTACGGGCGTCCGCGCTGAACAAACCAACATCGACGCCCAAGGCGTGCTGAACGACCCCACGCGTAACTTTCAACGCAATACCGCGGGCGCTGTTCTCAAAGACGCCGCCGGCACGCCGCTGCCTATTATCAACAGCACCACCGACGCCCTCGGTGCGCTCAAGCTTACCCTCGTCGACCGCGGCTACACCGCGAAGAAAGAATTCCTCCGTCTCTTTCCCAGTCTCAATCTCAACTATAACCTCACCGAAAACTGGATCATCCGCGGCGCTTATTACCAAACCGTTGGCCGGCCCGAATTCACCAACTACGTTAGCGGCGTCACTTTGCCCAACACCGAGCTACTCCCCAGCGCCTCAAACCGGATCACGCTCGGCAACGTCAATCTCAAGGCCTGGCAGGCTGAGAGCTATGTTACCCGCCTTGAGTACTACTTCGCCCAAGGCGGTCAGATCTCCATTGGCGGCTTTATTCGTGATTACAAAAACGCTTTTGTCGCCACGGTCACGCGTCCCACCGAAGAATTCCTCGCGACCTACGCCCTCGATCCCAACACCTACGGCGACTACGAGGTCTCCACCAATTACAACAACCCGAACAACGTCCGTATGCACGGCTTCGAGTTCGACTACCAGCAACCGCTCGCTTTCTTGCCCTATTGGGCCCGCGGCTTGCGTTTCTTTTTCAACGCTAGTTCGCAGCGCGCGAAAGAATCCTACGACCAGTTTATGGATATGAATCCTTTCGTCGCCAACTACGGCCTCAGCCTCACGCGCCCTAAGTGGAATATCCGTATCAACGAAAACTACCGCGGCATTCAACGTCGGGCCGCTATCACGGGCCGAAGCATTGAACCCGGCACCTATAACTACCGCACCAAGCGCCTTTATATCGATATCAGCGCCGAATATTTCCTCACTAAAAACCTCGGCGGCTTCATCGCCCTGCGCAATTTCAACGGTGCCACCGAAGACCAAAAAACTTACGGCCCTAGTACGCCGCTCTACGCAAAATTCCGCCAACGCGACGATTACGGCGGCTCGCTCTGGACCGCCGGCATTAAGGGCTCGTTCTAAAAAATTCTTCGCCTCCTCATGTTACCTCCGACTCGCCTCCGCGCCGGCCACGCGCTCGGTTTAATGCTGATCATCCTCGCGCCCGTTTGCGCCGCTGAGACCGCCCCGCGTTGGTTTAAGGGTAACCTCCATACGCACTCTCTTTGGAGCGATGGCGACGATTACCCTGAGATGATCACCGACCGCTACAAGCGCGCCGGCTATCACTTCCTGGCGATGTCGGAACATAACATCATGCCCGAGGGCCAGCGTTGGTTCGCGCTTAAACCCCCTGCCGTCGTCGCCGGCAAACTCGAGCAACGCGGCGGCGGCGTCGTGTTGGAGAACTACCTCGCGCGCTTCGGCGCCGATTGGGTCGAACAACGCACCACCAATGCAGTCCGCGAAGTTCGCCTCAAACCGCTTGCAGAATATCGCCCGCTTTTCGAGGAGCCCGGCCGTTTTTTGATGATCCCGAGCATGGAAGTCACCTCGAGTTGGAAGCGCCCCAAGACCGCGACCACGCCTGAGCAAACCGGCCCCGTGCACATGAATTTTACGAACCCACGTACGCTTGTTGCGCCCGTCACCGCCGACAACGCCCTCGAAATCATGCAGCGCTCGGTCGAAGCCGTCCTCGCGCAACGCGAGGCAACCGGCCAGCCAATGTTTATCCACCTCAACCACCCAAACTTCGTTTGGGGCGTGACCGCGGAAGAGTTGATGCAGGTACACCACGAGAAATTTTTCGAAGTCTACAACGGTCACCCCGGTGTGCATAACGCCGGTGACGCCACGCATCTAAGCACCGAGGAAATCTGGGACGTCGTCCTCACGCGCCGCCTGGCCGAGTTGAAGCTCGATGTCATGTACGGCATCGGGGTTGATGATTCGCATCAGTATCAAGAACTCATGCTCGGTAAGAGTAACTCAGGCCGCGGTTGGGTGATGGTGCGCGCTCGCCACCTCACGCCCGAGTCAATCGTGTTGGCGCTGGAAGCCGGCGATTTTTACGCTTCATCCGGCGTGACGCTTCAAAACGTGACGCGCTCGGCTACGACCCTCGCCCTCGAGATTCAACCCGAACCCGGCGTGACTTATGTGACGCAGTTCATTGGCACGCGTCGCGGCTACGACCCCGCCAGTCAGTTGCTTTCCCCTAAAGACGGCGACGTCGGATCAAAGAAAACGCGGCCACACCACCGCTACAGTAAAGACGTCGGCGCGGTGCTCGCCGAAGTGAAAGGCCCTACGTCGACGTATACGTTGCGCGGCGACGAGATTTATGTGCGGGCTCGAGTCATTTCTTCGAAGGCCAAAGTAAACGGCAGCGTCGCCGATGAATTCGAGATGGCGTGGACGCAGCCGCTCGTGAACGCGGTGAAATAACCGCGTTCACGTTTTTGCTGGTTCAGGATTTGGCCGGCGCCTTGGGCTTGGTGGTCATCTCGAAATCGTCGCTACGGAACGGGGTCACGGGAAGGCCGTCGTCCGAGAAAAGATTGCAGACCGGATTATCGGCCCAGGCGTAACGAACCGCGATCGGTGCAGGGACGGCGGCGCAAGTGACTTCAACTTGGTTAGGCGCGACGATTTTGGCGGTGGCGTTATGCCAGACTTTGTCGGCGCCGCAAAGGGTGAAGCCGCGGACTTCGGTGACATCGAACGCGCGTAGTTTGCTGCCGAAGCAGTCGAGCGTGACCGTGATTTTGTCGGCGGCAATGGTGCGGCTTTGATATTCGGGGCTACGATAGGGCAGTTTCATCCCGTAATCTTGGACTAGCGCCCAGCGCACGAGGCGGGCCGCAACGTCGTGTTTATTGCGTGGGTGGATGTCTTTACCTTCACCCAGGTCGATGATGACCGCTTGACCGGTGTGGGGGAGGCGTTGGGTCTTGGTCTGCGTCTCGCGCAGTTCGGCCCAAGCGCTTTCAGCAGGTTCAGTTTTTTCGGCCATGTAGTCGGCGAGCTGAACCCAGTAAAAAGAGAAATCACCTTGGCCCCACTCCTTGCGCCATTGCTCGATGAGAAATGGAAACAAGCTCGCGTGATCATAAGCGCGGGAGGCGTTGGATTCACCCTGGTACCAGATTACGCCCTTCAAGCCGTACCCGAGCGTGGGGTGGACCATACCGGCGAAGATATTGCCGGGTCGGGAATTGCCGCTGAGCCAAGCCTCGGGTGCTTGTGGGGCGCCAGGCGCAGGCTTGCCAGCGACTTTGGCTTTTTCGGCGGCTACTTTCCATTTCGCCAAGGCAGCCTCGTACTCGGTTTTGGCCTTACCCGAGGCAATCTCGGCCTCGCGCTGGCGCATAAAGCCCATATGCGTCTGAAAGCGAGGATCGGCCTCGATCGTCTCGCGGCGGATCCAAGCTTCGGCCGCCGAGCCACCCCAGGAGTTGTCGATCAGGCCGACGGGCACCCCGAGAATTTCATGTAAGTAGCGACCGTAGAGAAAACCAATGGCGCTAAACTTACTCGCAGTCTCCGGCGTAGCGGCACGCCATTGGCCTTTGAAATCAGTCTTTAATTCCTGCGTACCCGTGGTGGGAACGGAGATCAGGCGCAGTTGGGGCAGTTTGGAGGCCGCGGCTTCGAGGTCACCATTCCAATCGCTGGCGAGCTTAAAACCCATGTTGGATTGACCGGAGCACATCCAGACTTCGCCGATGAGGACATCGGTGAGCTCCTGCTTGGTGGTGCCAGCAATGAAGAGCGTCTGCGGCGTCGCGTTGGCGGGTGCGGCATCGAGTTTGACGGTCCATTTGCCGTCGCTGCCGGCGTTTGCGGCGTAGCTTTTACCCGCGAAGCTCACGCTGACGGCGGTGCCAGGCTTGTCCCAGCCCCAGATTGGGTTGGCCTGCTTTTGTTGCAGGACCATGTGATCGCTGATAATGGCGGGCAGTTTGAGTTCGGCGCGCGCGGTCGTAGCGACGAACGCGAGGGCAAGGGCGAGGAGCAGGCCAATTTTTTTCATGGGAGGGGGGGGTAACGCAAAAAAACACTGAGGTGGACCAACCCTGATTGAACCCATTGTACCACGGAAGCAACCCGACGTTGGTGGGCGGTGCCAATGGGGTTGCACCGGTGGACCGCGCGATTATGGTGCGACTTGCATGCTAAGTTTACCTCTAGAGTTTATTATTTTGGGTCTGCTGGTGTTGGCCAATGGCGTGCTGGCAATGACCGAGACGGCCGTCGTCTCGGCGAAGAAAACCAAGCTCCGCAAACTCGCCGCCAAGGGCGACGTGGGCGCAGGCAAAGCCTTGGCGCTCGCAGAGCAACCGGCGCGGTTTTTAGCCCTCGTGGAATTTTGGCTCACGCTATCGGGTATGCTCGCGGGCGTGCTCGCCGGTGCACATCTGGCTAAAGAGTTAAGCGTGTGGTTCGCGGCCCAGTGGCCCACATACGCACAGTACGCGGACCCACTCGCGCTCGTAGTCGTTACCCTTGGCCTTACCTCGTTCATGCTTGTTTTCGGTGAGCTCGTGCCGAAACGCGTCGGGCTCGCTTACCCGGAAAAAGTCGCCTCCCTCCTTGCCGGCGCAATGCGCGGGCTAGCATGGCTAGCGGCGCCACTTTTACGATTTTTTGAATTTTGCACTGAGCTCCTCGTAAAACTCCTCGGCCTTAAAATCCGCTCGGCAGCAGATAATGTGAGTGAAGACGAAGTCCGTGCTCTTGTGGAGCAAGGCTTGCACGCAGGCGTATTTCAACGCGCCGAAAAAGAGATGGTCGAAGGCGTGCTCGCACTCGACCAGTTGCCCGTCACTCGCCTCATGACCCCCCGGCCCAAGATTGTCTTTCTCAATCTTGATGAACCTGAGGAATCTAACTGGCGCAAAATCGTGACCAGCGGCCACTCGTACTTCCCGGTGTACCAGACGCAGCGCGATACGATTGTGGGTATGGTCGCAGTGAAAGCGCTCTGGGCGCATTCGGCCATTGGGCTGCCCACGACCTTGAAAAATTTACTGCTGCCGCCGCTGTTTGTGTCAGAGACCTTTTCAGCGATTCAGTTACTCGAGCAATTTAAGAAAACCGGCAAGCATATCGCCGTCGTGACCGATGAATTTGGCGCCGTGCAAGGCCTTGTAACGCTTATCGATGTACTCGAGGCGATCGTGGGGGATATGCCCACGCCCGGTGACCGCGCCCAGCCCGAAGCGAAGCAACGCGAAGATGGCTCATGGCTGATCGATGCGACGCTACCCACGGGTGAGTTGAAAACTCTCCTTGGGCTCGACCTGCCACTACCCCACGAAGGTCATGCGGATTACCAAACCGTGGGCGGGTTGATGGTGACCGAGCTCGCGCGCATCCCGACCGCGGGCGATTATTTTGATTGGGCCGGCTGGCGCTTCGAAGTCATCGACATGGACAAGCGCCGTGTGGACAAGGTGTTGGTTGGGCGTTCCCCGGGGGCGCCCGCCGGAGCTTCCGGCGCGCCCAAATAAATTTCAATTCATCCGTCCGCTCGCCCGCGATATCCCAAAAAAAATCTGGGCAAAAACCCGTTGCCAACGCGCGGTGTCCAGCGGACGGTGCGGCCATGGCGGAACCATGCAAGACTACTTCACCGGCCAACTCACCCGTATCCAAGGCCGCTCCCTCCCGGGCGACCAAGCAAGACGCGACCTTCAACACGATCACGAGCGAAGACTGGCGTCGCTCGATCGCCTCGGCGCGGCGGCAACCCAATGCGGTGTCCGCGCAGATTCGGACCGCGATCTCGTCCTCCTCGCCGAAGACGAAGTAAGCTTACTCGAAGGCGCGGGCGGCAACTGGGCAAGGTTCGGCGCAGCGATCCGCGAACTACGGGCGTTATTGCCGCTGCGGCCACTCGAGGATTTCGGATTTCCAGCGACGCCGCTTGTGCCGGTGGAGGGCGAAGCCGTGCTGGAGCTAGAAGCCTCGAATCCCCTCGAGGAAGCGAACCCGCGGATGCGCCGGATCGGCGGCGGGGTCGAGGCGTGGGCGTTTGCGGCGGAGACGGACAACTCGGTTTATAAATTTTATCTGCCGCGCGAAGAAGGCCGGATCGGGAGCGAGTTTGGGTTTCAGCGTGGTGATGAGACGACTTTGCGGGCCGAAGCCGGGCTGGGGACTTATCGCGGATTGCTAGAAAAACTATTGCTGGTGCATGCCCTCGGCGGGATGGCGACGGAGGTGGTGGCGGTGACCCCTGAGGGAATTTTAGTCGCGAAGCAGGCGCTCGGCGATCCGCTTGCGCAAGGCGATGATGTGTCGCGAGTGTTGCCGGCGGGCTTGATCGAAATTCCATCGCGTTTCCTGCGGGCAAATCGGGATCACCCGCGGTTGTTTTTTCTCGAGAGCAGTGAGGGCGGAGCGCCCCGGGCGTTTTTGGTAGCGGATATGCACGCGCGCAATTTTGTGCGCTGCGTGGATGGGGCTTTGCGCGTGATTGATCTCGTCGCGGCGCCGTGGCCGGCGGCGATTACGGAGCGGGAGCCGTTAATTGCGGATTGGCTGGGTCGCGTGCGGAGCGATCCGGCCGCGAGCGCTCTACCAGGTGCGCACGACGACGAGCTCTAGCGCGGGCAGGACATGAAATTGGTTCCAATAAGGAACCACGGGGCACGGTTTGCCTCAGCTGCGAAAAAACGTAGCTTGCTTAGGTTGCGCCGTTTTACCCCATTACCCCGTTTAGTCTCCTGGCTCGGTTGCGCCGTGCTGGTGAGTGTTGCCTGGACGCCAAGCGCACGGACGGCGGAAACGCTTTTACCTATGAAGCCTGCCCTAAATTGGAAATCGCTGGCACCGCTACCCGATCGGGAAGGTTTTGCTTCGCCATTTGTCGGCGTCGCGGGTGGCGCCTTGCTGGTCGCGGGCGGGGCGAACTTTCCGGATAAACGGCCTTGGGACGGTGGCACTAAAATCTGGTACGATCGCGTGTACGCACTGGCGACGCCCGCAGGCAGCTGGGTGGAAGCAGGACGTTTGCCACGGGCTAATGCCTATGGCGTCGCAGTCTCAACGCCGGCGGGAATCATTTGCGCGGGTGGCGGTGATGCTAAGGAAAATTTTCGGGACGTGGAGCTAATGACTTGGGATGGCCGCACGCTCGGGCGGCGCTCGTTGCCACTGCTGCCGCGGGCTTGTGCGTTTGGCAGCGGCGCGTTGGTGGGAAATGTTTTTTATTTGGCTGGCGGTATCGAAAAACCAGACGCGACCACCGCACTGGCGAGCTTTTGGGCGTTGGATGTGACCAAGCTGGAGTCGGGTTGGCGGGAATTGCCGGTATGGCCCGGCGCGGAGCGCATGCTCGCGGTGGCAGGCGCGAGTGCAGATACTTTTTATCTTTTTGGTGGCGTGGCTTTGAGCGCGGGCCCAGACGGAAAAGCGCTGCGGCGAATTTTACGCGATGCGTATGCGTACCACGCAGCGCAGGGCTGGATGAAGCTCGCTGATCTTCCGCGCGCGGCTACCGCCGCACCTTCGCCCGCGCCGCTCACGGCGGATGGAAAACTACTCGTGATCTCGGGAGATGACGGTCTGCGGGCGCATTTAACGGGCCCGGATCATCCCGGATTTCCGACGGATATATGGGCCTACGACCCAAAGGCGAAGACTTGGAGTGCGGCGGATAACGCGCCGATTTCACGGGCGACGGTGCCGACCGTCTTATGGCGAGGCGGCTGGATCATGGCCAGCGGCGAGCGTAAACCAGGTTATCGTTCACCGGAAATGTGGTGGTTGTCGGTACCGTAAGGCTGGGGCACCCGCCCTCGTGAAAGGTTGAACGAGGTTGCCTCGCGCGATGGCGTGGGGTGCGCTGGAGCCATCGATGACGTTGATCCCCCATAGAACGGTCGCGAGCCAAGTGGCGCAGGTGTTACGCCTGGAAATCGCGAAAGGCACGTGGCGCGGCTGGTTGCCGGGCGAGCGGGCGCTGTGCGAGACGATGCAGGCCAGTCGCAATACGTTGCGCGCCGCCCTAGTGCAGCTGCGCGCGGAAGGCATCGTGGAGCCCAGCGTTGGATTAGGGACCCGCATCGTGGCGGATCCACCTGTGACCCGGGAGATAAATTCCGTTAAAACTATCGGCGTTTTAATCCCGGAGCCGATCGGTCGGCTCCGGCCCTTGATCGCGCTTTGGATAGATGAATTAAAGGATCTGTTGTTGGCGGAAGGTTGCCGGTTGCGGATTTATGCGGGGCGGCAATTTTACCAAGTCAATCCGGCGCGAAATTTGGAGCGGCTTGTGGCCCAGCATGGGCACGAGGCCTGGCTACTGGTGCGATCGACCGAGGCGATGCAGCGCTGGTTTGCGGCGCGGAATTTACCGTGTCTGGTGGCGGGTTCGACCTTCGCCGAGGTGTCATTGCCGTATTACGATTTGGATTATCGCTCAATCTGTCGCCACGCCGCGGGGGTGTTGTTGCGGATGGGACATCGCCGGATCGCGCTCCTGAATTGTGAGGCGCGCTTGGCAGGTGATGTGGATAGCGAGACGGGATTTTTGGAAGGCGTGAAGCGCTCGTCCTGGCCTGAGGCGACCGCCGAGGTCTGGTATCATCGCGACGATGTCGTCTCCGTGGAGCGAGCCTTAGGGCGGATGTTGGATCGCAAAAATCCAATCACCGGTTTGGTGGTGAGTAACTCATACGCATATCTGGCGACGACGAGTGTGTTGGCGCAGCGGGGGCTACGGATTCCGCGCGATATTTCTTTGATTTCACGGGATGATGATCCGTTTCTCGGCGCCTTGACCCCGGCCCCCGCGCGCTACGTGGTCAGCCCGCATGCGTTTGCCAAAAGAGCGCTGGGCTCGCTTTTGCAATTGGTAGCGCGTGAACCCCTCACGCGCTCACAAACAATGCTGCAGCCAAAGTTTTCCGTCGGTGGTTCAGTGGCGCGGGCTCGGTGAGTTTCTGCTGCGAGAGCGCGTACGCTTTAAGGGTTGGTGCGGCCGGCAAAATCAAAAAACCCGATTTCGTTTAAACGCGTGCGCAAAGTCGCTAGTTGCGTGGCCTCGGGCTGAGCGAGTGGGAGACGCACGGGGCCGCAATCAATGCCGAGCATCGCCATGAGGGCTTTAGACGCAGCGAGGTGGGTGACCCCAATTGCGTTGCAGATCGCGATCATTTTGATGGCCGTGTCTTGCAATGTGCGGGCCTCGGTCGCGCGACCGGCGGCGTGAGCGGCGAGTAGGCGCAGATAAAGCGGAGCGGCGTAATTATAAGTGCTACCCACTGCGCCGAGTGCACCGGCATCCGTGCCTTCAAGCAGGAGTTCATCGCGCCCGAAGAGGATGTCGTAGCGGCCTTGGGCAAAGGCGACACACGCTTTGTAGTCGGGCAAGTTTTCGTGGGTGTATTTCACGCCGGCTAGGGACGGGATCCTGCTCTGTGCTTGCGCAAGAAAATCCACGACGGGGTAATCGATGCCCGTCATCGAGGGGATATTGTAATAATAAAAGGGGAGCATGGGCGCGGCTGAGGCGACAGCCTCGCACCAATTGACGACCTCGGCGTTGTTGCGGGGTTTGAAGAAACACGGTGTAAGCGCCGAGACGGCAGAGGCGCCGATTTTTGCGGCGTGCGCGGTAAGAGTACGCGCGTCGGCGAGGCAAGTGTGACCGACATGGACGATCACACGGAGGCGATCGTCAGCGCAGCCGACCCAGCGCTCAGCGATGCGGAGGCGTTCCTCGAGCGTAAGCGAGAGGCCTTCGCCCGTGGTGCCGCAGACGAAAGCGGCGCCGACGCCATTGTCGCGCAAGAAGCGCGCGTAGGCGGGAATGACGTCGAGGTTCAGCGAACGGTCGGCGTGGAAGGGCGTGAACGGAGCGGCGACTAGGCCGCGGAAGCGGGTGGACATGGTAAAATAAATAAAATCAGAGCAAAATTAATGTTAGGGCTTGGGGTTAACCCAATCGAGGTTGAAGCGGGCGGCGACTAGGCCGGTGACCGCTTCGTAAAGGCAGAGCACTGTGCCATCAGGTAAGACCGCAAGATCGGAATACGCGCTTTTACCGGGATCGAGGGTGCGACTCACGGGCCAGGTTTGGCCATCGTCGCGGCTGAGTTGGATGGTGAGGTTTTCGCGCAGACCGCGCTTGCCTAAAACTTCTTGGCCGGCGGCATCGCGGCCGACCGTGTGCGGAGCAGAATAAAGCAGTAGGCCGGGTTGGGCAGGGTGGGCGATGATGCTCGCCATGCAGATGGGTTCCCAGAGTTGCGGGTGGAAGACGGGTTTGGTCCAACCGGTGGCACCGTCGGCGCTTGTCGTGAGCAGCTTGCGGTTGGGCTGGGAGACGTTGCGGTTCACGAGCAAGACCCGCTCATCGGAGAGGGTGGTGATCATCGTCTCGTTGGGGTTGCCAAATTCGCCTTCGCGCGGGACGGCGATCTCGCCCGCGCGCCAAGACTGACCGTGGTCATCGCTGTAAATCGTGGCGGCGGCCGAAGGGCCGTGGTCACCTTCTTGGCCAAAAGCGATCCACACGGGCACGACTAAGCGACCGCTTTTGAGTTGGACGCCGTGGCCGGGGCCGGTGGCGATAACCTTCCAATCGTAGTGGCGACGGAACGGTTCAAAGCTCGCGGTGATATCGACGGGTTTAGACCACGTGAGGCCGTCATCGGTGCTGCGCATGGAAAAGCACCGCGCGTAGTTAATACAGTAGAGAAACTCGATGGCACCGCTGGTACGATCGACAATCGCCACCGGGTTGTTGACGGTTTGTTCGTGTTCGCCGCCGATTTTTTTGTGCGGATTGCCTTCGATTCGCGGTCCGCGGTGAGCGATGTTTTGCGGTGGCGCCCAGGTTTTTCCTCCATCGGTTGAACGCCGGAGGTGAATTTCGATCTCGCCCCAGTCGGCGCCAGCATTGCGGCGGGCCTCACAGTACGCGAGCACCGTGCCTGGTTTGGTCACGACTATACCTGGGATGCGATAAAGCGCGATGCCGGCCATTTTGGTGGGAAAAACCTCTGAGGTTTCTAGCAGGGGTGCGGCGCGCAGCAGACTCAGACTGACGAGAAGACTGAGTCCGAAACGCGCGAGAGGCATGGATAGGTGCATGGTAAATTATTTTTTTATCAATTCGTGAAGCGTGCGACCGTTGAGTAACCAACTCAGATTAAACGTGGCGACATAGACGCGTTCGTCGCAGTTTTTTTCACCCCCTTCGAAGTGAAGGAAGATTTTTCCAGCGCTTGGGGTACCAGCCCGACCGACGCCAAGGTTGGAGTAGGCGCTAGGACCGGCAGAGACAAGACGATGTACGGGCCAAGTTTTTCCGCCATCAAAACTGGCCCAGACAGTGATTTTTTCTCGACCCGCGGTAGTTGATGCACCGACCTTGGTGGGCATTTTTCCCGCGAAGGTGTCGAGGTTACTGTACAGGAGTATGTCGGCGCCGTCGATCGGCAGGCGCAGGAGGCCACCCATGCAGCCGTAGGAGGTCCCGCGTGCGCCGTCGGGCAGTACGTCGCTTTCAAAGGGGTTTAACCACAGTTCGCCCCCGTCGTAGCTCCAGCCAAAGAAGCGGTTATTTTTGCCCATGTGCTCGCGGCAGCTGTAGAGTATACGTCCGTCGGAGAGTTCAGCGAGCGCACCTTCGCCTGAGCCGAGAATTGGAAAAGGGGCACTGACTTGCCAGGTGGCACCTTGGTCATCGCTGAACATGGCGGTATTGTAGTGATACGGGCGCCATTCGACATCGTTAGAATTGGTCGGGCCGAAGATGCGTCCGGGTAAGAGCAGGCGCCCGGCATGAGGGCCGAAGCGCAAGGTGATGCCCGGCTGAAAGGCGCCGACGCCGAGGGGCACGGTGTCAGGCGAGCCGTGTTTAAATTTATTGGGCGAAATCCGGATGATTTCACGGCTCCACGTTTGGCCGTCGTTACCGCTTTTCCAAAGAAATCCTTTTTCGGCGTTGATGAAGAGAATCTCACCGTTGGTTTCGTTGACCATGACTTTGCCACCGGCGTCGGGGCCAACATCCCGCGGTGGACTCCACGTTAGTCCGCCGTCGGCGCTCTCACGCACGGTGTGGTGGTGAAAAGCGAGCACGTGACCATTGCGCGCAGTGATGATATCGCGGCCACCGCGGCCGTCCGCGAGAGGTTGGATGGTGAGCGTGGGCGCGCTCAGAAACGGCCGGGCTGAGCGCTCGATGAGGTCTTCTGCGGCGGCGACTCCTCCTTCTGCGGCGGCTAGGCTGACCGCGAGGATGAGGAGTGGGTAAGGTTTCATTTTAAAACGGCGGGGTTTTTTCAGGGGTTAGCTTGGGGGGTAGCTGACGCGCTGCGAAATTTACCAAATTGAATGTGCGTGCGGGTACGTTCAGCCGTGCCGCTGTCCCAGACCGCGCGGAAGTCCCCCGGGGCCACTTCGATTAAGGTAGGATAGGAATTGTGGATGCCGGCCGCGTAGAAGGTTTTTTCGGGCCCCCAGGTGCCGTCAATCGCTTGCAGTTTATAGCGCAGGGCCATGCGGCCCGTGGATGCCGGCGAGGCGGGGCCATCATTGTAGACGTAGAGGTGGGTGCCATCGCTCGCGCGGCCGTAGTAGGCTTTAGATTTGGCGTTCCACAGTGCGGGTTCTGAGCGGGCGGGACTCCACGTGCGCCCGCCGTCTTGGCTAACCGTAGAAAAGGCCCGGGGTGGGTCGGTCATCTTGCGTTCGTCTTCGTAGTCCGCACTACGCATGACCATTTTAATTTCACCGGGAGCATCGCCGGCGGCCAGGCTGCCTTCGTGTAAAAAGACCTTGGGGCCACTGGTGGGTTGCGGGATGAAACCGGCGAGGTTCCACTCGAGCAGACTTGAACTGCTGAGGATGAAGTGATCACGGGAGCCGAGCGGATCATTGCGCCGCGTGTTGCGGTGCATGGGGAAGAGGTAGCGGGTCTGACCGTTTTCCGTGAAGGCGTAGGGACCGGCGACGCAGATCAGCGGGCCGGTGTAGCCCATCGCTAGTTCGACCGGGGTCCAGGAACGGCCACCGTCAGCGCTGTAGGCGGCGACCAGTTGGGAGTCCTCGCTGTGGCGGTAGTTCATAGGGCAACGCATCGCGAAGGCCCAGAGGACATCTTGGCCTGGGGGTTTAAAGAGGATGGTGTTCGCGTAAGCGAACTGGAGGGTGCCCTGGCGTTCGCGGTGGTCGAAGATCATAACCGGGTATTCCCAGTGGTCGCCGTCGTCGGTGGAGATGCTGGCGACGATGTCGCCCATGTCGGTCTTGCCGGGAATTTTTACCCCGAAGGCGGCGACCAGGTGTTTGCCTTTCCATTGGGCGAGGTAGGGTTCCCAGAGCTCGGAAGCGCCGGGGTGTTGATCCATGTGGCGAATGGTGCGCACCGCGGTGACCTCGCCCGTGAAATCGGCGGCACGCGCGGCAGGGAAAAGTCCAACGAGCAGCAAACTGAGGCAGAGCAATCGGGTGGATTTCATGGGCTTTTTTTTTGGGGGGGGGTTATGGGTAAATCTAAGGGACCGCGGTGTGCGGCAGGATGAAAATCTCTGGAGGAACTAGGAACTGAGCTCGTTCAAATGCGGCCAGCTCCGCCGGCCCAGCGACCAGTCGGCGCCCAAAAGTAAGGGTTTAAAAATGAGCTTAACGGACTTCATCCTGGTGAGACGTGGTGGAAACCTGAGCTTGGACGCACCCGGGGTTTAGGCGCGGTGCAGGGTCTCACCATTCTCCTTTTTTCCCAAATTGAGCCTTGGCGGCGGCGCCGAAATTCCGCGCTGCCTCATCGATCGCGCGGCAGATTTCTTCGGTGCTTTTGCCCGCGACATCGCGGGCGGCGGGGATCAAGGTCTGGCATTCGTTGGCGTCCATGAAGCGGGCCGCCTCGAGGAGTCGGGGTTCGTCTTCGGGAGGTACGGCCAGAAAACCGTGTTTGTCGGCGTGGATGAGTTGGCCGGGTTGAACGGTGCGACCGAACACTTCGACCTCGCAGCCCCAGCGCACGGGACAACTGAAAGCATGGCCGACGCAGAGTTGGCGTGCGAGCGCCTTGAAGCCGGCGTTGTTCATCTCGTCTAGATCGCGAATGGCGCCGTCGATGATGGTGCCGACGCAGCCTAAGCTGCGGTGGATGTTGCTGTTCACCTCACCCCAAAAGGCGCCGACGGCGTACGGTTGGTCGAGGTCCTGCACCACGACAATTTTGGGCCCGGCAATGCTGGCGATATAGTTCCGGTACTCACTCCAGGCTTGGGGATTATTTTTGGGGTGAGCGGCGTTACTGGGTTCGCAGACGACCGTCACCGCCCGGCCCACCATCGGACCCATCTGCGGCATAAAATCATGCGTAGGCTTAAGGTTGAAGCCGTGGCGGGAAGCTTCGTGGCGAGTGATTTGCTCCCAGCCGTTGTAGATTGTAGGCGTATTCCAACGCTTGAGCTGGAGGAAGTCGGCGTGGGTGAGGGGGGAGTGCATAAAGAGAGACAGAGAATTTATATGATGATACTGGGTGCAGTAGAAGCCGGCTCCTGATCGAGGCGGCGGCGCAACTCGTTGAGATCACGGCGCAGGCCTTCGGCAAAAAGAATGATATCGGCGGCGTGCACGATAAAGTTGGCGCCAAGCCGGGCCCAGCGTTCCTCATGATCGAGGCGGTGACCGGGGTAGATCGCGTGCACGCCGGCCCCAAGCGAGCGGGCGCGGGCTTGCGTGATGATCCGGTCGCACGCGGCGAGAAAACGCGGGTGCTCGTACTGTTCCGGCACCCCGAGGCTACAGGATAAATCGTGGGGGCCGATTAACACCCCATCGAGGCCCTCAACCGCGAGGATGTCATCCAGGGCGGCTAGCGCTGGGGCGCTCTCGATATTGATAATGAGCGAGCGGGCGGATCCGCCTTGGGCGAGGTAGGCGTCAAGGGCGGGCGGGAGCGTTTGTCCGGCCAAATGCTGGGTGAGGAGTTGGCCTTTTAAGGGGCGTTTCTTGACGGCACCGACCAGGGCGGCGACCTGCGCAGGGGTTTCGACGTAGGGTGCGACGATGCCGAGCGCACCGCCATCAAGCGCGACGCATGCCTCATACGGATCCGGCGAGGTGATGCGCACAATCGGCGGCAACCCTTCGGCGCGATACGCTCGGCACATCCAGGCGAGTTTTTCGCGGTCGATCGGAATGTGCTCGGTGTCGATGAAAACGAAATCAAGACCCAGCCCTGCGACGACGGGCACCCAATGCGGCGAAGGACTTACTAGCAGCGTGCCGTAGAGCCGGTCCGCGCCGTGCAAGCGCTGATTAAATAAAGTAGGGGCCGAGGCATTCATCTTAGGAGGTCGGCCCATGCCGGTGGGCAAGAAAGGTTAACCTCGCCCGAGACGGCCGAGGGGGTGCGTTTAGAACTTCGCACTCACGACCGCCGACCACTCGCGACCTGGGTCTAGGGTGTAGCGGTACCATTGCCCGACGTAGTAGATATTTTGGTTGTCTAAGACGTTATTGATTTTGATCGAAAAATCGTAGGCGAAACGATGCTGCGGAATACGCAGCTTGTACCCGACGATGGCGTCGAAGCGCCACCAAGCTGGCAGGGGACCCCAGTTGGGTTCGCCGTGAGAGGTGGCGTTGGTGAGATCGCGAGTGCCGGTGAAGATGCTACCGAAAGACAGATTCAGATTTTTAAGCAGACCGCGGTTGAAGTTGTAGCGATTGAAGGCCGTGAAGCGGAAACGAGGCGACAGATCCTTGGCGACTTGGGTGATGTCGTTGCGCGCATCAGTGTCGGAGAATCCACCCATGACTAGCCATTGATCGGTAATGCGTCCATTGAGGCTGATTTCGTAACCCGTCGAACGCTGGCCGCTGATCTGCATAAAGTAGCCGGTGCGGCCGGGCGTCGTGTCGGCTTGGGTGACGTTATCTTGCAAAATATCGAAATACGAAACGAGCCCGGTGATCCGGCCGCTTAACAGACTGAAACGCAGGCCGACTTCTTTTTGCTTGCCGGTTTCGGCCTCCAGCGGGCTGCCGTCAGGCTGGAGGTTGAATTGCGGACTGAAAGAGGTGTTGAGATTACCGTAAAAGGAGAGGGTTTTCTCGCTGTTAAGGTGCCACACCGCACCGATGCTATTGGTCGTGGCGGCGGGCGCACGATAGGTGGTGGGTGCATCGGGTTTGAAGACCACATTGGGAAATGTGCCCGAAGCAAAATTGATGGTTTTACGCGCGACTTGAGAGCGCCGCACTCCGCCCATCACGAACACACGCTCTTTGAAAACCGAAAACACATCATTGGCGTATATGTCGGTGTTGCTTAGGTAGGTGTAAGCGTTGGCGCTATTGAGCAGGGGAGGCACCGTGCCCGATGCGAGCAAGCGCTCCTGCCCGCGATCGAATATATTAATCGGCTGGATCAAATTCGCGTTGTAGCCGGCGAGGTTGGGGTTGGCGACAAATTGGGCGTAAGTCAGATCGGGAAAAGTGAAATACTTCGCACTGGCCGCCGCATTAGAGATCGCAGTGTTGGTGAGGTTTGCTCCGCTTAGCCCCCCATAATTTTGGGAAGTGATGTAGGTGTAGCTCCAGTCATACTGCTGCTGCCAGCCGTGACCAAGCAGGAGTCGGTGTTGGATGGGTCCGGTGGCCAGATTCCAGACGAATTCGTTACGCAGGCGGTAATTGAGCGTTTTGCGGGGCTGGAATCGGAGTAATCGGGGCACGAGTACGGTATCACGCAGAATCGTGATTCCATCCGAGAGCGCCTGCGTCTCGCGGTTATTTTGATCTTTGCTCTCGTACTGAAACTGGGAGCGGAACTGGAGGTTGTCCGTGAAAGCGTGACGGACATCGCTGGAGCCGACGCGCCGGGTGTTACGGCGATAATCCTCGGGAATCATCCAGCCAATACGCCGGGGCGTTTTATGATACTGGCCGTTGCCCGTGACCATGCCTTTGGGGTCGCCGGCGTGAACAGGGGTTTCCCAGCTGGCTTGGTTTTCGCGCCAGTCAAAGAAGTACTCGAAGGTGACTTTGGTGCGCGGGCTAACCTGCCACGCCAGGCTGGGCGCCAGCGATTGCTCGAGTTTGCGTTGGCCAAACCAGGTCACGCCGCGCTCAAGAATGCCATTCAGGCGAAAGGATAATTTTTGGCCTAAAACGGCAAAGGCGCCAAAATTACGATCCGCTTCGGCGCGGAGCGAATGGTCATCACTCATAATTACCCGTGCACTGGTGAAAGGTTTGGCCTGAGGTTGCTTGGTGATGCGATTATAGGTCGCGCCGTACCCGCCTGAGCCGTAGAGCACGGCGGCGGGGCCGCGGATGATTTCCACGCGTTCTATATTAGAGAGAGGCTGGGAGCCGAAGCCGCTGGTTTGCGCGAACCCATTTAGAAAGTTGGAGCCGACGCTCGAGGAGCCACGCGCGAGAAAACCATCGTTCTCGCTGGTTTTTACCGAGGAGGCGTCGTAGGCGAGCAATTGCGAGGTATCGGTGGCGAGTAAGTCTTCGATAAATTGTTGGTTAAACACCGTCACATTCATGGGAATGTTCTCGATGGGGGTGTTCATGCGGGTGACCTCAGCGGCGTTGGCTGATTGGTAGCCGATATCGCTCGAAGTGGTGACCTCAAACACGGAGAGTTTGAGGGTTTCGCCCTCGGCCCGGATGGCACCTGCCTGGGGGGCGGTTTGAGCGTAGGCAGAGACTGAGGCTCCGAGGATTAGTCCCGAAAGAATCGAACGGGTAGATTTAGGCATGGTAGGGTGAGGTTAAATGCACCGCAGGATATAGGCGGGCGGGGGTCATTACCTGCAGTCGATCTAGTCGTTATGGCGTAGCTCGGTCACTAGATTCAAAATCAAACTACCGGTTCTTTTTTTCAGCCACAATGGCTCGCGACCGGCATTAAGGGCGGTGCGTGTGAGCGAGGTCGGGGGTGAAGGTGGCGGTCGGGGCGGGGCACCGTCGGCGTGGCGGGCACAAAAAAGCCCGTTGTGACAACGGGCTCGGCTGAGGGTGAGGGTGAGGGTGAGGGTTTTCCTCGCGCCCCCTTGTTAGCTCTTTGCTGAAGCCAGATAGTTCAAAATATTTTGGCCCTGTTCGGCGGTCACGCCAGTGTCTTTGTAGACGATTTTCCCGCCCTTGATCAGGTAGGCTTCGCGGCTGGCAAACATCACGGCGGATTGACCGAAGGCTTTGAGGACTTGCTTGTCGCTGTCAGCGAGCAGCGTGAAAGGAAAATGATATTTTTCCTTAAAGGCCTTCTGGGCGGTGACCGAGTCGGTGCTAACGCCAATGATGGCGACACCTTTGGCGGCGAGCTCAGTGTTGGCGTCTCGCAGGGAGCAGCCCTGCTTGGTGCAACCGGGCGTGTCGGCTTTCGGGTAGAAGTAAACCAAGGTGTAAGTATTTTTTGAATACACATCGCCGAGCTGAAGCGAAGTACCGGCGTCGGTGGTGGCGGAGACCAGCGGAGCGGCGTCGCCTACTTTAAGCGGGGCGGCGGAAGCGGCGGAGGTGAAGAAGGCTAGGAGGGAGGTCAACACGATGAGGGGGCGAAGTTTCATGGCTTAACACTATGTAACGCGGCCGCCGCCGGATGCAAGCGGCCGCCAGTTTTTTTTGCGGGACTTGCCGCGGACCCCGAGCCGTAAAGACCTCGACACGGTTTAGCGGGGCGGCCTTTCTGGCGGTGGACTTTCTTTCAACCCCGTTTGTTTTTCCCTTTTATGAGCATCGCCCTCGGTATCAATTCCTGGGTCTGGACGTCGCCGATGAGCGACGCCTCGGCCGAACTCATTTACCGCGCCAAGGCCATGGGCTTCGACGCGTTCGAAGTCGCGGTCGAAGACCCCGCGCATTTCGCGGCCGACGGGGCCGTGACGCGGGCCCTGCGCGAGACCGGTTTGAAGCCGATCGTGTGCGGCGCATTTGGTCCGACGCGCGACCTCACCCATGAGGATGAACGTTTCCGGCGCGAGAGTATCGCCTATATTCGTGGAGCCCTCGCGCTCGCGCAGGCCTGGGGCAGCACCGTGCTCGCCGGACCGGTTTATTCCGCGGTCGGCAAGCGCCGTCAATTGCCGGATGCACAGCGCAAGATTGAGTGGAACCGCGCAATCGCAGGGTTGCGCGAGGCCGGAAAAATCGCCGCCGACGCCGGTGTGACCCTCGCAATTGAGCCGCTCAATCGTTTTGAAACCGATCTAGTCAACACCTCGGCGCAGGCCGTACGTTTGGTCGACGAAGTGGGATCCTCGGCGGTAAAAATTCACCTCGATACTTTCCACATGCATATCGAGGAAAAATCACTACTTGAAGCGATCCGCCTTGCCGGAGCGCGACTGGCGCACGTACACGGCTGCGAAAATGACCGCGGTGCACCCGGTACCGGCTTGGTTGCTTGGGCGCAAGTTGCACAAGGTTTGCGTGAAATTGGCTACGACGGAGCCGTTGTCATTGAATCGTTTACGCCGGAATGCAAGGCGATCGCGGATGCGGCGGCGATCTGGCGGCCCTTGGCCGCCACGCAGGATGCGTTGGCGAGCGAGGGGCTTAAATTTTTGCGTAAATTACTCACTTAACGCCTTCGCCGAGTATCGCGAAGGCCTGGGGGCGAACCCGCCAAGCCCCCTTCTAAGGAGATTTTCGGAACTTGCGCCCGAGCCCTCGGGACTAAAAACTAACTCTTCACGCTTTTCAGCCCGCCGCGCTCGCAGACTAATCTTACGGTTCGTCTTGCCCGCGGCTGTCTGCGCCGCGCTCGATCCACCCGCCGACTTTCCCAGTTTTTTCAGCTCAATCGTTTTCTTCCATGTTGCCCTCATCGTTTTTTCGCTCTGGCGCCCGCGCGCTCGTCCTCACGAGCACGTACTTGTTTCTCAGCGCCGCAACGGCCCTTTTCGGCCAGAGCCCCTCGTCCCTCGACGGCTACGATCCTAACGTCAACGGCGTCATCCTCGTCGCCACGACTCAACGTGATGGTAAAGTTATCGTCGGCGGCGCCTTCACCACCGTCCAACCCAACGGCGTATCCGATAAAGTCGACCGTAACTACTTAGCCCGTTTTAACCCAGACGGTTCGCTCGATCAAAATTTCAACCCCAACGCCAACGACCAGATTAACGCCATCGCGCTTCAGTCGGACGGCAAGGTCCTCATCGGCGGCCTTTTCACCACCCTCCAACCCAACAACGCCAGCGCCCCCACCACGCGCAATCACTTCGCGCGGCTCAACTCCGACGGTTCCCTCGATACCGCTTTTAACCCCAATGTTACGGGCAGCCTCGCTCCTCAGGTCACCTCCATTGTGGTTCAAGCCGATGGTAAAATTGTCATTGGCGGCACCTTTCGCACGGTTGGCACCACCGTCCGCAACTACCTGGCCCGTCTTAACGCTGACGGCTCCCTCGACGCCACCTATAACCCCAGCCCTAACGCAGCCGTGCTCTGTCTCGCCCTCCAAGGCGACGGTAAAGTCATCGCCGGCGGCTCTTTCACTGGGCTCAACCCCGAAGGCGGCGTCTCCACCGTCCGTTCCCGCCTCGTCCGTTTAAACCTAAATGGTTACCCCGATTCCGAATTCGATCCAAAGCCCAACGCCTCCGTCAACGCCATCGCGGTTCAAGTTGATGGTAAGATCGTGATTGGTGGTACTTTTAGCACCGTCCAACCTATCAATGATACGGCCGTTACCACTCGCAGTCGCCTCGCTCGCTTTAACGCCGACGGCACGCTCGACGGCGCTTTCAACCCGAACGCTAACGGCAACGTCAATGCGCTGCTGGTGCAATCCGATGGCTCTCTTATCGTCGGGGGTACTTTCACCACCCTGCGTCCTAACAACGATTCCGCCCCGTCTTCTCGCTCCTTCATTGCCCGCATTCTCGTCGACGGCACCCTCGATCCGGCCTTTCTCACTAACTGCAATAGCCCTATTCAGGCCCTCGCTGCTCAGGCCGACACTAAAATCATTGTCGGCGGGTATTTCACCCAGCTGCGTTCCAGTGGCTCCTCGATTGCCGTGACGCGCAATCGCCTCGCCCGTCTCAACACTGACGGCTCCGTTGACACGACACTCGATCCTTCCGCCAACGGGCGCATCCTCACGCACACCGTCCAGCCTGATGGCAAGACTCTCATCGGCGGCTATTTCACGATCGTCGGCGGCCTCACCCGCTACTACCTCGCCCGCCTCAATCTCGACGGTACCGTCGACACCGGCTTCGCCCCCATCGCTAACGATTTGATCTCCACTATAATCGTCCAAGCCGATGGCAAAATTATCATCGCCGGCGCTTTCACCAACATCAGCGGTCTCACCCGCCGTTACCTCGCCCGCCTCAACGCCGATGGCACGGTCGATACCAGCTACGACCCCGCGCCCAGCGCTCAAGTCAGCTCCTTGGCCCTCCAGCCCGACGGTAAACTACTGGTCGGCGGCGCTTTCACCACCTTCCAGCCCAACGGCACCTCTGCCACCATCACGCGCAATTACCTGGCTCGCCTCAACGCCAATGGCACCGTTGACAGCTTCGATCCCGGCGCCAACGGCACCCCCAGCGTCATTACGGTGCTCTCCGACGGCAAGATCTTGCTCGGTGGTAGCTTCACCTACTTCACCCCGAACGCCGGGACCGTTTCCACGGCCCGCGCTTACTCCGCGCGCCTTAATTCGGACGGCACCGTTGACACCTCCTGGCAGCCCAATCTCAACGGCAACGTTCTTGCTCAAGTCGTTCAAACCGATGGTAAAATCGTGGTCGCCGGGGCCTTCACCGTTCTTCAACCCAAGACGGACACCACTTTCACCACTCGCTACTATATCGCTCGACTCAACGCTGACAGCTCCGTCGATCAGAGCTACAACCCCCGCGCCAGCGCCCAGATCAACTCCCTTGCCCTTCAAAGCGATGGTAAGATCATAGTCGGCGGCCAATTTAGCTTCTTCCGTAACGGGGATGACCTCGCCAAAAACGTGGACATTAACCGCATCGCCCGGCTCAACGTCGACGGCTCCGTTGACACCGCTTTCAACCCCAACGCTGGCGGCCAAGTTAATTGCCTCACCGTTTTGTCCACGGGTAAAATCATAGTCAGTGGCGGTTTCAACGCCCTCACCCCCGCCGGCCAAGGCCTCGTTCTCGCCCCTAATCATATCGTCCGTCTCAACGCCAACGGTACCGTCGACAGCGCCTTCGATCCTGCCCTCACCGCCGCCAATGGCGGGCTAGTCAGCGCCCTTGCGGTTCAACCCGATTCCAAGCTCATCGTCGCCGGTGCGTTCGCTAACTTCGCCGGCGCCAACAGCCGCAACCTCGCCCGTTTTAACGCTTCCGGCAGCACCGAAACCACCTTCGCGCCCAACCCCGATGGCCCCGTTTCCGCTCTCCTCATTCAACCCGCCCGCGGCACCGCCCTGACCACCACTGGTAACTTCGGCTGGTTCGAGCGTGATAGCTCACTACGCTCCTCTTTTGAGCACTACGGCGTTCGTCAACTCACCGGCACCCTCCGCACCCTCCTCGTGCAAGCCGATGGTAAAATCATCGTCGCTGGCGCCTTCACCAACGAGACCGGACTCACCAACTCCAACCTCGCCCGCATTAACCGCGACGGCACCTTCGACAGTTCCTACAAACCGCTCATCAACGGCGAAATCTTCGCGCTCGCCCTCCAATCTGATGGCAAACTCATCTTTGGGGGCTCCTTTGATAACGTAAACGGCGTCGGTCGCAGCCGTATCGCCCGCTTGAATCTCGACGGCTCCCTCGACACCGCCTACAACCCCCAAGCCAACAGCATCGTCCGCGCCCTCGCGCTCCAATCCGACGGCAAACTACTCACCGGCGGCGACTTTATCACGTTTCAGCCCAACGCAGCGACCACCAGCACCTCGCGCAATTACATCGCCCGGCTCAACCCCGATGGGACCGTTGACTCCGCTTACAACCCCACCGCTAACGGTGCCGTTTACACCTTCGCCCTGCAATCTGACGGCAAACTCCTAGCAGGCGGCGCCTTCACTTCTTTCCAGCCCGGCGCCACCGGTACCGCCACCACCCGCGACTACATGGTGCGCCTCAATGCGGACGGCACCCTCGACACTGGCTTTAACCCTATGCCTAACGGCGCGGTCTACGCGATCGCCCTTCAACCCGCCGACGGCAAACCCATCATCGGCGGGGTGTTCACCGCTATCCGCCCCAACGAACTTGGCTCTTACGGTCGTAACTACATCGCTCGCCTCAACACCGACGGCACCCTCGACTCCAACTTTGATCCTTCCGCTAACGCCGCCGTCAACGCCATCGCTCCCTATGGCGACGGCACGATCTTGGTCGGCGGTGACTTCACCTCCTTCCAGCCCAATAACGCCGCGTTCCGCACCAGCCGCACTCGCCTTGCCATTATCAACAGCGACGGCGTCCTGAACGCAGGCTTCAACCCCGGCCCCAACGGCGCAGTCTACGCCGTTGTCGCCAACGCCGACGGCAGTGCCCTTGCGGCCGGTTCCTTCTCCGGCCTCCAAGCCGACGCGAGCGTCCTAGTCGGCGGCGCCTTCGCTACGATCGGCGGCTCCAGTCTCGCCAACCTCGCCCTCGTCGATGGCGACGGTAACGCCTCCCCTTCCTTTACGCCTAATCCCAACGCTTTGGTGGCCGCCCTCGTCCAGCAAAACGACACTAAGGTTATCGTCGGCGGTAACTTCACCAGTATCGCCGGCCTGCCCCGCAACCGGCTCGCCCGCCTGTCGATCGCCGGGGCGATCGATGCCTCCTTTAACCCGAACGTCGACGGCAACGTCGCCGCGCTCGCCCTCCAAGCCGATGGTAAGATCCTTCTTGGCGGGACCTTCTCTAATGTCTCTGGCGTCGCCTGCACCAATCTCGCCCGCCTCAATGCTAACGGCACCCTCGACTCCGCTTTCGCCCCCACCGCCAATGGCGCTATTAACGCTATCCTGGTTCGCCCCGACGGTAAACTCTTGATCGCTGGCGCCTTCACCAGCGTCAGCGGCGGCTCCCGCAACCGCCTCGCTCGGCTCAATGCCGACGGCACCCTCGACGCCAGCTTCACCACCGCAGTTAATGGCGAAGTCCGCACCCTCGCCGCCACCGTCGACGGCAAGATTTTGCTGGGCGGCACCTTCACCACCGTCGCCAACACCGGCCGCACCAATGTCGCCCGCCTTAACGCCGACGGCACCCTCGACCCCACTTTCGACGCCTCCGCCAACGGCACCGTCTACGCCAGCCTCGTCCAAGCCGACGGCGCCCCCGTTCTCGGCGGCACCTTCACCACGGTCGCCGGTCAAGCCCGCTATAATCTGGCTCGCCTCACCAGCACCAGCGCCGCCGTCCAATCCCTCGTCGCGGCCTCCAACCGCACCTCCGTCACCTGGCAGCGCTCCGGTAGCAGCCCCGAACTCACCTCCGCACGCTTCGAATTCTCTACCGATTCAGCTAATTGGACTGACCTCGGCTACGGCACCCGCGTCGGCACCACCAGCAACTGGCAGATCACCGGCATCAATCTGCCTTCAACCGACACTTTCTACGTGCGCGCCTCGGGTCGCGCCAACGGCCTGCTCCGCGGCCTGCAGACGTTCAATTACTCGGTCGCCCCCGCGTTCAACGCCATTGCCGCCGTCGGCGCCACCACCGGTACCTCCTTCCGCCTCGCCATGGCCGATGGCACCGTCGCCACCTACACCGCCGATGACCTGCCGCCCGGCATGACCCTCGACCCGGTAACCGGCATCATTACCGGCTCCCCCACTAACCCTGGTAACTACACGGTGACCGTCACCGCGACCAACGCCGGCGGCGCCATCTCCACCCGCCTCAACATCACCGTCTCTTCCCCTGGTTCCGCTCGGGCCACGAGCACGCTGCTGTACAACCTCTCTGCCCGCGCCTCGGTTGCCCCCACCGGCCAGACCACCACCGGCTTTGTCATCACCGGCTCCAGCGACAAACGCGTCCTGATCCGCGCCGCCGGCCCGACGCTCGCCAAGTTCGGCATCGATGACGCCATCGGTAAGCCCCACCTACGCCTCTTCGACTCGGCAGGTAAACAGATGCTCGAAAACGCCGGTTGGTCCGGTAGCGCCACCCTCTCCACGCTCTCCAGTCGCCTCGGCGCCTTTGCCTATACCACCGGCAGCGTCGATGCCGCCGTCATCGCCACCCTCGCCCCGGGTGGCTACACGGTTATCGTTAACGACGATGCCGCCAAGGGCGGCACCGTCCTCACCGAAATCTACGCGGCCGATGATCTTACGGGCACCGACACCCCGCGTTTGATTAACCTCTCCGCGCGCGCCGTCGTGCAAGCCGGCAAGCCCCTCATCGGCGGCTTCATCGTCACCGGCCAACCCGGCACCGTCCAAAAAATACTCGTGCGCGGTATCGGTCCCACGCTCGCCCAGTTTGGGGTCGCCAACGTCCTCGCCTCCCCAGTTCTCAAAGTCTACGACTCCACCGGCGCCCGCATCGCCTTCAACGACTCCTGGGCCAGTAGCGCCGAAGTCAGTGCCGCCGCCGCCGCCACGGGCGCGTTTGCACTCGATGCCGGTACTAAAGACGCCGCACTTGTCCTCTCGCTCTCGCCCGGCTCCTACACGCTGGAGATCAGCACCGCCGGCGCCGTCGGCGAAGCCCTCGCCGATATCTACGCCGTCCCGCAATAACTCCGCGCGGCGCCTAGGACTCCTTCAGGTCGGTTCCTTCTGGGACCGGCCTTTTTTGCGCGTGGGTGGATTCATCGCATCCCGCTGCTTCCCGCCCGATCCAGGCATACTGCATTTACATGAGCAAGAGGCCCATACACCTACAAAAACGTGTTTTT
>Ga0136642_1000178_pt1 | contig 37779 bp, 40 predicted proteins | sample LowCatLa1302831Y_FD_115313 | JGI IMG/M metagenome (GOLD analysis project Ga0136642, IMG submission 115313) | Freshwater microbial communities from Lower Cathedral Lake, Yosemite National Park, California, USA - 13028-31Y | ecosystem: Environmental > Aquatic > Freshwater > Lake ... | reverse complement strand
TACCTTTACTTTTGCTGCATCAGATATTTTTCAAATAGTTTATGATGGAGTAAACGTTATATACTACCAGAATGGAACAACAAGAAGAACAATTTCAAGATCTTTAGGTTCAAATCTGTACTTCGATAGCACTTTTAGGGAAGTGGGTGCTTCATTCACAAAAGTTGTTTTTGGACCATATGGAAAAACTGGAACTCAAGGCACAAATGGAACAAATGGAGCACAAGGCACAAATGGAACAAATGGAGCACAAGGCACACAGGGTACGCAAGGCACTCAAGGCACTGGAACAAATGGAGCACAAGGCACGCAAGGCGCACAAGGAACGAACGGTACTGTCGGAACTAATGGATCTCAGGGTAATCAAGGTCCACAAGGAACTCAAGGAACTCAAGGTGACACTGGTTCGGTCTCAATTACAAATAACGTCTTAGGTTACGTAGTTACAGCAAGTGGAGGGGCAACGGCGACTGGAAATGCCGGATTTCAGTTTTCATCGTCGGCATTAAATGTGGTTGGAAAAGCTCAGTCGTTGACTAACTATATAGCCGCTGGATCGCAAGGCGGAACTTACACATCAATTACGGGAACCAAGTATGGTTATTACTTTTTGATAACAACAACATCAGCAACCATTCATAAAATGCCAGCTACTCCGGCAGACGGATTTTATGTAATTATGAGGAACATGCCAGCGAGTTCAAGTTCTTTAACAATTGCCGATAGTGTAGGAACAACGATTGTTATTCTGGCACCTTCTGTAACAAGTACGATCTTGTACAATAGCGTAACACCAGCTTGGTATTATCTTTAGTTAAGTAGTTTTTAAAATTTATATGAATTTAGTTGTACAAAATAGAAAAATGGGAATTCTGGTATCTGGAAATTTTTTGACGTCTGAAGGTGTCCCTTACACAACTTATTATTTAAAATTACATTCATTTACGTATTCGTATAACACAAAAATACTTGATTTAGAATTTAAAGCGTATTTAAATAAACAGTCGTTAAATACTCTTAACAATGTACCGTTTCAGTGTAAAAGACAATTGTACATAGATTCTAACATTTTAGATGATTTTCGATTTTCAATTAGGCAATATATTTATTATTGGATTCGGTCTTTGTGCCCAGAATCACAGTTTTCAAATGTATTTGAACCCGGTCAATCATCTTATGTAATACCAGAAGATTTAAATTTCCTTTTTACAAATACACGAAAAACCGATCCCCTTCCAGTACTTGTTCGTATAGATAATAGTATTCAATTAAAAAATTCCACATTTATGATAGAAAATTTGGGCACTAGCAATGAATTACAAATAGCAAAGCATGACACACAACGAGTTTTATATTAAACAATTGTATACAATAAAAAAATAAAATGATTCGTGGAAACTCTATAAAGCCACAATCTTTAAGCCAATATGATGGAACCAGTCAAATATTATGCTGCATGAAAGGTGGAACTATTGACTTGGCAGATTCAGATAGTAACGGAACTAGATCGACCGCATTTTCTTATTCACCATTAACTTTGTGTAACTTAACTACATCTTCATACGGTACTCCACCGAGTGGGGCAAGCAAACAATGTTATGGCATGTCGAGCCTGATTGTTGCATCTGGTGGAACAATAACGTATTCATCAACAAGAAAAATTCATACTTTTCTGTACACGGGTGCAACTCAAACGTTTACAGTTACATCGAATGCTGCGTCCACTTTAATTGAAATGTTTATTTTGGGGGGTGGAGGAGGAGCAGGCAATGATCACGGAGGAGGAGGGGGGGCTGGAGGTTTAATTAATTATTCTAATGCTTTAGCCGCCGGATCTTATTCGGTTACAGTTGGAAACGGAGGAGCAACTGGAAATCCCGGAGCAAATGGCGAAAACTCTGTATTTTCTGGAACAGATGTTACTCAGACTGCTTATGGAGGCGGAGGAGGAGGAACGTATAGTGGTGGCACTGGGGTAAATGGTCAGAATGGTGGATGCGGTGGAGGAGCTAATGTCTCCGGATATCCGAACTACAATGCTGGAAGCGGTACATCTGGTCAAGGGTACGCGGGAGGAACAGCCGTATACCAAGGAGGAGGATTTAGTACTGGTGGTGGAGGAATTGGCGGAGCGGGCGTGAACGTTACATCATCGGGAACATATAGTTTTAGTTACGGAGGAATCGGCATCACTTATTCTGTCACAGGATCAAATTACGGCGGTGGAGGCTCAGGATATTCGTACAATCAAGCTAGTATTAGTCGTTATGGACATTTATATGGTGGAGGTGCAGGAGGTCAATATTTTTATTCTGGATCAGGCTATGGGGCGAATACGGCTGGTGTAGATGGAACTGGAGGAGGAGGTGGAGGATATTATGATGCAGGTTCATCGGGAGGATCAGGTACAGTCATTATTTCTTATCCTTACGAATCTTCAATATCGATTCCAGTTCCAATACTTTACTCAAACTACAATTTCACGTTTATGTGTAGGTTTTATTCTTCAAATTACGCCACAGGAAGCACGCAGGGAATATTTTTAAATGGAGATATTTATCATGGTGGATACGGATTATACATTGATGAAACAGGTACTTTAAAATATGTTGTTGGTGGAGTGTATCCAGCAGTTTCAAGCGGCAATATGACATCTGGAACCGTTAACGGCGGTTATTTTTCAGCGCAACTTACCAATTCTACGTGGTATAATGTAGTTGTACGATGCGTTTCGGGTGCAGGATCAGAAGCAACGTGGACAACTTACTTAAACGGTTCAATTTACACGGCAACCTTGTACGGTGGTGGTGCACCGACATGCAACCCGGGCACAGTAACGCAAGGGCAACCAAACTATGGATTCAGATTTATGGGAAATGGATTAACTCCAACTAAATTTTCAAAAACGTTTTCGTATACAGGCGCGGTTCAATACTGGTACGCTCCTTTTGGTATGAGAGACGCTACAATTGAATGTAAAGGTGCGTCAGGAGGAGGAGGAAATTTAAATACACAAGCTCCAGGTTGTGGGGGGTATGCATACAACACAAATTCTTCAATAGTTTTTACCGTTGCAACTGCCTTTAGCGTTTACGTTGGTGGCGGAGGTGGCGCGGGAAAAGGATCTACATATACAAACGGTGGCGGCGCAGGAGGTTGGCCCGGTGGTGGAACGTGTACTTCAACTGCAAAATACCTTAGCAACGGCGGCGGAGGCGGAGGTTTTAGTGCTGTCGCATTAAGCGGTACATTATACGCATGCGCTGGAGGAGGAGGAGGAACTGGTGGAGGAGATCCGGGTGTAGGTTATGGAATGGGCGGAATTGCTGGAGGTTCTGGAGGAGCGAATGGAACATCACCGGGATATGGAGGATCAAATTACTACACAAATTCGTCTGGAAACATGGGTATTGGATACAAAAGAACGTACGGTTTAGGTGCACCTTATATTGACGACGCAGGATACCCTACCACGGGGGCGGGCGCGGGATTATGGTCGGCATTCACTTCTGGTGCTGGATACAACGGAGGCAATGCTTACACATCAAATCAAGGAGGAGGAGGAGGAGGTTATTATGGAGGAGGTGGCGGTTTAGGTGGAGGCGGCGGCAGCTCTTACGCTAACAATGCAATTTCGTGGTCAACGCAAACAACAACTCTAGGATACGGTGCTTCGTATGGAGGAGACATGATCGCAACGGGTTCAAACTACGGAATTTCAAACGGAAACGCTTACACTGGTAGCAATGGTTCCGTAACGTGTTCTTTCACTACTGATTATATTAGGTATCTTGTTGCGCAAACGAATGACACGTCTTTTACTGGTGTCATGACAGATGTAATCTTTGCTTCGAAAGCTCTTCCAACAACTATTTGCAGTTCATTTGCAAACGGTGCGAAATTCCCTTAATTTATAATTTATAAGTACACATTTTTGTCATTAGATTGTATTTATAATATTGAAAAAAAAAAAAACAAATGGGATTTTTAGTCGTTGGTGAATTTACAACTCAAGAGGGATTAAATTACACAAATTATTACATTCGCATATCAAGTTTTTTTGTAAATGTAAATAATTCGACTACGTCATCTATTTCAGTAGTTTGTGATTGTTACGTGTCAAGAGATCTTTTTAAAAACAATTTTAGCACAATTGCAAATTCTCAAAAAGTATATAATTTTTCAGTAAATACAAGCGATTTAGATACTCTCAAAATGCGTCCGTTTCTTTATCCTAAAATTCTCGAACTTGTGTCTAATGAAGGAAGCAGCGTGCAAAATGTAATTGAAAATGCTTAGGGTAAACAATAAAAAAAGTATAAATGTAAAATTAGTTATTAAGCGGACTTCAACCAATCATCCCCATCCCATCATCCACTTCCTAAAAAAAAGGTGTACATTTAAATCAAGAAAATGAATTGTAATTTATTGTTAGTTCTTCACCCTTCAAAATGTTTGTTGCTGCTCTAAAGTGAGTAAAATTTTCCCCAAAATCAATACTTTTATTGTCATACTCCTCGACATTTGGAGTTAAGCTATGATTCATAAAAAATGAAATGTCTTTTGCGTTAAACCCGTCTTTTGGAACAAAACACATTCTTTTACCGTAGATGTAAATGGCAGGACAAAAAGAAGTTACGTGTTGCAAAATATCAGCTGGAATTTGAGATTCCTTTACCCAGACTCCAAGAAGGTCGTTTTGTCTCTGAAATAATATGCTTCCCTTTTTAATGTTGCGAAGAGCAATTACACCAACGCCATGGATTTGACTTACGCTAATTTTAGCATTCACTTCACTAAAATTCATTTTTTTTTTTATAAATGAAAAATATATTAATAGCGTTCAAAAAATTACAATTGATTGGTTGTAATTAATTTATTTTAAAAAAAAAACAAAAGATATATATAAACAAATGTCGGCTGCTTGGAAACGTCGAGCTTTAAGGGACGTAAAGGATCTGCAGGACAATGGATTCAAGGTGACGGGGGAAAATGGGGAAGAACAATTTGATTTAAAGTGTTTTGTAACTACAATGCGCGGACCAGAGTCGTCTCCGTACGAAAAATGCGTTTGGCGAGTCCGCTTCACTATTCCAGACGGATTTCCATTCCTGTCTCCGTCTGTAGGGATTATTGGGCGCATTCTCCACCCCAACATTGACGAAGAAAGCGGATCAATATGTTTAGACGTTCTGTCCCCCAAGGCGTGGTCTCCGTCTTTTACAATTCGCCATATTGTCGAGACGCAACTTCCGTACCTTTTATCGTACCCAAATCCTTCTGATCCTTTAAATAGGGATGCTGCACACTTACTTGTTTCGAACCCCGAAGCCTTCAAGAAAAAGGCTAGTGAACACGCCAAAAAAAATTGTTTCATGCAACAACAGTAAAGAAAAAAAATCAAAATTAAAACAGTAAAGAAAAAAAAACAAAATTAAAACTAAATGTCTCAACCTGAGATACAAGTACAAGGCGGTGATCGGTTTGGAAATCTTGCAACAGGCGCCTTAATTGGATATGCTGCTACGGGAAATGGTAGAGGAGCAGCTACAGGAGCTTTAATCGGTGCGTTATTGGGTGGACGAGGATCTCCGCGTAAAGGTAAAAAATCAAAATCACCTCGTAAATCAAATAAGTCTTTTAAGAGGACACGGTCTTTAAAAGGGGGTGCATGTCCTCAGAAATGCTCTGCAAATCGGACGAGAAACAAATACTCAGGAAAGTTTGTCTATGGAAAACATCAATTTGTTGAAAATTATTTGCAGAATAACGGATACTTAAATTATAATAGACAAAACGGGTATATGTGCAATTATTGTTTTTGCGTTACACGCTAGTCTTACTTAAGCTTTGGGCTTGTGGCAGCGACCCGTCCCTCTGCGGGTCTTTTTGCTTTTACAAGGGCTTTTGCGTGACTTGTTTCTGCAGTGACCAGTCTTTCTGCTTCTGCTTTGGTATTTTTTGCATTTTTTTCCTCCAGTTATCCCATTCGCCAAAAAGTCTTGCTCTGCTGCCGAAGTGGCTTGGGCATCAGTCCACTCCTCTTTTCCACAGTCTCTTGCCAGTTCATTGTAAGAATTTTGCCATTCATTCGTATACAATTGTATTTCGGCATTTTTCTTTCTTAGATTCGAATTTTCAACAGTTAAAGCTGCAATTTTTACTTGAAGATCATGGTTACAATTTCTAGTGCAAACTGAATTTAAATTCTTATTTGCTTCAGTTAATGCTTGAATTCTTTGTGTTTCATCTAAACCTAAACCAAAAAAGTTTTTTAAAAAAGCCATTTATAATTACTTTTTGTTTTATATCAATTCTTTTTTTAGCAACGACGAATAAATAAAATGTTTATTGTTTTTGTTTTTTTCATAATGATGATAATTGTATTTCGGGCAATAAAATATAGATCAAGATTAAATTTTAGCGAATCAATCACAAACTTAGAATTCTCTCTTTTAAGACCCCAGGTAACTAAAAGTTTTGATGATGACTCGTACCCTCTCATCATTCATCAAACATACTCAAATGTAAACAAAATACCGTCTAAAGTTTATGAAAACATTAAACGTTTTGCTCCCTCGCACAAACATGTCGTGTACGACGATTTCTCTGCATTAAAATTTCTGAAGGAAAATTTTTCAAAAAATGTCTCAAGAGCATTTCAATCGTTGGTCCTTGGGGCTCACAAAGCGGACCTCTTTCGATACGCGGTTTTGTACATTGTTGGAGGAATCTATTTGGACATAAAAACCGAATTACTCGAAGACGTTTCCAAAACATTTCCTATCGTTACGAAAGATACAATAATAACTGTTCTTAGTAAAAACAGTGCCGAAATGTATCAGGGAGTTATTGCGGCAGCTCCAAGACAACCAATCTTCCTTTTCTTAATTGACGCAATTTTACAGAGTGGACCTAGTCCGCTTTACAAGCGATTCTGCCTTGATTTCTACTCATTCATATCCTTAGATGTTCAGCATTTGCCGATAGAGGGAGAGTCGAGAGGAAAAAGACAATCTTATCTTTTATATAAAGAGCACTGCATGGGTCAGTCGTGCAGCGACGGTCTTGACCGCTACGGATTCTGTTGCAAAATAAAAGATAAAGACTTAGTGGTGCGAATAAAAACGAGGTATGCTGATTACCCTTGGTTATAGATGTTTTAAATTGTTATATCTTTACTACCCGTCAAAACTACCTCCCGTCAAAACACTTGAAGCTTCTCCCCTATCTGAAAATGACATTATTGGAATGACAGAAAGCATTTCATTTTGACTTTGCCCTAACACTTGAGGAGGCCGAGGTCTCTTTCTTCCGCCGCCGCCGCCGCCAGTAGCTGAGAGTAAATGCGTAATGTGCCTTTTGCATAAGCTGCATGCGCTCTTGTTTTCGCTAAGCCACTTTATTGCGCACGGTGTGTGAAAAAAATGTTTGCATTGCAGAATAGAAATTTCATCGTTTTCTTTAAAATCTTCCAAGCATGTGCTGCATTTCGTGTCGCCGCCTGGCCTTAGAGACATATAGCTCTGGTAAGCTGCATTCTCAAAAACAATTGGGACTAAAAGCTTTTTGTCGTCGGTGTGCACTTTGATCACACTTTCAAGATTATTTTGCTCGATTGCGTGATTTTCCTGCGATCTTTCCAACTCTTCGTTTTCTTCCTCCAAAGTAAAAACTTGATTTGCAATTCGAATTGATTTTTTCATAGCAATGGACAAGAGTCGAATTACAGTGGTTGATGAAGTAATGCTTTCTGAAATTACGTTTGCTTTTGAAATTCCAGCTTTATCCATTCTTTGAATTTTTGTAATTAAGTCATCCGAAACAAGCATCATGCTAGCAATAAGCGATTGAATGCTCTTTACATCCCCTTGGAGATCAATGTCTTCGCTGGTTTCGTCGTCCGACATTTTTTGTTTTTAAAAATATAATATATTATTATTAATAAACTTATTATTTAATTCTTATAATTACAAAATGGCAACTAATTTCGCCGAGTTTTACAACACTGCGGTGCAAGATGCGGCACTTCAAAGCCATGAAAGGATGATAAATTATGCGAGTGATCAGATCGCGCACTTTGAAAATTTTATTCAATTTCGCATGCCATATATTGTTCAAGAGCACGGTCGACTTGACATTTTGTGCATGGAAACGAAAGAGCGGCATTACATAACATTAACAAATGTGGTTTCTAAACGGCCGGTTTTCGACAATTCGGATCCTTCCGTCCGCGCACTGCGAGCAGGGTTGCTTGACGTTTTGAAGCCAGAAGAAGCGCGAGACAGAGGATTAACATATTCAGGCCGCGTTCTCGTTGACGTGGAGCACACGATTTTTTCTACTGATGAGCGTGGTGTGGCTCTCGAGCAAAAAAGTCCAATGACCGTTTATAGAGAAATGCCTCTTTTTGAAATGCCAATGATGCTGAAAAGCAAATTTTGCCATGCTTTTGTCGACGCAAAAAAAGAGTGCTGGCTCGACATGGGAGGCTATTTTATTGTTCGCGGAAACCCGAAAGTTCTGCAGCCGCAAAAGACGCAAAGAATCAATGTTCACTTGGTAAAAGGGATTACTCGCGGCGCCGTCGACGCGGACATTCGTTCTTTGCGAGCAGATGAAAAGTATAGGTCTACATCCACTCTTTACATTCATTTGGTGGGAAGCCCTTCTTCAATTACCGTCGACGTGCCCTTCCTCGAAACCGGCATGCCAATTGTTGCAATTTTTCGCATGCTAGGATTTGAAACACAGGAATTGATTGAGAGCATTTTGTGGTGTGGCGAGGCGCGCGAGCAGGACCAGGACTCAATCGAACGAATGGAGGCGAAACGCCGCGTCTTCTCCACAAACTTTGGACATCCGCTCGCGTTCTTGCCCTTAATTCAGGTATTTGACGCAGCCGCGGTAGGGCTTCGCTGCCCTGACCCGTCGCCCGAAAAATTGCGCAAGCAGGTCATGCAGCAAATTACTGGAGAACTTCTTCCGCACGTTGGATACGACGATTTGCCGCTGACGCGCCTGAAGAAAGCAGTGTATTTGAGTATTATAATACGCAGAATGATCGACGTGCACCTCGGTTACGAGGAGAAGGACGACCGAGATTTTGAGGGCTACAAATCGGTTCAAATGAGTGCTGGAATTCTTAGCGTCATGTTTCGTCAACAGTTTGCAGCCTCCATGAAATTGCTGAGAAACAGCGTGTACAAGAGGAGCAAGTTAGGAAAGAGTCTTGATCTTTCTGTAATTCTCGGCGGCAGCGACACCTTGACGCGCGACATTCTTAAAGCTTTTTCGGAAGGAGAGGTGACGGTGCAAAAAGACGCTTCAAATGCAGGAACGAGCGTTATTCAACTTGCAATCCAAGTAAATCCGCTGGGAATTCAAACTCACATTCAACGAGTTTCAACACCTCTTCCGCGAGCAGGCAAGTATAAGCAGTTGCGAGGGGTCGACGCGACGCAGCTATTCTGTTTTTGCCCCGCAGAAACTCCAGAGGGCGAAGGCTGTGGACTTTTGCAAAATCTGGCTACATTTGCACACGTCCGCGTGGGCACAGACCTCAAAATTGTGGAAAGAAGCTTGCAAGGGCTTGCGGGGTTCGCGGCTTCGGTTCGCGGTAAGCTTGGGTACCCACCATTTTCTCTAGGGACCGACGACCTCGTCAAGCCGTTCCAGACATTAAGCGATTTGCAGGAAACGTGGGGCGTGAAGCCAACAATTATTTTCGTAAATTCGGACCCTGTGGCAGTGACTGTACATGTTAATGAGTTTGTCGATGCTGCCAGGCTCGCGAGACGACACGGGTATCTTCCTTTCGATTGCAGCATTGTAAGGGCGCCACAGGGTGTTTGCATATCGACGGACATGGGCGTGGTCACATTCCCCTTAATCTACCTCGACTCTCTGCACCTCCTCACGGAAGCTTTGGATTCTGCACGCGGAGGTCGCGAGGAACTGTGGGCAGCGATGAGACGTTTGGGAATTGTCGAGTACATTGATTCGTGGGAAATGCTTGAATACCGCGTGGCCTTCAAGCCAGAAGAGGTCGACCGAGCAATAGAATTGGGCGACAAATTCCCCTACTCGCACATGGCCGTTCACCCCGCTTCGTTCCTGGGCACGTGCGCATCCTCTGTGCCCTTTTCGGACCACGACCAGGCGCCGCGAGTTTCTTATCAGAGCGGAATGCTTAAGCAAGCGGTCTCAACACCAGCGACCAACATCGCCGATCGTATGGACTTTGGGTACGCTCACGTTTTGTGGTACCCGCAGCGTCCCATGGCAGACACGTCCATCGCGCACGCCAAGAAGATCAACGACTGGCCCATGGGGGAAAACTTTATCGTCGCAATCGCTCCGTTTCAAGGCCTGAGCCAGGAAGACAGCATAATTCGCAATCGAGCATCAGTCGAGCGCGGATCAGGGCGTATTTCAGTATATAGAATGCTTAAAACAGTGGCGAGAAAGCGCGGCACGGAACAGGAAATGTTTGAGCATCCGCATTTTCTTGGAATCGACAAAAACTTGTCGCCGTGCGAAGGAGTGCGCGGAAATGTATGTTACGAGAAGATCGGGATGGACGGTTTGCCTGAACCAGGAACTCCGATCATGAACAACGACGTAATTGTGGGCAAAGTCGCGCATACTCAAGAGGTGCAGGCTGATGGCAGCGTCAAGGACGTTCGACGCGACAAGTCAGTGATTATGTGCTGCGAAGAGTCAGAGACATTTATTATCGACAAGGTTATGGTGTCGACGACAAAGGAGGGCATGAGGACAGTGCGAATTCGCGCCAGAACCACGAGATGTCCTCAGGAAGGAGATAAGCTGAGCTCGAGGCACGGTCAAAAAGGAACTATTGGGGTTTTGATGAATGAGGAGGACATGCCGTTTGTAATGAATGGTCCTAATGCGGGAATGCGCACGGACGTGATTATTAATCTGCATTGCATGAACGGTCGAATGACTGTGGGTTGGCTTTTAGAAATGGTCATGTCAAATTTGGGAGTCGTCAAGGGCAATTTTATAGACGCAACTCCTTTTCGAAAGGTCAATGCGAAATGGGCGGTCGAGGAGTTAATCAAATGTGGATTCGGCGTCGAGGAAACCATGTGTAACGGGTTGACCGGTGACGTCATGGAGGGAAAATGGTTTATCGGAAGCTCTTTTTACCAAATGCTGAAACACATGGTTTTGGACAAGGTAACGTCTCGGCAGCGCGGGGGCCGCGCAGCGCTGACGCGTCAACCTCTTGATGGACGAGCTAATAAGGGCGGACAGAGACTGGGAGAAATGGAGAAGGACGCTCTACTATCTCACGGTGCAGCCTATGTCTTGGACGACAGGTCGCGCATCGCATCCGATGCCCATTCTGCTCTCGTTTGCAAAACGTGTGGACACGTCGGCGAAAGCAGAGACGAAACTTTGCGAACTTTAACGTTCGATGTCAAGAATTCCGGAATACAATGCGCGCTTTGTGGGGCCAAAAATTCGTCCGTAACGCTTCCCACTACGTATTGCTACTCTGGACTTTTGCTGAGAGAACTTGCAACAGTCGGGATCAAGGTAATGCACAGTTTCGCGTCTTCTTCCATTTCTTCCGGCTCAAAACAAATCAAAGAAGAGGACACAAGAGTACAAGACAATGAAGAAGATAATGACAATGATGAAGAATTGGAAAAACTTTTAGTCGAATATGATGAAGTAAAGTCCGAGCAACAAGTTCGTGTATCTGCAATAAAATCGGACCTAAAAACGAACAAAAATTGGATGAGTTCTATTTCAGCAACGGACGCAATGAGTGAAGACTGAAAATAGAAGTAAAGGCCAGTTCAATCTCGGGCTGGGGGGTCTTTGCCTTGAAAGAAATTAAAAAGGGAGATACGGTAGGCGAATACAAGGAGAACTTTTAACGTTGAAACAATTTGAAGAGCGATATCCTATTGACGATTCAAAGTATGTTTTGGATATCGGTGACGGTTTTCTTTTGGATGGGATAAAAGCAACTTTGCAAGATACATAAATTCTCCTAGAGGAACTCGTAAAAGATCTAACGTTCAATTCGTAAAAAAAGGTCTGATTGTTGCACTCAAAAAAAAATGTATTAACGAAGAGCTGCTTGCTTCGTATGGAAAAAAGTATTTTTGGAGATAATATAAAAATGCTTCCGCTTCTGCGCCCTGAAAGTACGTGGTTTGTGTACATGTTGCTGCATATTAAATCAACGATTCCTTACATTGGAAAAACAAACAATTTAACTCGAAGACTTCGACAACACAATGGAGAAATTTCAGGTGGTGCGAAAAGAACACACCGAGCACTGACGGACGACTTCAAGTGGCGTAGAGTTTTGCACGTAAAGGGATTTATCGACGAACGAGCAGCTCTTCATTTTGAAAACAGATTTCAAAGGGAGAGGCGCAAAGCGTCGGCATCTGCTTCCAATCAAAATACAAAAAATCCATTGTGGAAGGGACTCGAGGCTTTAAAAGCAGTCATGGAGTGCACTCGTCCAACACGGGCTGCGCGGCCTTTAAAAGAATATGGAGTTGAAATCGTGTTTGAAAATGAAGAGGCTGAATCTTTGTACGCGGGCGTGAAATGCATAGAAAAAGTAAAAGATAAAGAATGAAAAAACTTTACGTAATACCCTTTTTAATTGGTCTTTTCTTTCTGATCCGATATTACATCATTCTCCAGTACCTTCCAGTGAAGAAAATCGCCCCGATCAAGGACGGAACGTTATGCCCTGACATTTTCGGACTTTATGATAAGGAAATTCCTTTTCTTTCGGTACCCGAAAAAGCGTATTTTGCAATACCATCAAGTGTGCACCAAACTACTGATTCCGGAACAGTTTCTTTGAGCATAAAAAATGACGGAGTATTAGAGTACAGATTGAATGGCGTCTTGATATGGGCATCTGACGATGCGGGCAAAGTGTCTTGGGCTCATGGGGTCAGGGTTGACGAAGGAGACGATTTGGACATTGAAGTAAGCGCTATAACTAAAAGTCCGGGTGGCGATTTTAGCCTTACGCTTCATCCATTCGCACTTTATCAGCGTAACAGCAACACGCTTAACAACTTTAAAAGAGTATGGGATCTGGAGGGTTGGGAAAGCAATTTCCGGCCAATTAATGATCATCCGTCTGGTTCTATCTTTCTGATTTCGGAAAATAGACACATGCAAGTTTCACTAATTTCGAATGGTGATGTTGTGGTGGTTGAGAAAACATCCATGTCATCTCCTCCCAAAGTAAAAATGAGTTTGCTGGAATCTTTCTGCAATGACTAAATTATTTTTGTTGTGCAATGATTAGGAAAAAAAGTCGTCGAAATCATTAAATTTTTTAAAGGAACACTGCAATATTTCTATATTCTTACGCATCGTAAGTAATTCTGTTTCAAGTAAATGTATTTTATCTGAATTGTTTTTGAGCTGATAAACTAAGTTTATCAAATGAGCATTTACAGACTCCTCGATTGATTTTCGAAATTTCTCGTTTTCCTTATTTTGATTCAAAATACTTTTATCTATAACGGTTGCAAAAATTTCCAGTTGCTTGTTTATCATTTTATTTTGAAAATCAAGTTTTACTTGCGTGCGTTGAACACAATTAACTTCAGTAATGTATGAAATATCGTCATCGTTGTTGCACGAAACAAACGGAAAGCTCGACATTTTTTTATAAAGTTATATTTATTTAAAGGGTAATTTATTTAAATAAAAATCATGTTTTTAGAATATAAAAAATTTTCTTTTAATGCAATCGCTCCAATTAGAAGCAGCGACGGTGCAGCGGGGTATGATCTTTGCGCTTGTGAAGACGCAACGGTTGGGAGCAAAAAAAGATGTTTAATAAAGACAGATCTTGCGATAAAGGTTCCATGCGGCACGTATGGTCGCATCGCGCCAAGGTCTGGATTGGCGTTAAAACATGGAATTGATGTTGGAGCTGGCGTTATTGATGAGGATTATCGAGGGAATGTTGGAATCATCTTATTTAATCACGGCGATTCAGATTATGCAATCAAGCAGGGCGAGCGCATTGCGCAACTAATTCTTGAAAAAATTGAAATTGTTCAAGTTGTAGAGGTTCAAGACTTTATTAAGACTGTGCGCGGAGAGCGGGGATATGGAAGCACCGATAAAAACGCATATGATTCGGGGTGTTAACTTATTGCTTATCCGGAGCGCAAAGCATAATTGCTAGGGAGAGCGCGGACAGTAGATGCCACGCTGAGTGAAAAAATATATAGGACGGTCTTTTGTAATCATTCCCGGACATGACGTAAAAGTAGATTGAGAGAGCAAATACTTCGCAGCTAAGCCAGTAATGCCATGTCTTTTGCTTTCTCGTCAAGTAATAAGGTAGAATGATTATTAGACAAATGTTTGCGACAGTTCCGTCAAGGCGCTGGAGGGAATTCTGATCTGGTAAATAGTGGTGCAATGTCGATACACAAAAGACAAACAGAACAAGAGCTGCGTTTTGTTCTTTCCTTGCAAACATGCATAACGCAAGGCTTAAATATGACAAATTAGTTAATTGAATTATATCCATCCATGTTTGTTTATTGTCCCTTTTATGTCTCTTTAAAAAAAAACTTACAAAACTCAACAAATGTTTGTAAAGAAAATAAAAAATAATAATAATGTCGATGCGAAATATCATTCGTGGTGGAATGTTGGAAAAGATCCCGGGAGCAGACATTAATGATAGAGTTGAAATTATCGAGTATGTCTCAAGTCTTCCGTATGCTGAAAGGATTTCTATCCTTTCTCACGAAAGCTCGCTCGGTTCACTTCTTTCGGATTCAATCTCACAATCACACACTCAAACCAACACCCTTAATTCTGGACAAGCATCCGATCAGATCTTATCAGGTGGAGGAATTTCTGATTTAGAAGAAAAGTCCGCAGCTCTCAAAGCCGCACAAGCTAAAATTGAAGCAGCAAAAGAATCGATCCGTGCAGAGGTTCTTGAAAACTCACAATCACATTTAAATTTTGAAGCAATTAAAACAAGTTCAGATACTCTTTTAGCTAATCGTTGCTCGCTTAATGAAGAAATTGTTGAAAAGACAAAACAAATGAAAGCTTTAGTAACTAAAGAAATAGAAAGCAATGCAAGGCTTGCTAAAGCGAATTCAGAATTGGAAGCTGCAATCATTGAAAAAAATGATGAAAGAACGAGACTTTTACAATCAGCAGCTGCTGAAGCAGAAATTGAACGATTAAGAAAGATCGAGGAAGCTCAAGCGGCCTTAGCCGCTTCTAAAGCTGCTGCTGAAGCGGCCTTAAAAGAAGCTGCTGAAAAAGCAGAAGTGACTGTAAAGAAAGCCGCTGAAGCAGCAGACCTTGTTAATCAAGAAGCTGCTGAAAAAGCAGAAGCAGCAAGGGAGGTTGCACTCAAAGAGGCTGAATATGCAAAGAATGCTGCGATAGTACAAGCCCAAGCAGGCGCTGAAGTTGAGAGGCTTGCAGCAGTTGAACAAGCTGAAGTTGAGAGGCTTGCAGCAGTTGAACAAGCTCAAACTTTACAGAAAAATGCGAATGCAGAAGCCCAAGCTGCAGAGGAAAGTGCAAACGCGGACAAAAAAACAATCGATGAAGAATTAAAAGTAGTAGAAACAACATTACATTTGGAAGTAGATCAAGCTGAATTTGGAAAACCATTAAAAGAGGACGAAGTACCGCCTTTACCCAGTTGTTCAGGTGAAGTAGTCGAACCAGAACCTCTGGCTCCTTCGGCTCCTTCTTTGCCTTCTCAGCCTACTTCTAAGCTTTCTGAATTACAACAACATTATAATACATTTCAAAATAAATATCCAAATTATCAAGGGTTTCGTACTGGCATAACTCCTCTGGGAACTGACATAGCTCCTCTGGGAGGAGGAGCGAAATTTAGACAAGACCTCGACGAACATTTCAGACCCTTAATGAACGAAAGAATTTTGCAAGAGTCTACGGAGCTGAAGCAAAAGCTTGAAGCCTCGTATGCTGAAAAGCTCGAAGAGTTAAAGACTCTGATTTTGTCAAAGCAGGTGGGGTTGACTGAAGAGCAAAAGAAAGAAATTAATGAGATTTTTGAAGCGTATATAGCGGAAACTCAGACTCAAGAGTCGTGGTTTCCGGATGTGAAGTTGTACGCAACCTACATGAAAAAATCTTTCGAAGACTTTTTGCATAATTCAACAATTGACTTTTCAAACAACATCGAGCGTGATGCGATCCAAGAACTTGAAGATTGTCTTTTAAGAGTAAAGTCATTTGGAGATAGAAAAGCGGCTTTAACTGTCGAAACGTGTGCGAGATCTTATATCTCTAAAATTGAAGATTTGAATTAATTTTTTTTGCAATCTTTTTTCACTAGTGTTTTAGTAGTGTTATGTTAAGTAAAACAAAAACAAATGGGCGACGAAAATGATGATCACCCCCCTCCCATGCCCCCGTTTCCGTCAGCATTAAATGTAAATAATCCGGCAGCGTCAGGCTGTCCGCCGTGTGCCCCGTGTGTCGGTGGTGTCGGTGCAGTCCCAGGCGCAAACGGAATGATGATGATGTATCCTCCATATTTGAATCAAATGAAATCGCGGTCAAAGAGTAAGAGAGGTGGTGGTAACGCAACTTTTTTCATAATGCTTGTTTCTGCCGGTTTCTTTGCTACCGGAGTTTGGTTTTCAGTCCGATTACCAAGTTACGCGCCTGGTGGATCCCGCGAGGATGCAAAAACGTTCACATTTGTGCAGATTCTTTCGACATCTTTAATTAGTGCGGGAGTTTTGCTTCTCGTAATAGCTTGGTTCACTGGAAAGTAAAGAAAAGAAAAAAATAATTTAACATGGACGCGTCGAAAATTGCTCTTGAAATTACGAAGGCAAACGCAAAACGAAAAATTAACTGGATCATTTTCGGAGTCGGCTTGGTCATGTTTATTGCTTCATACATGTATTTAAAGAAGGCAAATTATAAAATTAGTTCAATTTCCGCTGGCAATCCATTCGCTGTCTCGTACGCTGAAGCATTTAATTCAAAACAGCTGGACACAATTCAAAGTGTCCCAAATTTTCGACGTCTTGCGCCCTTCACTCCTTCAACGACGCCCGTGTCAAACAGAATGTTTTTGGGTGCTACTCTTTCAAACGATTACTTTATCTATTTTAATCCCGCAGAGTCGAGCAACAGATTATTGTTTGAAACGTTATCAAATTCAATTTACGTTCAGAACAATTTGTCTTCCATGACGTACCATATTGATCCGGCTGTCTTGGAAAAACAAAATTGGATATGGTACAAAAAAGCGCAAGTGTGGTTTCAAAAAATTAATTCCAATATTTTTACGATATCGGGCTTTGTTCCGTATACTTTAACATCCGGATACGGAGGAGTTGTCGTCTATAATGATTTAGACATTGTACTGGACGGCGTTCCGAGTACCCCAGTGTTAGTCCCATGGGAAAGCAACGTAATTCCGCCACTTATTGATTCATCATTGATTGCACCCGTGCACGCAACGTCATGGTACTCGAATGCATTGTCACCATCAAATTTTTATACCGCTTTATCAAACGGATTGCCGAATTCAAACGCCGGACGTGAATTAGTTGTTGGAGACGGAAATCTTTCGCAAATACCGTTTAGAGCACTTAACCATGTCTTTGTGCTAACTAGTTCAGATTTTACAGCGTCGAATATTAGCTTTTCGCGAACATCCTTAACTTCCGATCCTAGCTTTTCTTTGCCAACTACTGGAGCTCACAGTAGGTCTTATTATTTAAGAAATCCTGATAACTTAACCGACGGAACGTGTGCTAGCTTTGTTGGAATTGACGTACAATCTTCTAAACTTCATCCGTCTACAAAGCGAAACACGTGGATTGTTCTCAACGGAACGTGGACTGTTCTTCCAGAGTTTGTCTTTTTTGATTCGGCTAACAAGGAAAACCCAATGATTCTTAATATTCAAAGCAATGCAGCAAACATACCAATCACTCTTGCAAATCTTGCACATAGATGGTTGGTAATGAGCACAAAGCTGACAACAAACCCCACGATTGTAGAACCGAGTTTTGATTTTTTGACGTCTAATTTAGGAATACCATTAAACGCTTTCGGGAGACAAGGAATGACGGTCATGTCATCTACCAATTTAAGCACTTCAGTATTGCCTTACCGAACCATTTTGTCGGTCAAGGGTGATACCTCAAATAAATACTATTGGTTTGTCATGTATTCTGCATGGATTGCAGGATTCGTAGGCCAATCATTTATCACTGACATCACTGGGTACTCTAATTATGCTTGGACAAACGTCGGAGCAGACCTGACTGCGACGCTGGCGATGGCAGATCTTACCAAAACATTCTTATACGTTATGATCTCGAGTCAAGCAAAGTTAAATATTTGTTCAAGGACAACATCTTACAGTTTTATTCTCGTGGTGGTCGGATCCCAGAATAACTTTTCTGGCGATCAATCCATTCAAATCTTCAGAGACAATGCCTCACTTGTTGAAACATTGACGAACACTCTCAATGACACTGTTGACCCGAATTCAACACACTCAAATTCATTTTGGGGACTGACGCCGCAATATTGGCCAACAGCTTCAGTATCGTATCTCATAAAAGTCGCTGGTCACGCTACCACTTCACCCATAACTGTTTCCCCTCCGTTTGGATACAGTAAATCATTCATAAATTCTATTTAATCATTACAGTATGTATTTGTAAAAAAAAAAAAAAGAAATGATGGAACTCTCTGCTTTCTTACTAGTCCTTCTGCTTTTAACAATTTTTAATTTTTCTTACCTTGCGAATTGCGGCATTCTCGTTCCTAAATATTTTTGGGATCAAGCATCTGTCATTAATGAAAAGAATGCCTTTACCCATCCTCACGCAGTGTCTAACTCAACTAAACTGGAAAAAGACCCATTAAACGTTGCAGACTTTCGCTTTGAACAGTTTTACACCAAAGACGATGCGCAAAAAATATCTAAACGCGTCATGGCGCAAAAGCATTTCTGGGAACGGCGTAATGTGGCAATGTTTACCTTGGGCACGAGTTCGTACGTGGACGGCGCATCTTCAATCGAATACCAGAAAAAATCCGCTGAATCAAATCCGAGAATGCTTGAATTGTTTGGTGACGTAGAACAGAGAATCATAAAATATTTTTCGCATCGCGCACCCACGGCGACCATTAAATTTAGAAAAAACGCGGCATTGCCTGGCTTCCACATTTTTGAGTGCAACAAGTTATTTTCAAGTCCAGTTGCATCAGTGCACCGGGACTTGCAGTTCCAGCGCCTGGCTTACGAAAAAACAGAAAAAATTGATTTTAAAAATACATTGAGTTTTACAATAGCTCTTCAGCTCCCTAAATCTGGATCTGGTTTGTACATGATCGACCTTCCTCCGATTCCTAATGCCGTGCAGCTTTTTATTCCCAGGCCATTGATCACTGCAGTGGCAGAAAAGACTAAAATTGAGTACAAGGTCGGGTACATTGTGTGTCACAATGGTCAGCATACGCACATGATTGCGCCGAGCGCGTGGGACGGCACCGACACGTACCGCATTACAATTCAGGGGCACGGTGTTTACGATTCGGACAAGAAAACGTGGTACATGTACTGGTAAAACTAGCTTTTTTTTAAATTCATACTTAACAAAATTACCGATTGATTAGTTTCCAAACGCGATTGTGCCCAACCGCAAACAAATGTTTTAAATCATTGCGATTCTCAATCTTGTCTTTTATTGCTATGGCAACATCTAAATGTCCGTGAAAAGTTCCAAAAGAATTGTTTATGAACAAGGATGCGTCATCAAGAACGAGGAATCCATTATTCTTGAGCAATTTCGTAAATACATCTATATCTGCACAAACAATATCGTAATCGTGACAGCCATCAATGTACACAATGTCAAACGGTCCCCGGCAAAATGCGTCCTTCCGCGCATTTTCACAAGTCGAAGATCCTTTAATGATTTCGGTATTATGAAATGTAGCACCCATTATATTGTAATTTTTTTTGATTGCTTTAAGATAATCTACGTCATCGTAAGTACTGTATTTATCTCCCATTGTTGATAATGGAGTCAAGCCTACTATATTTACATGCTTATTTTGCAGTGTTGCAAATCGTTGTACTAAAGCAAGGACCCTACCTTTATAAACTCCTATTTCTAAGAATGAAAAGGTATCTGGCATGGACTTGACGAGAAGCCACCAGTTCCAGCAGAATGCAACTTCCCCAAAACCCTCTGCATTGTAAAACATTTCAAGCGTTTCACCTTTCACATTTTGATCAAACTCTTTGTATATCACTTCACACCTGTGTGCATCTTCTTGTGCGTAATACCTCTCAACTTCGTCTATAGTGTCAAACATTATTTTTAAATTACAGACTTTTTATATATATAGATTTACAAAAAAATGTTTTTAATAAACGTTTATTTTAAACAAACGTAAATTAATTAATTAAGCCGCAAGCCGGAGTATATATACCGTGTTAATACCTAATTTATTATATAATAATAATAGTCTTGTCCGAGTGGTTAAGGAGGCGGTCTCAAGTTCCGCTGCAGCAATGCGCGAGGGTTCGAATCCCTTAGACTATATTATATTTTATTTTAGGACGCGAATAGTTCAGCGGTAGAATGAGGGTCTTCCACACCCTTGACTCGGGTTCGACTCCCGGTTCGCGTAGCATTTTTTTTTTGCCTTTATAAACGTAAATTATAAAGCCACTTTTTTTGTCCCCTTGCGCGAAAAAAAGAAAAAGAAAGAATGGCAGAAGTTTTAAAATCTTCCGTCTCTATTTTTGGCGGCTCTTTGTTTGTTTTATTTTCAATTGGGGGAATTTTAGGAATCCTTTATTTGATATGTTTTGCGATAATGAATGAGATTCACAAGAAAAACGATAATGGAAAAGGTGGGATATGGACAAACAACGTTGGCCTTGACGCTTTTCTTCTACTTTTAATTGTTTTTGCTGTCATTCAAATTTTTGTTCAAGGGTCGGCATATCGGTCTTCGCGACCGAAACAACAAGAATATAATGTTGAAAGGTTTTATCAAAAATAATTCTTATATATTAGTAGCTAGAAAAACAACGTTGCATTTATAACAAAAAGTCCAATTTTTATATTCCGTGCTTTGCGAAGCAATTAATCGATTTTTACACGTTGGACATTGATCATCATACTTTAATTGTTCATCAGAATTATTTACTGTCGGTTTTGAAAAGCGACAACCCATTTTGCAGCTTTTTAAATCTTTTTGCGTTCCAAATTATTTACTTTTTAACTAAAAGTTATTAACAAAAAAAAATGAAATTAAATTTAAACACAACAGTATGGGGTCCTTCCTTGTGGCGTGTTTTACACAGCTTGTCTTTTTCAATTGAAGATGGAAATAAGAATGACCGAAAGAATTTTATAGATGTTTTGGAGTCTCTTCGATCCCTGCTTCCATGTGAAGATTGTAGACAACATTTTTGCGCGTATATAAAAGAGAACAATCCGAATGACGCAGCAGATTTAGCTGTTTGGACATTCGACTTCCATAATGCGGTAAATACACGCTTAGGAAAACCTCAGTACGGATTTAATGATGTTTCGAAACTCTACATGGATAATCACTGTGACATGAAGTGCGCGTCATCGCGAAGCGCGTCATCGCGAGATAAATTAAAGAATAATGGTGAAAAAATGGATTATGGAATGCTAATTCTCTTGATTGTTATTATGTGTATTTCGACAAGTTTTGTCGTGGTCATGCGCTCAAGAAGATAAAAAAAAGAGAATGGATCGCCGCGCTCTTGAAACGGGAATTGTTCACGAACTTCCACAAGAAATTCAAACAAAATGGTTTGACTCTCCAAACAATGGAAACTTTGGGCGAATGGGCGTAAACGGTGAAGGATCGTGTTTTTTTCACTCCGTCCTTACAATTTTGAATCCAAACGATTTTATAAATTTGTCCGAGGACAAGCAAATTAAAATTGCTAACAAATTTCGGTCAAGTTTTAGCAAACGATTTACTTTAGATGAATTTCGCGTCCTGACTGAAAAAACGGACGAAAAGGATGTTCTTCGCGGGCGGGGAGGTGAAGCGAAAAGAAAGAGGGATGTTCAAAAAGGATTTAAGGATGCTCAAAAGGCGTTTTGTGATCCCAAAGTGTGGGCGGATGAGACCAATATTCGCCTCGTATCTAAGTTACTAAATTTAAACTTGGTTTTTGTGGACTTCTCAAAGAAAAGCCATGTTTACTGCACGATGCACGGCGACGAAGCTCTTAAAAATTTAGACGAATGCGACCCAGTTCACGAGCTTCAAAAAACGGGAATTATTGCGTGGATAGACCGTTCACATTTTGAGCCGATCGTTCGCATTGATTCAAACAAGACCGGCGAAATTACTGCATTGTTTGACCCTAACCTCGAGCGAGACGCTCACTTTCTACTGCATTTCATGAACACTTACAAAAAAGAGTGCAATTTATAATACCTCTCTTTACCTATCCCCGCGCAAAAAAGGTCCAAAAAGTGCAGTTGACCCAATAAAGATAGCGCCAGATGCCGCGACAAAACTAGACATTCTCGACCTGTCCTCCCCTGCTCTAAAATTTAGAAAGTCGGCCTTCTTCATGCCAGATTCGGTAAACAAAAGCTTTTCGGTTTCAAGCTGGTCCGTTGATGACGTTTGCGCTGTGTAGTAATACCACAAAAAGTAAATTATAGGCAGTGCAGTTAGCCATAAAGGAATGTAGAGCGGTCGCGGACGGTCACCTCGCCTCTCGCTCTCCCTCTGACCCAGATTAATTACTATTAGAATGATTGAAATGCAGAGAGAAAATCCGAGAACCCAGAATACATTGAGTTTTGAGCAGTTTTCCGCAATCGTGCTGCCAAGATCGCTGTCAATAAAATTTCGAAGTGGAACTGAGCATTCTCCTCTCATCTTTTTGTTTTTTTGTTTTGTGTCTGAACTAAAAAACAAAAGAAAAAAATGGATCCTCAGGCAATTCAAACCTCACTTCCCCCCATTGACAATTTAAAAAATTCGTTAATTCTTTATTATCGCCCGTCATGTCCAGCGTGCATTGTCTGTGTACCTACTTTTGAAAAAGTCCCGAGTGCTTTAAGAGACGCGGGCTTACGTGATGTTTCAATTTACATGATTAACACAAACGGCATTGATATTACAAAAGCAGTGGGCGGAGAAATAAAAACCGTTCCGAAAATTGTATACGTAAATTCAGAAGGCACTGCGTTTGTGTATCCAAAAACAGATAGAACAGTTCAAAAAATAGTACAGTTTGTTAAAAAGCCGTCATCTTTAAGTGGTGGACTTTTTGGAACGCTTGGCAATTTAATAAACGATTTGTTTGTATCTGGATTAAGTGGAGGCGCAAAGAGTGTGAGGGGCGCAAAGAAAAAGAGGGGCGCAAAGAGTATGGTGAGGCGATCAAAGGGAAAAAAATCTCGCAAACGTAATGCAAACAAACGATCACCTCGCAAAAAATCACCGATTAAGAAGAGGACAATTTAAAATAAATTTTCTCAAGAATATCTTCCTGTTTTTGTAACTGCACGAGCACTTTACAGTTTAACACCCTTATTTTACTTAATTCATCGTTCAGAACATCGTTCAGAACATTCATGAGCATAAACATTTTTTCCTCTCTAACATTTTTCTTATAAAGATCCTGTTCAATTGTGCTGTGCATTCTCCTGACGTAGTCAGTAACAGGGTTTGCACTTAATGTATTTAATTTATCCATTTTTTAAATAATACAATATATTATTTTTTATTTTACAACATAAAAATGGACTCTCTTATTTTTGTGCCGCTTGAACCTATTCCAACATCACTTCGAGTTCTATGGATCAAAAAGCTTTCAAGTACTTTGAAAAGTCGCAAAGTCGAGCATTTTGACGAGCACGCCAGAAAGCTTGAACACTACTGTAATATTAATCGCCAATGTCGCGTTAAGCTGGAAGAAGGCGTGGGCGCTTTTAAATATGGATCAGAGATTCTCCTCGAATTCGATTCTCCGACTAACCACGCCGCAGCGGCGGTTTTTTCCTACACTGCTTCCATTGAAAGAGCGTTTTGGATTTGCGAAAGCGTTTCTTCAAAAACATTGCAAGATGGATTAAGAGACATTAGTACATTACTTGCTGAAAAAGACGAGGACTTGTGCGAGAATACTGAGCATGCCGAGTGGGAGTCCGGATTCTACCAGAGGCAGAATGAGGCTAAGGCTTTTTTAAAGGTAGGCAAGGACGAGATCAAAACCAGCGGACTGTTTTCGTGCGTAGCGTGCAAAAGTTTCGACGTTGACGTGGAGCAGAAGCAGTGCAGATCGTCTGACGAGGGAATGGACGTGTTTATTTCGTGTAACCGGTGCGGAAAGAGGTCTCGTATTCGCGGTTAAGCATAAATTGGACGAAATTCGCGAGGCAAAAAGGGGGCCATGTTTTTGGCAAGGTTTCCTTGCACCAAAAAATACAATACCCGAAACAAGACTCCTGCCAAACTTAGTTCCAACCATGGCAAAAAGTTTCGACTGTACTGCGTCAAGAACGAAAGGAAAACTACATTTGCAAACAGTTGAAAAATTAAAAATTCAAAGTTTGCGACTCTAAATTGCGGGGCGGTTCTGTACTGTATGCTCCTCACAATAAAATCAACAAAAATACCGCACGCGGCTCCTAGAAAGGCGCCACACATCATTGTAGACAGTGTAAAGGTATTGATCTTAAAATTACCATCCTTGTAGATCGAATCCTTAAATAAAGTTTTTAGTTCTTTAGGCCATTCTTTTTCGGGAATAGAAAAAGGGGTGGGCGCGTAAGTAATTTGGTTTGCGTAGTCTTCAAGTGTGGTTTCTGTGGCTGACACCATTTTGTTTTTTTTTTGTTTGTAACACTTTTTTATTTTTAAACCTTTTTAAGACGATGCCTTTTCCATCCACTTAATTGCAAAATCGCGGTCTAGCCCCTGTGGAGTGACAAATGGAACAACGGGTTTAGGTCTTGACATGCATTCATGAACTGTTTGCATCCGCGGTCTCATTTGTGGAATAAATTCTTCGCCGCTTCCTGCACCAATTCCCTTGTTTTGAAACAAAATTGTAGGTTTCCACGTCTTCACTTTTCCGCGTTGAGTTATCCAGCTCATGCTCGCATGCGGATTATAAAATGGGTTAAGCGCTCTTGAGTAAACAAGTGCGGTTAAGATTGCGTCTCCCTGAACGTGTCCGAGTACTTCGAGTTCAGCACCGCTGGCCCACATTTGCGGTGCAGCAGAGGAAATTGATACGTCTTTTCCTGCTAATCCCATTGCTTTTGCCGCGCTGTTTAAGGAAAACATGCAGCCCAAGTCGGAAGAGGACGCGAACGGGACGTCGATGTGGTGCATTGTTAGGTATACACACATACGCTTGTGCGCATCGTCCTGGACGGACCCGTGAAGGGCTCTGAAATCTACAGCTGTTCCTCCCCAAGACAGGACGACCCCTCCGTGGCAAACGTGGTAGTACAAATCATCTATTAATTCGCTCAAGGCATATTGTGAAAGATGGGGACTTGCAAGTCTGCTTCCGTCTTCTGAAGGTGACCAATACGTTCTAGTCCTTCCTGTTTCAAGATTGCATGTAGCCGCGCACGTAACTTTGGGCTTACTTGGTAATTCCCACGAAACATCTCCGTCGTATGGTGGAACCAATTTGTCCAATTCAACGTCAAACGCTAGGACAGACATTTTTTATTTGCACATATTTAAAACTTAAAATATATTTTTTAGCTTTGAACTAACTCTTACTCTCTAGCTTCATTATTAAAAAAGCTAAAAAAAATCTTTCTGTATCGTAATAAGTAAAGATACAAAAGTGTAGCTTTTTTAGAAAAAAAAAACAAAATATAGTAATTTTTAAATAGCACTACACTAATAAATGAATAAGAGTAAAACTTGGGTGCTTGAAGCATGGGATCCGCAATCAATGCCAATCGATGCTACAATTTTAATAGTTGGAAAAAGACATACAGGCAAAACTGTTTTAACGAGGGCGTTAATGTACGAGATGCGGAAAAAACTTGATGTTTGCATGGGAATGAATCCACTCGAGAGAGGTAATCACAACTTGTCTTTTTTTTGTCCCAAGGCTTTTGTGTTTGACAATTTTAATGACGAAAAATTAGGACACTTGCTTGCTTGGCAGACGTGCGCAATGAAAAACGGAAAAGCTCACAAGATAGGATTTGTAATGGATGACTGCGCGTCCGAAACCACACTGGCATCTGGAGGAAAAAGGAAGAAGGCCATGGCAAGCGCCGACATTGGGAAACTTTTTAAGCTAGGCCGTCACTTAAAGCTGTTTTACATTAATGCAATGCAGGACGTGAAGAATGCGCCTCCAGACATTAGAGGAAACGTTGATCTCTTATTTGCTTTCAACACGAACTCGGGAGCTGAACGAGCAAAGCTTCATCAGGAGTTCTTTGGAATGTTTTCCACATTCAAAAATTTTAATCAGGTCTTTGATGCTGGTGCCCAGGGATATGATTGCATTGTTTTAGACACGCGCAAGGCGGCCACAGACCCAGAACACTGCATCATGTTTTATCGCGCGCCTCTCATCACCGAGCCTTTCCGAGTCGGACGAGAAATTTTTTACAAGCTTTCCGACTATTTTTTCGAAGACAAGAATGATTACTCGATGGATCCTTCGCGAATTCTTGGACTTTCATCGTCAGACAAGCCAAATTTCATGGTGAGAAAAAAGCAACAAAATAGAGAAGAAGATAACGAAGAGGAGTAGTTGACAGGACCAGACAGAAAGAATAATATAATTTTAATTATATTGAATAAAGAAGAAGAAAACAAAACGAAAAGGAGTAAAATAAAAATTTAAAATTAAATGCCACCTCCACTGTGCGCTGTAGGCCAAAGTTTGATTGAAGGTGCGTGTTTTGCCCAGTGTCCCCAGTATTACACTGAGGCAACCTATCTTTCTCCTTCGGCCTGCGTTTCAAATGTGGAATGCCCCACGGGCTTTGCTTCGGGAGGAGATTTCACTATTTGCCAGAAGCCGACACTTTCACGTACAGTGGTAAATCCCGACGGGACGACAGGAGACTGTGCAACAGGGTTCACTTTTTGGGACAACGTTTGCTCTTCCGTGTGTCCAGATGGTTATAGTATTTTTGACGGAACTACGTGTACAGAAGATTGCCCGTCAGGCTTTTTGGAAAATTCGCAAAATTGTTTCAAGCCAGTGACGATTCGAGACCCTCTGCCGTCGACATGTCCGACACATTACGTTGCTTCCGACGAAAACATTTGCGTTTCCACACTCCCTCCTTTTAATTCAAAACTCTTGTGGCTTGTAATCGGCATTGGTATTGTCACACTATTCTTAATCCTTTTCTTGACAAAGGACATAACTTTTAATTTCGAGTCGAAATCTAAGCCAGTTCCGATTACGTTTAATGACGAATTAGTTCCACAACCTAACTCGATTGAAGGCGAAATTCCGACTCGATTTTTAATCGATCAATTAAAAACTCATAGAAAAATTCCAACAAGTACGCTAACTAAGCCGACTAACTCAACTCTTCAACAACAACACTTACAAACACTACAAACACAAACAAACAACTTTCCTGAGTCTCCATCGTCTGAGCACTCATCAATGTCATCTGGTTCTGATTCTGGTTCACAAAACTCTTCAGGCTCAGTGGACGAAAATTGGATGCAAACACAAAGTTTCTTTTATAGAAATCAATAATCAATTTAATTTAGGCAGACGCGGTCAGGTTAGGTAATGAAGCCTCAGACGCAGTCAGGTTAGGTAATAAAGCATCAGACGCAGGCAAATCTAAAACTATTTTGGGCTTTTCTAATTTTGAAAGTGTTACAATTACGAATATTGCGAGCAACAAGAGGACACATCCGATTATTTCCTTAATGTATGGTATAACGAAAAGCAAAGAAATTTCTTCTTCGGATTTTGGATTGATTATTGCGTGCCAAGACCTTTCAATGTAATGAGCCTCTTCCGGAAATCTGTGCGTAGAAACCATGTTCAAAAGTTTTGTGTACATGGAAAGTGGACGATTTCGAAGTTTTGAACGTCCGGCCATAAACATCCCTTTCAAAGTAATGTTCTCAGCATCGCCGAGAAGCTCCTTTAAATGAAAATCATACCATTTTCCGAACGGACGCTGGCTGGCTTGTCTTATTGTCTGATTTCCGTCGCGATTTCGAACATCAGAGCAATTATACTGGTCCACTTGCTTCTTTCGACTAAAATCGACATATGTCGATTTAAAAATCCAAGGAATCGATATGACGGCAGTTGTTTCCTCGTCTGGTTTGTTTTTTTTAAGAGCGATCATAAGGGACTGCATAAGCACGAGGAGCCTGGGACGCTTCGTTTCATCGTCGTACGCGGACCCCGGCAAAAACAATGTACTTGGAAACAAAGAATCGTACCGGGAAACAATGTGGTGTAAGTACGTGTGGTCACAAACTCCGACATTTTCAAGCTGAATAATATTTACGCGAGACTTTCGCAGTTCCAATCGCCTCATATATTTATTATTGTCGTTAGGGTCAATAATAACGGGGGTGTTTCCCTTGTTGTAAACCGTTATCTTTACATTATACTCACTAGTTTTTTCTAGTATTTCTTGTAACCAAGTTAGATTTTCATTGTATCTCGCCACAACAATTTCCATTTTTCTATTTATAGATTTTTAGTTATGTTGTGTTAATATTTATAACAAAACTTTTTTTTTACAATACAATTTAGATATTTAACACAAATTTAAACCCGAGCGCGCTTCCGTTTTGATTGTCTCTGTGCTTGTTCTACACTTGATGATCTCGATATTGCTAAAAGAGTTAATGCAGCATTTGACTGCACTAGCTTCTCAATGCAATTAATTTGCGAAGTGTTGTTGGAGCAGCAGCAGTGCTGAATGGAGGAAGACCTGTAATGGTAATCTAAAGCCTCTGAACATGAGTCGCACAGACCACTCGTCTTTGTCATTGCCAGCGGATCAAGATAGTAATTTCCGCACATTGCCGCCGCAATGCAAGGGTTAGGGTCAAATTGTTGCTCATTGACAGCAGGTATGAACGACGGAAGAAGGGTTGAGTGAAACTCTTCCTTGTTGTTGTTGTTTTCATTTTCCTTCTTTTTAAAATTCTTACTCGTCTCAAGTAAAGGCGTATCTTGATTCTCTTTCTCTTGTTGATTTCTAGCATGAATTAAGTACTTGTATACTTCCATGCAAGCCCTTACATCTCCCATTGCGCGATGAAATGTGAATGATCCTCCGATTCGCTTTACGCAATTTTGAAGCGTACAGCTTTTCTTGTGCCATTTGGGCAGTGCTCGAGACATTTTAAGTGTGCACACCCATTTAATAATAGGTAGAACAAGTCCTTGTCTTTGACAAGCTGATTCTAATACGCGCTGATCAAAAGATGAATTATGAGAAATAAGAGTAATAGGATCTGTGCTTAAAGCTTGGTTCTGATTTTTTGTTAAGAATGCAATAAAAAGTTCAAGAGCGGTTTTTTCGTTTGCAGCAAATTTAACCATTGAGTCTTTAATTCCTGTCAGTGCTTGGACCTCGGAAGGGATTTCTTCTTCTGGGTTTACAAGCATCTCAAACCATGTTTCATGTGTGTCATTTAACTTTACACAAGCAATTTCAATAATTTTACTGTTCTTTTCTAACCCAGTCGTTTCAAAATCCACACAAAATTTTGTGTTCATTTTATTGTATGAAAAAAATAGTATAGTAAGAATAAAGAAAAGAAGTTTCTTTTGTTTTTGTAAAGGTTTTCTTTGTTTAATCTTTAACAAAACAAAAATGCAGGATCAAAACGCGCAACTCGAGGTCAATGATTCATCGCTTGCGGGAGGAGGTAAACAACGCAGCCCTTCAAAATGGAATAAATATGTAAAGTCATACTCCAAAGCGCACCCTAAAGTCAAGGGTAAAGATTTGTTTTCTGCTGCCGCCAAATCATATAGAGCTGGCAGGAGCCCCCGCTCTCGTGCTCTCTCTTCTTCGCCTCGAAAGTCGAGATCGTAGATAATTTTAATTTTACACTAATTACAATTACAATCCTATCGCTTTACACCCTCCTATATCTCATTATCGAAACAAGCCATGAAAGGAAAAGAATGACTAAGAGAACTATTACGCCCCAAAATATTCCAGATACAAATGAAGTCGTGTAGTCCTGATTTGTCAATGGCCTCATTCGAATCCCCGTAACTTGGGGCTTTACTTGTTCAAGTGGCTCCATTTTTTTTCTTTTTCTTTTCTTACTATCTTGCAAAAGATAAAATAAAATGGACGCCTTTTCTACTTACGTTTCTTATGGAATCGCTGGAATTGTGTTTTGTGGAGCATCGCTTTTTGCTTGCTCGGGCACACAGACAGTATCTCTTGTAAAGATTACATTTACCGTTTGCAGAATTATTGTATTAGACAAGCTACAGAAGTTTTTTCCGTCGTCCGTTCCCTTCCCAACAAAAATTAAACAAAATTTAAAACCACGCAGGATGGCAACATTGCAACCGTCAACACTTCATTATAAAAACGAAAATCAAATGGCTATGCCATCACAAAGACAAAGTCCAACACAGACACCACCATTGCCAACGTCTCCCCCAGAGTCACCGCCTCTCGACTGCGACTTTAAAAGACTTCCATTAGATGGTAGCGGAAACAGCGAAAATGAGCTTATTGAACTAGGGCAGTATTGATTAATTATGTAATTTGCTAGTCTTTTGCTTTTTCTGCTTTTCTTTCTTTTCCGCACAGGGGGGTCTTTGTCTTGACCGTGATTTTGAGTGCAAGTTGTTGCAGTAAGCTACAGCAAAATCAGTTGAAAATAATCCCAGTCTAGGGTAAAATGCGTGCAAGTTTCGCTGACTCTTTAATATCAAACTCACCTCAGACGGCTGTAAAGCCTTGACAACATTCGGAAGAGTACTGTATTTTTGATATATACATTTTGCAGTTGATGGAGATATCATTTTTATATATATAAATTTTGCGTATGGGGAATACTTATTTGTAAACGTAATTTAAACCCTTTTTTGTTATCTTTTTTGTTGAGTTTAAAATTAGTTAGTGATTAAGACAAATCTTCCCCTAATTCTAAGTCCTCGTCTTCTTCGTCCTCATCATCCTCGTCATTGTCTTCTGCTTCTGCCGCATCGTTTTCCTCGTCGCCATCTTCGACCTCACCCTCTTCGTCGTCCTCAACCTCACCCTCTTCTTCATCTACTTGTACTTTCTCTTTCTTTCTCTCAAGAACCATTTTTTTAGCTTGAACTGGTGTTTTTACGATCGTTTCTTTCCGTCGAACAATTCGCAGCACTTCGTCGTCATCGTCTTCTTCTTCTTCATCGTCTTCGTCCTTCTTTCCTCTTGACTTCTTTTTCTTGCAACCCGCAAGCATCTTGTATAAAAAACTTGCGCTTTCTTCGGTAGGTTTCAAAGCACCGAATGAGTGCATTGCAACGAGAGAAGCTCGAATTTCGTCACGAGACGGAGGCTTGTTATTATGTACGGAACATATTATGTCAGTTTCTTTAAAAAGAAACCCACATATGTCGTGATATACAAAATCTTCATCGACCGGTGAAGAAGAATAAACTCGAATTCGATCAATTTGATAAAGGAAGTTTTCTTCTTTAATGTCCTTTGTGTGCAATCTTGACAGAAATTCCATTCTAGTTTAATTGTTTTTATTTAAGTTTTGTAAATATTAATATTTTTTTTTTAAATAAATTAAAATAGAATAAAATGATGAAGAAAGTGTATGTAATCGAGCTGGATGCTGGATCCTCGTCGTCTAGAAGGTTTTATGTAGGAACATCCGGAGACGTTGAGCATAGATACGAAAAACACGTGAAAGGAGAAGGATGTGATTACACAAGACAATATAAACCAAAATATTTGGTCGAAGTTTATGAAGCTTCCGAACAAGATGCTCTTAAAATGGAAGATGCCGTAACTGAAAAGTACATATTGGCATATGGTTCTGGAGTTCGGGGCGGCCACTACTTGAATGAATCAGACGTACTTTCGGTATTTATGAAAGACAAGCATGAAAGAAATTTATGCTACAGATGCGGGGAGGCTGGACATTACTCAAACAAGTGCGCTCGCGAGCACGGCGAAAGCGCTAATGTAGCTCATTCAAATACAGCGACGTCAAAGACAACATTTATAGAGTCAATCGAAGACAAGACGTTGCGACTTTCAAAAATAAAAGTATCTTTGTGGAGTTGTGGGAACTCAAAGTATGCTGATTCAATCAATTCAGCAATACACCCTGGCCAGGAAGACGAATTACACGTGGAATTTGGAGCGCAAACTCACGCAAACAACAAGAACAATAAGGTTCAAATTGGAGCTCTGTTTTGCGACACTTCCCTCGGCGGATGGACAGTGCGCGGCATTGTTTCAAAACTTGACTTTGATCATGAAAAGAACTGCTTCAAGTTATCCATTTCGCCGATTCCGGAAACAGGGTTGTCAATACGATCAACTCTGGAGCAACACGGTAAAGTTGGAATTGCAAAGGCTCTAGAACTTCCTATTCCAAGTTACAATTGGACTTCTAGTGGAATTGTGGTTCACAGGTAAGTTCGCTCACCTTTTTACGTAATGCAGTTTGATTTTTATCAATAATAAAAAAGAACAAATGCAAGAAAACATTGTTCATTTAAAAAAATGGAATCCAATTTTTTCTTGCAGTTCAGAGGTTCATGAGGCGGTTGAGTCTGAAAATTCAGACCTTTTTCACGAAAGAACTCGTGTTTATTATAATTCTTTTTGGATATCGAAAGATGATATAAAGCGTTACGTAAACAATGTGTGCATAACTCACCAAAGGCGCGACGCGCACATGACTACTTTTGAGGACCCCACCGAACTTTTGTCAAAGAAAGAACGCGAGAAAGCTCGTAAGCGCGTATTGGCGATGAGATCAACCATATATGCGTTAGGAGGTTGCGGCCCCTTTCCACGAACAATCTTGGCTTCGAAAGATCGCAAAGAGGCTCTCATACTTTTTTCGCCTACGATTGACTGGGACCTTCAAGGACTTGACGCTGAGCAATACTTTATTCTTCAACAATTCCACGAGCGCATTAAAAGAATTAGAGACACGAACATGTTGCTGCCTTTAGGCTTTGGGTACTTTTTCGACGAAAACGCTTACTGTTGCTGCGTCGCGGAGGACGTTTTGCTTTTTTTGATGGCAGCCGAAGAGGAACAGTTGCGACAAGGGCGCACCGAAAAGCTCTGGATTAAGCTTCCTCCACTCGGCTTCGGACAAGGTGTATACTTGTGGAACGGAATTCATATTGGACCTCTTCTCATCCGGTCCTTCTTCTGGGGCGTTCTCTGCGCGCTCAACTCAATTGAGTGGTCTCGGATCGGAGTTTTGGAAATCGTCGATGTTTCAAAAAACTTTTCGCTGACACCCAATTGGCCATTAATTGTAAATGGAGTTCAGATTGTGTCAAGAAGGCGACGCGACATATTGGACTTTTCTCCAGATTTAATTTCAAGTACAACACCCGACATCAATCTGCATGACGCTTGCATTGTTTGTCCAGGAGACGCTTTTGCGTGGCCAGGAAACGAATTCCACGATTCTTGCTTAAATTCAATGATTGGAAACAATACTTCGATGCGAAGACTAGGGTCTCCATTGTATAATATAGCTTTAAATGAAGATGAGACATATGTTCCGGTTCGGGTTCCGTGCAAACTTGCAGGAATCAATTGTTGGTGGCCGCCAAATTTGAAGACTTAAAAAACAAATAAGAAATGTTTTTTGAATTGGAAGAAGCTAATTTGTGGGCAAACGTAATTATTCCGATGGGATTATTCATACTTTTGTCGCCAGGTGCATTCTTCAACCTTCCGTTAAACTCTTCTAAGCAATGCAGCACCTTGATTCCTTTGCCTTCAATCTATTCTTATATGAAAGGAGATGGCGAAGGGACATCGGATGATCAAAACGTAACTTCATCAATTTTAAATGGACCTGGCATGAGTTCGATTCACGATGCTAGAAAAAAATGTCTGCGGGTTTTTTCGACTGGCTACACGTCAATGGCGCAAACTATTGTACACGCGCTCATTTTCGTGTTTTTGTGCGCTATTGCTCGCAGCGCTATTGCTCGCAGCGCACTCGTTCAAAATAAATAAATAATAAAATTCATTTTTATAACAAAATATAAAACAAATGGCCGCTGCGATGGGTAGCAACAAAAACAAAACAATAGTGCTCTACAATGCAGCTCATTCAAATTCTTCAATTAAATCGGAAGATGGAAAGGCTTGGATACGAATTTTAGGATTCTTTGTGTCCCGAGAAGATGCTCTTGCGCATGCTTCAAAATTAAACGAGCACGTAAAACAAGAAATTCGTCTCGCACCTCTCGGATCGTTTCGTGTATTGCTACAGGACAAGTTAACTCCGGAACTTCGTGAAAAAGAAACTCAAAAGCACTCGTTCTTATTAGAAACGCATGCGAAAGTGAGGAGTTACGCGATTAAACAAACTCAAGAAAATGCAGAGTTGCGAAAAATGGCAGGTTCGACCTCGTACGACTTGGGGGCTGTTCCTCAAGAAACTTTACCCTTTATGCAGGATAAAGAAGCAAGAGTTTCGACTTCTAAAAATAAAGATACACAAAACCTTCCGGCAATTTCGAGGGACAATGAAATTCGTATGCAGCGTTTCGCAGCCATTTCAGTGATTTCTGACTATGAAATACTTGGAATCAGAGCGCGACGCAAGGCTACCAATACTTTGAAATCGCAACGGGAGTACACGACCAAAAAAAACGAAATCATTTCAAAAAAAATAAAAGAGGGTTTTGTCTTGCCTTCCTTTATCAAACTCGTAAACTCTTTCATACAAACGAATCCTCCGCCTCCTCACTACGACATTCAAGGTAAAAGACTTGATGATAATGATGATCATGAACCGAATTCTGAAGTTTCTCATTGGATGAAAATGAGAAATGATGCTGTTGAAGTGGCATTGTTTGAAGCAATGGGTGTGGAAAAGCCTTCTTTGGAGGAGGCACTAGAGGAAAAGGGGGAAGAAGGAGAAGAGGAACCCGCTGTTATGTTTCTGGATTTTGCTGACAGGGAGGACGAAATGGAAACGAAAATACAAAAAATTGTTGATACGGATGTATCAATGAAACATTACGACATTGCATGCGTTTCAATGTATGAATGGCTATGTCTCGAAACCTTGTCTCAAACTAAAGTCAAATACCGCGACCCGCAACTTAACAATTTACACAAGGCAAGACTCGCGCACTCAGAAGAGGCTTCAAGTTTGATAGAAGCTGGAACTGCAAAAGTAATTGAGTTAGGGTTACAGTAAAGACTATAAATAAAAATGGATTTGCAAGGTGGTTGGAAAATAATTGCAGAGTGCGACCCGGAAACCAGAAGTCGCAGAGATTTAGATTCAGAAAGCGATGACGAAGAATTGAACAGCAAGTCTCTTGGTTGGCCCATGAATGAGAATCTTGTTCCGCCCAACGCCATTCTCGATCCAAAAAGACTTGCATTTTTAAAATGCGATGATTTCTTGCCAATACTCGAAAAAAAAAGTCCACAGCGACAGTGGATTTCATGGTTAAGCTCTGTAAAATCTTGTTCTCCACAAAAGAGATCAAGAGAACGTAAAGAAAGGAGGTCGAGACTTGGTAAAAGTAAAAGTATTGAAAGAGGTGAAGAAGAAGAAAATGAAGGAGGTGGAACTACTCAAGATATAACGTTTATTACTGAGGCTTTAGTTTTAGAAAGAGAACGAAACAATGCAAGTGACGGTATGCTTAAAGGAAAAGTTGTAATGTTTGGAGTAAGTCATGGCGACAACGTAGAACTAAAATTGCCAAATACAAAATCAAAGATATATTATCCAAGAGAATGGGGCTGTCGAGATAAAATTACTTCATTTAGTCAAGATAAGGCGAAAAATCTTGCTGAAAAACTATTAAATCCGATATATAAAATTAATCAAAGAGTACAAGTAACGGATAAAGATGAAAAAATAATTACATCAAAAATTAAGAATCTTATAGAAACCTATCATTTTCCGACTAAAAACAGTATCTTAATTTTTACAGAACATATTCTTTCTTTACCATGGAAAATTCAATATGAATTATTAAAGAAGGTACAAATCGTTTTGAAATTTGACACGACAAATTTTTTTACGCCGGCTGATCAACATACTAAGGATTACAAGGAAGAGTATCCAATTAATTTAGAATGCAGTATGGGTATGGAAACTCAACTGACGTATACTCAAAGGTACCCTTATAATGAAGAAGTCTTAACTCTTTATTTGCATCACTTACAAAAATTGTGTAGCTTTCCAGAGTCGTGCGTTCCCCAAAACTTACTAGGAATTGAGTTAGACAAAGTTTTGCAGCCTCGATTAAGTACATTAGAAGACGCTGTTACCAGCAAGAAGGAATCGGACAGTTATTCTAAAATAATGTGCAAACTTCTCGAAAGTTTTAGAATTTCTTGTAAGGCAGATGCACTTTTACTGCATGACGTGCTCTACATCAATTTTTTCAAAATTACAATTTACAATGCAACTCAGAATAAGGTTGGATTTTACGTCAATTACTTTCCAGACCTAAAACTTGTAAAAAATTATAAAATATTTAACAAGAACCAGGAATCATTGCAAAATTCGTTAGGTACCGTAACTCGATTAATTTATTGTTATAAAGACAATGATATTAAAGCTTTACACAAGGAAATATTTTTGCGTAAGGTTTCTGAATGTGATGAAATCAGACAATGTCAGAAATATCCAGTAAATAAATACTTTAAACATAAAGATATTTTGAATCTTTGGAATGATTGCAGCAAAAAGAATTATTCATTAGCCAAATTTATAGAATTGTCAAAGGCTTTACATTGGGATGACGAATTAAAATGGGTTGATGAAACAGAAGACTTGACATTTAATGGATTCTTGTTTGCTTTGTTGTTTAACAATTTAGAAGGATTCTATCCAATTTTGTTAAGTTTTGATGAAAAGCAGCAAAAGCACGAGCAATATATTAAAGATGTTTATTATTCGCGATTTTACATGTTCAAACCTATTGCAGATAAGATAAAAAGAAAAAATTCATTATACATTCGCAACGTTCCAGCTACATATGCAGAGTTAAAGAAAAATGTTGAGGTATTTAAATATAAGATCCGGGGTACGAGACGAGAAAAAGGTTCAAAGAAACCTCGTCGAAAACTAAAATTGCCTTTAGCTGTTAAGAAATCGCACTCTCCTGCGCCTCAGCCTGCTCCAGAAAAGAAATCGCCTGCAAAGAAATCGCACTCTCCTGCGCCTCAGCCTGCTCCAGAAAAGAAATCGCCTGCAAAGAAATCGCACTCTCCTGCGCCTCAGCCTGCTCCAGAAAAGAAATCGCCTGCAAAGAAATCGCACTCGCCTCAGCCTGCTCCAGAAAAGAAATCGCCTGCAAAGAAATCGCCTGCAAAGAAATCGCTTGAAAAAGAATTGCAATCTCAGACTGCGAAGAAATCTCCTGCAAAAAACACAAAGTTTTTGGCTGACAGAAAATATGTTCAGATTGTTGCTAACAACAAAGAATGTGCTGATATAAATCAAGAAAAAGATCCTCATGAACTAATTTCTTGG
>Ga0136642_1000177_pt1 | contig 37910 bp, 34 predicted proteins | sample LowCatLa1302831Y_FD_115313 | JGI IMG/M metagenome (GOLD analysis project Ga0136642, IMG submission 115313) | Freshwater microbial communities from Lower Cathedral Lake, Yosemite National Park, California, USA - 13028-31Y | ecosystem: Environmental > Aquatic > Freshwater > Lake ... | reverse complement strand
TTCAGGCGGACGACGTTGGCCCCGGCGTTGATCATCGCTTCAAGCTGCGCCTCTGATTCCGTGGCGGGCCCGATGGTGAAAGTGATACGTGTATGACGAAAGGACTTCACGGGCTTTATGACTAGGAATGAAAGCCTGCGGTGCAAGGGAAAGCATTAGAGAGGCTTAACCCCTCGCCATGAGTCACTTATCGTGGAGCTTAACTAACCAGGTCAGCGATAACGTCGCGCTTATCTTTCATCCGCTCCTCGAAGAAGGTCTTTTGTTCAAAGGGCCAGGTTTGTTCAGGTTGGATTTGCCAACGCGGGTGGGCCCCGAGGAACTCCGTCGTCCACGCGTAATAATCGGCATCATCCGTACGGAAGTGTAGGCGTGTGCCGATGGCTGACCGGCGGGCTAGTAAGTCGAGGCTCTCTGGGCAGATGAAGCGGTTCTTGTGGTGCTTCTTTTTCGGCCACGGGTCGGGGTAGAGAATAAAGATTTTGCGCAGGATAATCGGAGCCGGGAGTGCTTCCAGAAATTCCATCGCTTCAGCTTTCAGGAAAATCAGGTTATCCAGTTTGCCCAAGGACTGTTTGCGCTGGGAGCGTGCGACGCGGTGCGTGATCAAGTCGATGCCGACGCAAAACTCTCCCGGATGTGCGGCGGCGTACGCGGCTAGCCAGTGTCCGTGCCCGCAGCCCAACTCAAAGGTGATGTCGCCTCGCCCCGCTAACCCTTCGGCCAAGGTGGCCCCTAACCGGGCGACGTTGGCCGCCCGCCGGGCATCCGCCCATTCCTTGCCCATGACTTTCGTGTGCTCCGGCATCGAGGGGGTTAAGAGGGAAAGGGTCAGGGGAGGCAAGTGAGGGCTAAGGGAGGGTGGGGCAGCACCGCGTGCTGCCCTAGTTGACCCACCCTCAATAAGCTCCCCCTAACCCTAGCCCTGCCGTCACGCCATAGGGGTGCTGGGAATAACTCCGGCTTCCCTCGCTGGGGTGCTTGGAGTCTCTTGTGGGTCTATGGCCAAGGTAGACATCGAGATTGTGCAGAAAGTCCTCAAGGAGAGCGGGGTCGACGTGCGCGTCGCCGCCGCCATCCTTAATCAGATTCGCGAAGCCGCGGCCGAAGAAGCGGTCGAGCGCGAGAAGCCGGCCAAGAAGCAGATGCTCGTTTTGGTCAGCGAACCAGAAGAGGGGCTGCCCAAGGATCTGACGGGTTGGATTGTCCAACTCCTTGAAGATGACGACCCCAAGGAGGTCGCCGACAAGATCGTCGATGTCGCCAAGGCCTTTAATGAATCGCCGAAGGGCCAGCGCCTGCCGGTCGAATCTTTCGGCGACGCCGTGCAGAGTATTTCTGGAAAACTTTTCAAGGAGAGCGATCTGTGGATTAAGACGCGCGAACCGGTGCGCATCATCCCGGTGAAGAACTCCATCGGCCGCCGTCGCCGCGATTAAGTAAATTCGCCCAATTGTCTTTTTTGGAACAGAACTTTCCGAAAAAGCGAATTTAGACGCGGTTTTTGCCGCCTTCGGATGCTCGATTGCACTCGCATTTGCGGGCACCGTTCCGCAACCTTTGCTCCTATATGAAGTTCAAAAACTTCCCAATCTACCGCATTGAGTGGGTGACCTCTGCCTTCCTCATCGGCACGGCCTTCCTTTCGCTGACGGTGGTGCCCTGGTTCCTTTGGACCCAGTTCAACCTGCCGGTCGACGCTGCCAACAAGGTCCATGGCTGGGGCTTTGTCTGGGCATTGTTCGTCTTTTATTACTACGCCACGGGCTTTGGTATCACCCTGGGCTATCACCGCCTGTTCTCCCATATCTCCTTTAAGGCCAAGTGGCCGGTGAAGCTCTTTGTGCTGCTCTTCGGTGCCGCTTCTTTCGAAAATTCGGCCCATGATTGGTGCGCCGACCACCGTATCCACCATAAGCACGTGGATGAAGATGAAGACCCATACGACATCTCCAAGGGCTTCTTTTACGCCCATATCGGCTGGCTCCTTTTCCGCCTCAAGCCGCCGGTCACCATCACGAACGTCAAGGACCTCGAAGCCGACCCGCTCGTGATGTGGCAGCACCGCTACGTCCAATGGATCGGGGCGTTCGTGGGCTTCGTGGTGCCAGCGATTCTGGGCTACGGTTTCGCCAAGATCATGGGGTACACCAATCCCGGCATGACGGCCTTGGCCGCCTTCCTTATCGCCGGCCTGCTCCGCACCGTCGTCGTCCAGCAAGGCACGTTCTGCATTAACTCGCTCTGCCACATGATCGGCCGCCAGCCTTACTCCACCGACCACAGCGCTCGCGATAGCGGCTTGGTAGCGCTCCTGACTTTCGGTGAGGGTTATCATAACTACCACCATGAGTTCCAGCACGACTATCGTAACGGGGTGAAGGGCTGGCAGTTCGATCCGACGAAGTGGATCATCTGGACGCTCTCCAAGGTCGGCCTCACCGAAGACCTCCGCCGCGTGCCGGATTCCCGTATCATGGCCGCCGAGCTGAAGGAAAAGAGCCGTACGCTCGGTCGTGATATCGATTCCCTGGCCGCCCGCCTAGATGAGCGCTCCCGCGAATTGAAAGCGAAGACGATTACCGCTGCCCACGAACTCGCCACCGAACTTGCCCGCCGCGCCGAAGCCTTGAAAGAAGCCGCCGCGACGAAGGCCGATGTGGCCCATGAAACGATGGTCGAGCTACGCGGCTTGCTGAATCAGGCAGCCTCCTACCTCGAAGTGCTCCGTCGCGCCGACGCTGGTTCCGCCGCCTAAGCCCCGGCCTGACCTGTCAGCTCTTTCATCAGCTCGAGGATTCGTCCTTCGATCTGAGGAAGGGCTTCCGTGGGCTGGGCGAAGTCGATGTCGTGCACGGTCCAATAATCAATTCGGTCCGCCCATTCAGGGTGAGACTGGAGCATCATGGCGTAATGTTCGTCCCGCTTGAGGGCGATGGTCCGGTGGGCGCGCTCCAGGTCTTCGCGCCTCAGCTGGGTGGGGGCCGCCGCGGTCAGCTCCAGCGGAATGCCCAGTTCGCCTAGGCGTTTTTCGGTGTCCCGGGAGATTAGGGTTGGCTCATCGGCGACCAAAGAGGTGAGGAGGCCGCGTGAAAAGGCCCGGGCGGGATGCCCCGTCCGGCGGGCATGCCAGTTGAATAAGGCCTCGGCGTGGCGGCTCCGGTAGAAGTTGCCTGTACAGACAAAGAGGAAAAGGGGGCCAGAATCTGCGCTTGTGCGTTGGGGCATGCTCGGTAGAGTCCACGGAACCTAACCTCACTGCCATGGTACGCAATCTGTTCGTTCTCTCCCTCCTTTCCTTCGCTGTTGTCGGTTGCATGGGCCCTAAGAAGGGTCCCAGCCCTGTCACTGACGGCGGCGTCGACACGACGGCCGTTCCAGCCGCGGGCCTCGTCCCAGTGGCGACGCCTGACGCTGCTCCGGTCGCTCCGGTCGCTCCCGCTGCCCCTGCTAAGAAGGGCCCCGCTAAGTCGAAGGGCAAATTGCCCCTCGGTAACACTGGCGACAAGTAAGCCGAACGGCTTACATCAACGACACTTCGGTAACAAAGGTGTCGACCTGACCGGGCTCCGCAAAATGGAGCCCGTTTTTATGTTCGGGGCTGTTGGGCGGCCCCATCCACGGTTCGACACAATAGAACGGCGCCTCGGGGTCGGCCGTCCAGGTGACGACGGTCGCCCAGCTGCCCGGAATCGCTTCTTCGCCGACTTTCACGGTGATGTCTTCTTCCCCTGACTTGGGGCCGAAGCTGAGCGTGGCCGATTTCAGGTTGGTGAAGATGCAGTCGGAGAGATGCGGATTATCGAAACCAATCTCGCTCGCGCCTTTGAGCTCAGCGAACGGCACAAGCTTCCCGTCGGCGGCATGACGCCATTGTTTCTTTGACGGGATCTTAATGACATAATCGCGCCGACTCAGGCCCGCATGCCACGGGAGCGTGAAATAGAAGTGATGCCCAGCACACCAGGGCAGGGGCTTGCTGTCGCGATTCTCAAGCTCATAGGTGATTCGCAGAAACAGCTCAAGGAAGTCGAACCGGATCCGGAAGTCATACGCGAAGGGGTAGCAGTTTCGCCCCCGCTCATCTTGGAGCAAACGCACGACGGCGTGCTTGGGGCCGCTCTCGATAATTTCAAAGGCGGCATCACGGGCGAAGCCGTGCTGAGGCATGGGCCGCTTGATGCCATCTGCCGCCTTCCATGCGAACTTCTCCCCATCCGCGTAATTCCGGCCCATGAAGGGGAAGAGAATGGGATTTCCGCCTCGCACGTGGCCGATTTTATCGAGCTCCATGGGTGCCCCTTCCGGCCAGAAAAGGATTTCTCGATGCCCAGTCGGCACATCGAGCTTCCAGCGCATCAGCCGAGCGCCGCGCGTCAGGCAGGTTTCATAAGTCGAAGCGCCGACCTTCCACCGCTCCATGGGCACGCCGTTCTCTTCGAAGCTCTGCATGACGCGAGCAAACGTTCCCCTTGGCCCGGTGGCAAATGCGGACTTCCTAGCGGCGCGGCGGCCACGGCCAGAACGCCGAGACCCTCCGCTGGGTGTCCGCATACGCGGAGCCCTTCGAGCGCAGTAATTGCTGCTCGGTCAGAGGCACGCCCGTCACGTGATTGAGCAGGTAATACATGATGGCCACACACGCCAGTCCCGGGATGCCGCGGTAGGTGCTGTTATAGCTCATGAGGAGGAAACCGACCCAGACGAGCCACTCACCGAAGTAATTCGGATGACGGCTCCACGACCAGAGTCCCCGCTCACAGACTTTCCCTTGGTTGGCGGGATCTTTCTTGAAGGCCGCCAACTGCGCATCGGCCCACCCTTCGATGAGCATCGCCGCAATGACCACGCCGAGCCCACACCAATGGATGAGGCGCACGGGTCCAGTTGCCCCCTGCGGGCTAGACGAAAGTAAGGGGAGGCAAAGTAAGGCCAGCGCCACGGCTTGGACGAAATAGAAATATGCCATCCGCCCGGGCATGCCGTCGCCCGCTTCAGCCCGCATGCGCACATACCGGCCGTCTTCCTGCTCGAGGTGCCCAAGGACGCGGACCGCAAGGTGCGTGCCCAGTCGGAGGCTCCAACCAATCGTCGCGAGCGCCATGAGCAGGCCTTGTCCGCCGAGCGGCATGACGGTGGTGTGCAGATAAAGCATCTGGAGCCCAACCAAGGCGAAGCCGTAGGACCAAGCGACGTCCACAATCGACCAGTTATCCAACTTGCGGGCGATCAGCCAGCAGACCGCGAAATAGATGCAGGCGATGCCGAGCAGCGCCAAAAAGTCGTAACCGAGATTGAAGAGCGGGCTCATGCGAGGTTCTTTTTCATCAAGCGCCGGAAAGTCCACCGTAGGAAGAAATTCAGGATCCACGCGGCGAGCGGCGCGACAATCAGCCAGCCAATGATGCCATGCACGTAGGCCATCCAGAACTTCTGGAAGAAAATGCTGAACGACTCATTATACTGCTTCATGATGGCCTCGTAGGTCAGCACGATGTGCCGCGATCCGGTCACGGTCTCGCCGATGCGCATGAACGGAATCATGAGCGCTACTTGCAGGACGAAACTCGCATGGTTGACGATTTGCATGACAACATGGTTCAGGCGGAAGAGGCGCCCAGCGATGATGCAGCCAATGGTGGTCGTGCCGATGAGAGGGTTGACGGCAATGGCTAGGCTGACTGAGACCGACGCCGCCACGCCTTCAGGTGTCGCCCCCTGCCGCAACTCGGCGACGAGCGGATCACGCACCTTGCGGCGCAGCCAGTCGGAAACGCGTCCCATTTACCCGACCTTGCGCGTGAAGAAGACCTTGCCAAGGTCGGTCTCGCCCTTGGCGCCAAACAGGCAGAGCAGGGCGTAGCCCGCGATGGCGAAATTCCCCAGGAGCATCACGGCCACAAACCAGGCCAGGCGCACGGCGATGCTCCGTTCGCGCCAAGCGACATAGAGCCAGAAGGCCATGAATCCGAAATAGGCATCGAACATCGTGGCCAAGCCCCACGGCTCGCTACACACGGTCACATAACCCCCGACCACGTTGATGCCCTTGCCGGCATACTCAGGGAGCGGGCTGAGCGAAGGCACGACGCAGGCACGCCACGACACCCAGGTCATGGCGGCGAGGACGACGATGAAATAGAGGATGAGGGTGCGGCGAGGTGACATGCCCGCAACCTATAGGATAATTCTCCAAACGCAAATCCCCACCCTTCTAGGTTGGGATGAGATCCCCGCGTATCCGCCACCCGCTAACGCCTGCAACGGGTAGGGCGGGTTGTCCCCAACCCACCGTTGAGCCGATCGATATCCGTACCTCATTCGACGAACGGACGGCTGAGGACAGCCATCCCACCCTCAATCAGGCTCCGCCCTCCGCTTTCGCCGCGCTAACCCTTTCGGTTCGGTCGCACGTACACAGCCTGCACGACGCTGATATTGCGGTGCTCGAAGGCGGCCTGGCAGTAGCGGAAATATAGCCGCCACTTGCGGATGAAGCGCTCGTCGAATCCCATCGCCCGTACTTTTTCAAGATTGGCCTCAAAGGCGTTGCACCACGCATCAAGGGTGCGCGCATAATCGAGCCCGAATTCCTCCAGACGCTCGAGCTGGAAACCGCTTTCCTTAGTCATGAGCTTCCCGACGCGGTTGATAGAGAGGAGTAAGGATCCCGGGAAAATATGCTTCTGGATGAAGTCCACGCCATCCCGGAACTGTTCGTAGCGGCTGTCTGGGCAGGTGATGTATTGGAAAGCCGCGATGCCCTCGGGCTTGAGTAGCCGCCCGATCGATGCGCAAAAAGCCGGGAGGTATTTATGGCCGAGCGCTTCCATCATTTCAATGGACACACACTTGTCGTAAAGGCCTTGGTGGTCCCGGAAGTCTTCAAGCTTCACGGTGATCTTATCCGCGAGCCCGGCGGCCTTGATACGTTCGATGGCCAAATCGTGCTGCGCCTGGGAGATGGTGAGCGAGGTCACCCGACATCCGTATTTCTTCACGGCGTGCAACGCCCAGCCACCCCAACCAGTACCGATTTCGATGACGTGGTCCGTGGGCTTGAGCTGCAGGAAACGGCAGAGGGCTTCGTTCTTATTCGCCTGCGCCTGCTCGAGTGAATCGGTGCCTTCCCAGCGTGCCGAGGAGTACATCATCGACGGGTCGAGGAATAGCCGGAAGAAGTCGTTGGAGACGTCATAGTGCTCCGAGATATTGCGTCGAACCGTCTTCTTGTCGTTGGGCCGCAGGAGATGGCCGACGCGGTCCGCGATGCGGAATAAGCCGACCCCCAGCGCCTTGCGGGCCGAGCCGGACATGCCCGGGGTCTGGTCGATATTCGCAATAAAGAAGCCGATGAGCGCGTTCAGGTCCGGCGAATCCCATTCGCCCTCCATGTAGCCTTCCGTGAGCCCAATATCGGCCGCGAGCATGATGCGCCGGAAGGCGTTATCATCGGCGACCTCGAGGTGGGCGCCGCCCTTGGCCTGCGGGTCGCCGAGGGTGATCTCGCTCCCCTCGGGGAGTCGCAGGGTTAGGCGACCTTGCCGTAGTTTAGAGAGTTCACCGAGGACGAGACGGCGGGCGAGTGAAGATTTATTCATGTCGGCTGGTAAGTTCGGAAGTGGGGTGTCGCAGGTTACGCTGTAGCGAGATGTCCGCGCCCTTGCGGCGGAACGGGAGTTTTTTCACCAACCACAGCCACGCGGCGTGGAGATGGATGAGCACAACGACTTTCAGAATCAGCAACGGCGACTTGATGGTCAGCCAGAGGAGTCGCCCGCCCGTCAGCGGCACCTGTCGCCCGCTCCAGGCGCTGATGAGCGTCTTGCGCCCGTCTTCATAATGGTCGACGGCCACGGAGAGCCGCTCTCCAGGGAGGCGGAGCGTGAACTCGAATTCGGTGTCGAGGGCCGAGAAGGGCGATACGTAAAAGCGCTTGGGCGCCCGCAGTTGTAGAAAGGCTTCGCCGCCGGTATCCCGCCGCAGGCATTCCCGACCGAGGAACCAGGCCTTGCGCTCACCGAACGTATTATGGACCTCGGCGATCCCGCCGACTAAGGCGCCGTCGACGGTGAGCAGGAAGAAGACGACGGGGTTATAAGATTTTCCAAACGCTCGGGGCATGGCGACCAGGGTGACCTGCGCGTTCGGCGGCAACGGTTGACCGTGCGCTTCGCAAAAAGCCCGCACGCGGGTCGGCAATAAGTCCCCTGGCTGACCAAACGATGGGGCGACTCCCTCGGGCTGAAAGATCTCTGCACTCGGTAAGAAATCCCCATCGCGGAACGAATAAGGGGACCAGGCTCGCCCGAGCATCCATTTTCCCGCCCTCGTCGCTTCAATTTCTTCTACATTAACCGCGAAGGCGAAGGCTCCGTGCGTGAAGTGGTGCTGCTTCGGCCAGAGCCGGGCATGCATCACGCTCGCATCATAGAGTCGGGCCATCGGCGGGAGGGTTGAAAGGAAAACGGCGGGGGGCAAGCCCCCCTCGCTGAAACCTTGCTAAAGATTCGCGCCAAGGCATAAAACCCTTCGTGGCCTCCTCCTCCGACGCATTCGGTCTCGGCGCTCTCGCCCTCGCTGCCTCGGGGGGCTTTCTTTTGTTGGCCTTGAATGCCGGCCGTAAGCGCCGACTGCTCGATGACACGCCAGTGTCGAAGGCGCTGGGGGTCTTTATCGGCGAAGTGGAAGTCGAAGGGGTTTGTACCCGCCGCGATCCCTACACGAGCTACCTCTCGGAACAGTCTTGCGTGCTCTATAGCTGGTCCATCTGCGAGCACTGGCGCCGCGCCCGCGAGGAGACCTATACGGATGACAAGGGCAACACGCGCACCCGCACGGTCATCGTCCATGGTTCGGATACCATCGCCTCGGGCGGCAAGCAGGCAGGGTTTTACGTGCAGGACGACACGGGTTACGTCTGGGTTGAGCCAGAGGGGGCCGACCTCGAGACGGTCTCAATGTTCGATCAGTCCGTCGACGAGAGTGACCCGCTTTATTATGGCAAAGGCCCGGAGGGCTCCGTCGATGGTTCGACGGGCGAACGTTCCTTCTCGGAGCGCGGCCTGCCCCTCGGCACCAAACTTTTCGTGCGCGGCCGCGCCAGTGAACGGCCGGACATCGTGGCGGCCCAGATCAAGCGCGAGGATAAGGCCGATATGTTCATCATCACGCCGCGCGGAGAGAAGGATGTGAGCGACGGCAAGGCGACCGCTTATCTGCTTTGGAATATCGTCGGCGCGCTCTGTGCATGCGGGTTCGCTTCCACGGTTTTTGCGAGCCAAGCCAGCCACCTCGGTCCCGCCCCGGTGCTGCTCGGCGTCCTGCTCTACCTCGTCGCCCTTAGCTTCGGCTGGGTCTGGATGGTCTTTAATAGCCTTGTCGGGGTGCGCAATCGCGTGCGGCTCGCCCAGTCGCTCATCGATGTGCAACTGAAGCGCCGCGCGGAGTTGATCCCGCCGCTGGCGGCGTGTCTCGTTGGTTACCGCGCCCACGAGGCCTCAGTGCTGGAGATGGTGGCTCGCCTGCGTGCCGAAGCGGCGTCGTCAGGGGTCTCCGCCGTGAGCCCCTCGCTCGTCGCCATCATGGAGCAATACCCGGACCTCAAGGCGATGGACTCATTTAACAGCCTGAGCAGCAATCTCATCGAAACCGAACAGCGCATCGCGCTGGCCCGTAATTATTATAACGACAGCGTGACGTTTTATAATACGCGGATTCAGCGCGTGCCCGATGCCTATGTCGCCCGGATTGTGTCGATGCAGCCAGCTGAACTCTTCCAGGCCCAGGGTTTCGAGCGCGTGGCCGTGGGCGTGAAGTTCTAGCGGTTCACTTGCGAAGGTGCCCCGGTTGGGCATAAGGCTGGGATGGTCCTCTGTAGTTTAGAAGGCGAACCCCTTGGGCTGGCGGTTTTAGTTGTGCTCGTCGGCTTGGGGCTATCGCTCCGGGCTGAGCGAAAACGCCGCTTGATGGAAGATACCCCCTTGAGCAAGGCCCTCGGTGTTTTTATTGGCGAGGTGGCCCTTGTGGGCGTCTGCTATCTCGAGAAACCACTGGTGGCCCCGCTTTCTGGCCAGCCTTGCGTGAGGTATACCTGGTCCGTCTCTGAACACTGGGAACGCGAGGAAGAGGAAACATACACCGACGACGAAGGACGCACCAAGCGGCGCATGGTCACGTGCTACGGCTCGGATGAAATTGCGAGCGGCGAGAAGGACGGTGGCTTCTACCTCCGCGACGAAACGGGGGTCGTCTGGGTTGATCCACAGGGTGCGCCGATCGAGACCACCTGCCTCTTTAGCGAAGAGGCCAGTCGCGGCGATGCCCTCTACTACTCCAAGGGAAGCCGGCGGGCGGTCGAGGGTTCGACGGGGGAGCGTACTTTTGAAGAGCATGGGCTACTCGTTGGGACCCCTCTATTCGTGCGCGGCCGGGCGAGCGAACGACGCGATGTCGTCGCCGCACAAATCAAGCCAGCGGCGAAGACGGATATTTTTATCATCACGACGCGGACGGCGAAAGTAGTGAGTGCGGAGTGGCGCGAGGTCGCCCGCTTCTGGGGGGTCGTCGGCGCACTACCCTCGTTGGGCCTCGGCGGGATACTCGTTATGATGGCGGGCTACGGGAGCTCTCTCTGGCTGTATCCCTTGGCGGTCCTTCCTGTCGCGCTTTATCTGCTATTATATTCCGGGGGCTGGGCCTGGATGGCCTTCAATAGTCTGATTGGGTTGCGGCAGCGGGTTTACCAGGCGTCTTCGCTGATCGATGTGCAGCTCAAGCGCCGCGCGGATCTCATCCGGCGTTTCGTGGCGTGCGTGCAGGGTTTCCGCGAACATGAGGCCTCCGTGCAGGCACTGCTGGCCACGGCCCGAGCGCAGGTAGGCGGCGGTCCACTCAAGGCGCTCGCCCCAGGGATTCGTGCAGTCATCGAAAGCTACCCGGAGATCCGGGCCCAAGGTCTCTTCAATGATTTGAGTAAGCAACTCATTGAGACGGAAGACCGCATCGCGCTGGCCCGCGGGTATCACAATAACATCGCGACGTTCTATAACACCCGCCTCCAGCGCATCCCCGACCGCTATCTGGCGGACTTAGTTAAGATGCAGCCAGAGGCCTTGTTCGGGGCCGAGGGGTTTACCCGCCACCCGGCGACGGTGGCGGTCTAATCACGCCGTCCAGGCGTCGCGACCGAGCAGCTGCGAGGAGAGGCGGTGCGCCGACCAGAAACCGTCTTCGTGGAAGCCGTAACGCTGCCACGCGCCAGTGAAATGCACCCGCGCCCTAGGCCGAGCGTTGAGCCCAGGAATCTCCGCCTGGGCCGCGACGGCTTCCAGTGAGAAGAGGGGATGCTCGACCGGAATCTGTCGGATAATCTTGGCGGGGTCGACCTGCTCGGGGTGATTAATCGTGACGACAAAATCCCCTTTATCTGTCAGGCCTTGCAGGGAATTCATCCAGTAATGCGTCGAGGTGGCGAGACCGCCGTCCTTGGCCCAGGTACGGTAATTCCACGATGAACGGGCCTTGGTCGCCTGGGGCAGGGGCGACATGTCGGTGTGCACCACGGCCACATTTTGATGGTAACCGAAGGCGCCGAGTAGTCGGCGCTCTTCGGCCTCAGCGTCCACCAGCAAGCGGAGGCTAATGTCCGCATGGGTGGCCAGGATGACTCGGTCAAAACGCTCTTCGCCGGCGGCCGTGGTGACCACAACTTTTTCGCCGTCACGACGTACGGCGCGGACGCCTTGGCCGAAACGAAAGTCGGCCGGGTATTTCCGCAGGAGGGCGTCGACGTAAGTCCGGGAGCCGCCTTCGAGGGTCAGCCACCGATGCTGGGTATCGAGGCCCAGGAAGCCGTGGTTGTGAAAGAAGCGCATGAGCGCCGCGGCGGGGAATCCGAGCATCTTGTCCGCGGGGGTCGACCACACGGCTGCGGACATGGGGATGAGGTATAAGTTCAGAAAATCCTCGCCGAGGCCTTTCTGGGCGCACCAGTCGCGCAGTGAAGTCGTCTCCGCCGCGGGGGTCTGCCATTCGGTCTTGGCGAGGGTGTTGAACTTATTGATCTGCAGCAGGAGCTTCCAGAAGCGTAGGCTGAGCAGGTTTTTCCGCTGGGCGAAAAGGTGGTCGAGCGACGTGCCACACCATTCGAGCCCCGTGGGGTCGTGGCGCACCGCAAAGGACATCGAGGTGGGCTTGGGCTTCACGCCGAGTTCTTTGAAAAGCCGACAGAGGTGAGGGTAGGTGACCTCGTTGAATACCATGAATCCAGTATCCATGGGCAGCGCGCGCCCGGTCCCTGGCTCGACCACGTCAATGGTGTGCGCGTGGCCTCCGGGCCGGGCGTCTTGGTCGAAGACGGTGAGGTCGTGGTGTGCGGAGAGGAACCGCAGGCAGCCTAGCCCACCGATCCCAGAGCCGATGATGGCGATGCGTTCACGCACGCTGCGCCGCGGCTTCAGCCTTCGTCCGCTCGGCTTCGGCGTAGATGGAGTCCGGCACGCCTTTGAGTCCCCAAATGAGCCCGGTCCATGAAAGCACCTTCAGGCCATAGTAAGTCGGGTCAAATTCCCACCAATAGAAGCCCTGCTTGGTCGTGGCTTGGTAGCGGTGGTGATTGTTATGCCAGCCTTCGCCCAAGGTGATGAGCGTGAGGATGAGCGAGTTCCTCGATTCGTCGCCGGTGGTCTTGAAGCGCTTGGAGCCGAAGACGTGCGCGAGCGAGTTGATGCAGCCGGTGCCGTGGAAAAGTACGACCGTGGAGACAACGCCCCAGACAAGCATCTGGGCCCCGGTAGTGTTGTAGCCGTGGGCCGCCAGCCACGCGCCCACTCCGTAGAGGCCGCCGCCCGCGAGCACGGGGATGAGGATGTCGAAACGATTCAAGAACACGAGCTCGGGGTATTTCGCGAGGTCGGTAATCTTTGCGTAATCGGTCGGGAAATTTCGCTTCGCGGTGATCCAGCCGACGTGGGACCACCAGAACCCGTCGACGACCGGGGAGTGCTTGTCCTCTTCCTCGTCGGAATGCTTGTGGTGATGCCGGTGCGTGCACGCCCACCAGAGGGCACCGCGCTGCACAGCCAGAGCGGTCCACACGGCCATGACGAATTGGAAGGCGCGCGAGGTGGAGTAGGTCTTGTGCGAGAAATACCGATGCAGGAAACCGGTGATCGCGAACATCCGGAAGAAGTACAGGCCGACGGCGGTCCAGACGGCGATCGGACTTGCTCCGACCCATATGACGGCGAAGCAGACGAGATGGAGCAGGATGAATGGAATGGAGCGCACCCAGTCGACCCGCTTGGGCTGGCCCTGCAGCTCCGCGACGCCTTCGGGGATGTAATCCGCATCAAACCAGCGGATGAGGGCGCGGAAGAAGCCGCTTTCAGGCTGGGAAGGAAGGGGGGCGGCCATCTGCCCGGGAGTTAGATAGGGAGTGGTGAGTTCGCAACTGCTTTGACGATTTTCTCTCCCCTGCCAGTATCCCTGTTAGGTAGACAAAATCGCCTACCCGCCACGCTCCTTAAATAACAACGTAATGTCCGATGCCCACGCCGATCAAGATTGGCGGGCCTGGTTCGCCGAAAACGGCGCCCGGCTCCGGCTCATTGCGCGCCAATGGACCCGGAGCGAGGCCGATGCCGATGATGTCGTGCAGGAGGCCTTTGTACGCTTTTGGAAACATCAACGTCACCTTCCTGGCAATCCGAACGCCCTCGTTGTGACCTCGATCCGCCGCGCGGCCCTGGATTTGCTGCGCCGCTCGGATCGCCGCTCCGTCCGGGAGCAAGCCGTCGGCGCGGACATGGAGACGGTGTCCTGGTTCGAGCCCGAGGCCGACCCGCGCCTGCAGTCCTTAGCTGATTCACTCAAGCTGCTCCCGCCCGAACAGCGCGAGGTAGTGGTGCTTAAGGTCTGGGGTGACCTGACTTTTGATCAGATCGGCGAACAACTTTCGATTTCTCCAAACACCGCGGCCTCGCGGTGGCGCTATGCCATGGAGGCCCTGCGCAAACACATCACCGTCCGCACCCATGACTGACCCCGACCACGATCTCGAACAGGCCCTCGCCGCTCTCCGCCCGCGTCCGCCCGGACCAGCCGTCCTCGCTCGCCTCGCCCGCGACCTCGATGCACCGGTCTCTGCGCGCGGCCCAATCATCGCCTGGTCCGCCGGTCTCTCTGCCCTCGCCGCGGCGTTCGTGGCCGCTTTCCTTTTCCTGGGCTTCCGTGGCGAGGTTGAGGCTCCTGCGTATCAATTGGTCCGGGCCGATCAGTCCCCGGCGGATGTGCAATTCTACCGCCCAGTGCGACTCGCCGATGGTTCCTTCGTCCGCCCGGTCCGCGTGCGCTGGGATGATACGACCCGCTGGGAAGATCCCCGCAGTAACACCCGCCTGATCAATTACCGCCCGAATGATCAGTTCGCCCTCCTGCCGCTCGAGACCAACTGAACAAATCCGCCCACCCGCGCCGCTCACTCTAAAATAAACTTATGAATACGTTCCGCCAGATTCCCCTGCACATGCTCCTGCTCGCCGGCCTCGTCGCTCCGCTCTCCGCGGAGCCGAAGGCCTCCTCCGGCCCCCGCGTCACGGCCTCCTCGGAAGCCGTCGCCTACGCGGGCTTGAATGTCGCTAGCCGCGCTGCGCCAGCCGTCGCCGGTCTCGCCGACGGCGTGGGCGTGCAGGTCGGCTTCATCGATCCGTCCGGCCCGTCGTTTAGTAAGGTCGAAGAGGGCGATATCCTCACGCGGCTCGACGACCAAGTACTCTTCAATGCCGAGCAATTTCGCGCCCTCGTGCGCACCCACCAGCCCGGCGACAAGGTGAAGCTCACGCTGCTGCGCGGCGCCGAGCCACAGGTAATCGAACTGAAACTCGGCACGCGCCAAGTCGCCCGGTCCGAAGCCCCCGCCGTGCGTAAGGATGCCAGCCCGCAAGCGAACAGCGCCGCCAAGGCCGCCGCGCCAGGGCGCAGCCGCGTGACCATCAATGGTAATGCCATCGAGATCGACCCTAACGGCTCCGCGGTGCAGGTCGGGCCTAGTCAGGCCATCACGATCGGCCCCGATGCTTTGCAGGGCTTGCCTCCTGGCATTCGTAAGCAACTTGAGGACCTCGGCTTCTCTCCTGGTCTCATGCCGTCCGCACCCGCGGCGCGCGCCCGCGCTCAGGCCCCCGCCGCCGATGCGTTGGCCGTCGCCCCGCCCTCGGGTTCGTCCTCCTCCCATTCATTCTCGTTCAGTTTCGGTAACGGCGCGTCGTCGACTTCCCACTCGGTCGCCTCCGATGGCGAAGGCACGGTTTCACTTGAGACGAAAGACGGCAAGAAGCGCGCGGTGATTAAGGATGTCGACGGCAAGACGCTCTTCGAGGGCGAGGTGACCACGCCAGAGCAACTGAAGGCGATGCCCCCAGAGCTCCGCCGCCGCCTGAAAATTGTGGAGGGTAAGGGCTTCTCGATCCCAGGCTTCCCTCTTGACCGCCGCGCTCCCGGCAACGCGGCCCCGGCTCCCGCCGAGGAATCTCAGAAGAAGTTTGATCCGAAGCAGGGTGCCTGAGGCTTCCGTTTTAAGATAAATAAAAAAGGCCTCCCGTAACGGAGGCCTTTTTGTCGGCTTATTTAGGGGCGCCTTCGGGGGGCGGGCCATCCGGCCGCGGGCCACCAAAGAGCCCTCCGGGGGGCGGGCCTTTCTTACCCTTACCTTTACCGCCGGGACCGCCTTGTCCGCCGAGGTTGGAGTGCGGGTCCATGTTGCGCTTACTGAAGGAAGGGTCGGGCGTGCCCTTGAACTTGCGCGGAATGAAAGGGTAATCCTCGGTGAGCACATAGTAATAAGTGCCCTTAGGGAATTCCGGCGTGAGCCCCGTGCGCCCGCCAAACTCGTCGAGGTCGCCCAAGCCGGCGACATATTCGTAATCGAGGCCAAAGGCGCCATCGGGCTTCCCCGTCGGGCTCTCCTTGCCGTCGCCCCCGCGATCGGCGGTCTTCAAGCGATAGCTGCTCTTCATCACCTTGAGGGGGCTCTTGGGGTCAGCGGGGTCCGTGGGTGCTAGGATGGCGTAGACGGGGAAGCCGTCCGCGGCCCAGCCGACATGCGTCATTTTCTTTTCGCCGCCAGAGAGTCGCTCCACGAGTAGGGTGGGGAGGCCGTGGTAATGGTAGGCGCCGTTGGGCTGCACGTGGCCGTGATTCTGGTCGAGCCCGAGGCCGGTTTTAATCCTGGGCGTGGTGCCCATCTCGGTGTTGCTCATGAGCGCTTCGTAGTGCCAGGGGTTGCTACGGTCGCCGTCGTTATAGACTTCAGCGGTGCCCGGATCAAAGACCACGCCGTTCAGGGCGACACCCCATGCCGACATCATCCGCCCGGTCGCGCCCCCTTCGAGTGGCTTGGGGTTGGCTGGCACTTCGAGGTGATACTTCTGCTCGGAGATGGCGTTGGGGTTCCCGCGGTTCGGGAACTTGGAGACTTTATGGTCCGGGATACCGTTCGATTCGATGATGCGCTTCTCACCTTTGACGGTGATGGTGACTTTGTTCTGGGCGGGCGGCTGGGCGTCCGCGGGATTCAACGCCGGACCTTTGGCGGTTTCAGCCCCGACCAGGTTGGCGGCGAGGCTCCCGAGGAGGATGGTAATGAGGGAACGTACGGGGGTCATGGGATTCGACTCATATGTTACCAAATCACCCCTTAAGGGAAGGTTAAGCGGGGCTGGAGGTTTGCTTTTTCGCCCCCTGCCTGTCTTTTTAGCACCATGGTTTCCACGACTGAACTCCTTTCCCGCGGTGTTGCCGCTCTCAACGCCTTCGCCACGGTTTTCCTGCTCATCGGTGTCTTCCGCATCAAGGCCGGGGATCGGGCCGGCCACGGTAAGGCGATGGGCTGGGCGGTCGTCACTTCGGCCCTCTTCCTGGCCCTTTACTTGGCCTCGAAGGTCCACCTGTGGGTCGCCCTCCATAAGACCAATGTGATCTACCGCCCGGAGGTCGGCCTGACTTGGGATAAGCTCCTGTATTACATCATCCTCTTCCCGCACATCCTGCTCGCCATCCTCGTCACCCCCTTCGTCCTCCGCGCCGTCTGGCTCGCCAAGCAGGATCGCCTCGCGGAACACAAGCAACTCGTCCGCTGGGTCTTCCCGGTCTGGCTCTATGTGTCCGTCACGGGCGTCATCGTCTGGGGCTTCATGGAGTTCAGCGGTTCGCTGGCGGCCGCCGCTCAGCAGGCGGTGAAGTGAGTCGGTGATTTTCCCCTCGCCCCGTAGTTAATTTCTGCTTTCACTTCGGGCGTCGTCATGGAAAGCGAGCCGCAATCCCGAAACCCTCAGATGGAGAATATGTTCCTGTGGGCGTCGTTCATCGCCTTCTGCTCGGTGGTCGCTTTGACTTGGTCGACTTACAGCGATGAGACTGAGCGCTTGCAGGCCCTGCGCGCCAGCGAGCATCAAAAAGAAAAGGCTTACACGGCCGTCGAGCGCACGCGCGATCAGACGGGCCGTTACCTGGACCGTTTTAGCCGCGACCCAGAATTCGTGCGCGACCAAGCCCGCGAACGCATGGGCGTCGCCGAGCCTGGTGAGATTGTGATTCGGATCGACGGTGCCCGTGGCCTCGCGGCCCCGAAGCCGGCGACGCCTGCTCCGCCCGCCTCCGCCTCCCGCTAAGCATCCTTGCTTGCCTGCCCACCGTTCCGCGGGCATTGCTTGCTCATGTCCGCACGGCAGAAAGCACAGGCAACCTGGGGCGGTCGGTTCTCCGCCGGCCCCGCTGAATTAATGCTCCGTTTTGGAGAATCCGTCTCTTTTGACCACCGCCTCTGGGCCCAGGATATCCGGGGTTCCCAAGCCCATGCCACGATGCTCGCCCAGGTGGGCATCCTGACCAAGCGGGAGCGCGATGCAATCCTCGGGGGCCTCGCTGCCATCGCGAAGGAAATCGCCGCTGGTAAATTCAAGTGGAGCCGCGAACTCGAAGACGTGCACATGAACATCGAGAGCGCGCTGACGAAGCGCGTCCCGGCCGCCGCCAAACTCCATACGGCCCGCTCGCGTAACGACCAAGTCGCCACCGACGTCCGTCTCTGGATCAAGGATCAGTGCGATGCCGCTGATGCGGCCATGGTGTCGTTGCTCAAGACTTTGGTGAAACTCGCCGCGGCCAATGCCGACGTCATCCTGCCGGGCTACACGCACCTGCAGCGCGCCCAGCCCGTCTCCGTCGCCCATCACCTGCTCGCCTACGCCGAGATGTTCGGTCGCGACCGCACGCGCCTCGCCGCCGCTAAGGCCTCGGCCAATTGGTGCCCACTAGGCTCCGGCGCCATCGCCGGCACGACCCTCCCCATCCGCCGCGAACTCACGGCGAAGCTGCTCGGCTTCGTTGACGCGAAGGGCCGCCCACAGGTGACGACCAATTCGATGGATGCCGTCGCCGACCGCGATCCGGCCACAGAATTCTGCTTCGCCGCGGCGCTCTGCGGCGTCCACCTCTCACGCCTGGCTGAAGACATGGTCCTCTGGTCCTCCGCGGAGTTCGGCTTCGCGCGCATGCCCGACGAGTTCTCAACGGGTTCCTCGCTCATGCCGCAGAAGCGTAACCCTGACTCGATGGAGCTCCTCCGGGGTAAGGCCGCCCGCTTCCACGCTTCGCTCACCCACCTGCTCACGCTCACGAAGGGCCTGCCGCTCACGTATAATCGCGACCTGCAGGATGATAAGCCGCCGCTCTTCGACGCTGCGGATCAACTCATCCTCTCCGTCGCCGTGGCCGATGCCACGTTGGCAGGCACGAAGTTCCACCGGGCCCGTTGCCTCGCCGCCGCTTCGGACCCCGCGCTCCTCGCCACCGACCTCGCCGATTGGCTCGTTAGCAAGGGGATGCCTTTCCGCCACGCCCATCATGCGGTTGGCCGCCTCGTCGCCCTCGCGGAAAAATCCGGCGTGCCACTCGATAAGGTTTCCGATGCCGCTGCGTTGACCGCCGATAAGGCGTTCACAAAGGGCTGGCGCGAAGTCTTCAGTTTGCAGCGTGGTTTCGCCGCGCGTGAGAACACGGGCATGCCCGGCCCTCAGGCCGTCACCCGCGAGATCGTTCGCTGGCAGAAGTCCCTCCGCTAAGCGCGGATGAACGTCGGCGTTCTCATCGCAGCCTGCCTAACGGCGAGCCTCTCGCCTGGGCCGGCCGCATTGTCGACGATTGAAACCTCACTGCGCTACGGCCAACGCCGCACCTGGTGGCATACGCTCGGCCTTGCCATCGGGGAGACGCCCCACTTGTTCCTGTCACTCTTCGGCACGCTCTGGCTCCAAGTCCATTTTCCGTCAGCCCGCTTTCTCATCGCGGCCTCCGGGATGGCTTACTTTTTATACCTCGGGGTGACGCATCTGCTGCGGCCCCGCTCGAGCCTGCCGGAAGGCGCCGCACTCGAGGCCGGCCCGCTGCGGCTTTTCTTCCGGGGCGCGTGGGTGAATTTCTCCAACCCGAAGACAATTCCGTGGATGATCATTATCATCCAGGCTGCGAATGTGCCATCGGATCAGTTCACTTGGTCGACGACGGGTGTTTTTCTACTCTGTACGTTGGGCTCGGAAATCTCGGTGATGAGCTTCTACGCCTTACTGGGCGATCGCTTGCGCGTGCGCCTGAAGGATCCAGCGACCATCCGTTGGGTGGATCGCGCGACGGGCGTGCTCTGGACGGTGTTGGGCTTATTGATGGCGAGGCAGGCGTATCAATTGCTCGAAGTCCTGCGTTAACCCTTGGCCCGTGGGCTTGTAAGCTTCTGCCCGTAGGTGTAATTCATGGGCATGCCTCTGCTTCGTCTGCTCCGTTCGATCGCCCTTGCGCTCAGCTTCATCCTTCTTTCTGGCTGCGCCGCAACGCCGTCCGCCCCGAAGCGCATCGGTATCATCGGCCTCGACACGTCGCACGTCGTGGCGTTCACGACGGTCTTTAATAAGGGCCCGAAGAATCCAGCCGATGCTGCCAAGTTCGCCGGCTTCCGCGTGACGGCTGCCTTCGCCCAAGGTAGCAAAGACATCCCGGAGAGCACGGTGCACGTGCCGGACTACACGGCGAAGCTCGAGGCGATGGGCGTCAAGGTTTACGATTCGATCGAAAAGCTCTGCGCCGACGTCGACTTCGTGATGCTCGAATCCAATGACGGCCGCGTCCACCTCGAGCAGGTGCTGCCGGTCTTTAAGTCCGGTAAGCCCGTCTTCATCGACAAGCCAATCGCAGGCTCGCTCGCCGATGTCATCCGCATTCAGGAAGCGGCGAAGAAAGCCGGTGCAGTTTACTTCTGCTCTTCCTCCCTCCGCTACGCCGCCAGCACGCAGGCGGTTGCTCAAGGTTCCATCGGTAAGGTGAAGTCGGCCATCGCGACCAGCCCGGCCAGCCTCGAGCCGCACCACCCTGATCTCTACTGGTACGGCGTCCACGGGTGCGAAAGCCTTTACGCCGTCATGGGCACGGGCTGCGTCTCCGTGAAGCGTGACAAGACTCCGGAAGGCATGATCCAGGTCACGGGTAACTGGGGCAACGGCCGCGTAGGTATCTTCCGCGAAGCGGATCGTAAGGCCAAGGGCGGCCCCTACGGCGGCAAAGCCATCGGCGAAAAGGGTGAGGCCGATATCGGCAAGTTCGATGGCTACGAAGTCCTCCTCGTCTCCGTGGTGCAGATGTTCCGCACCGGCCAGGCACAGGTCAGCCCCGAGGAGACGCTCGAACTTTACGCCTTCATGGAAGCCGCCGATGAGAGCAAACGCCGCAGCGGCGCTGAAGTGAAGCTAGCCGACGTCCTCGCCAAAGCCCGAGCGGAAGTCGCCGGCAAATAACAGGTAGGGATGCGATGACATCGCATCCGCTGCCTCTCTGCCGCTCCCAGCCGCCAACCGCTTCTATCTGTAACAGACTAGGACAGCACCACGTGCTGTCCTAGTCTGCCTCCAGGGTGGGGCGCCACTGCGTGGCGTCCGTGGGCGGACTGATGATGTAGTTCGGATGACTCTCCCGGCTCACTGATGCTCAACTTGCGAACGGACGCGACGCCGTCGCGCCCCTACCTCCTGCCGCGCCTGCTTCGCAGCCGTTCCCCACGCCAGCGGATGCTAGGGTGTTTCTGCTCCGCCAATTACGTTGAACTCCTGACGCCCTCCGTAAGATGGCCGCATGCGATTCGGTCCGAAGATTAGCCTCCACTTGCTGCTGGCGATCCTGGCAACCTCATCCCTCTCCGCTGAAACCGTCTGGCTCGACGATCTGAATCTCAAGCCGATTGTCCAGGGCTACGGGCGGCCGATGAAAAATCGCTGTGCGGCTAGGAATCCCGAGGAGGCCAAGCCGCTCAAAATCCACGGCAAGGTCTTCGAGCGTGGCGTGGGCACGGTCGCCGAAAGTGTGTTCGTCGTTCATCTCGACGGGGCGGCGAAGACGTTCTCGGCCCAGGTCGGACTCGACGACGCCAAGCGCGGCTCCTCCCGTTCCAGCGTGGAGTTCTTTGTCATCGGTGATGGCCGGATGCTTTGGCGCAGCGGCGTGATGCGTACCGGCACCGAAGCGAAGACCTTCGAGTTGAATGTCGCTGGGGTGAAGCAGCTGCTGCTTAAGGTGGGTGACGCCGAGGATGGCGATAACGATGACTACGCTGATTGGGCCGATGCCCGTTTCGAGACGACAGGCGCCAAGACGTTCCGCACCTCGGGTGAGCCGACCCCGGCGCCAGTCGCCCCGCATATCCTGACTCCCCCAGCCCCGGCCACGCCGCGCATCAACGGCCCGGGCGTGTTCGGCGTTCGCCCGGGCTCGCCTTTCCAGTATTCGGTTCCTGTGACCGGTGAGCGTCCGCTGACCTACTCCGCGCAGGGTCTACCGGCTGGCCTTGCCTTGGATGCGAAGACCGGGCGCATCTCGGGCGTCCTCTCCGCCAAGGGTGAATTCGTTGTCACCCTGGGCGCCAAGAACGCCCGCGGTTCCGCGGAGAAGCGGTTTCGTATCGTCTGTGGCGACACGATCGCGCTGACCCCGCCGATGGGTTGGAACAGCTGGAACTGCTTCGCCCAGACGATCACGGCTGAAAAGGTGAAGGGCGCTGCCGACGCGATGGTCAGCAGCGGTCTGGTCAATCATGGCTGGTCGTACGTCAACCTCGACGACTATTGGCAGAACCACCTCCCGACGGACGACAAGGTCCTCCAGGACTTGGTACGCCCGTTCCGCGATGAACGCGGCGTCATCGCTTCCAATGTCCGCTTCCCCGACATGAAGGGCCTTGCGGACTACATCCATGACCGCGGCCTCAAGGCTGGCATCTACTCCTCGCCGGGTCCGACGACCTGCGGCAAGTGCGCCGGCAGCTGGCTGCATGAGGCGCAGGATGCCCGCACTTTTGCTGAATGGGGTTACGACTTCCTGAAGTACGACTGGTGTAGCTATGGTCAGGTCGTGGGCGGCGAGGTCGCTAATCCGCACGGCGTGCCGGTCCGGAAAGGTTCCAAGGACGACGCTTTTATGACGTACCCCTTCAAGGTCATGGGAGACCAGCTGCGTGCCCAGAAGCGCGACATCGTCTTCAGCCTCTGCCAATATGGTAACAATGATGTCTGGAAGTGGGGCTCAGCCGTCGGTGGCAGCGCCTGGCGCACCACGGGCGACGTCAACGACTCCTGGCGCAGCGTCAAAGCGATCGGGTTTTCCCAGGACCAGTCCGCCGCCTACACGAAGCCGGGCAGCTGGACCGACACGGACATGCTCATCCTCGGCTGGATCGGCTGGGGTCGCCTGCGCCCGACGTCGTTGAGCGCCGACGAGCAATATTCCCACGTCAGCCTCTGGTGTATGCTATCCTCTCCTTTGCTCATCGGTTGCGACATGACGAAGCTGGATGCCTTCTCCCTGAATCTGCTGACCAATGATGAGGTTATCGCCGTGAATCAGGATGAGCTGGGCAAGCAGGCCACCTGCGTCACTCGGCTCTATGAAGTCGACGGCTTGGTCGCCGACGTCCGCGTGTACGCCAAGGACCTTGCCGACGGCAGCCGCGCGGTGGCCTTCTTCAACCTCGGTGCGGAATCCGTGAAGCTCGACTTCAAGGACTTCGCTAAACTCGGCCTCTCGGGCCGGCAGGTCGCCCGCGATCTCTGGCGTCAGAAGGACATCATCTCACTCGACACTTCCAAGGACAGCCTCCCGCTGAGCCTCCCTGGCCACGGCGTGATGCTCACCAAGTTCTCCTCGGCCAAGTAAGCGCCTGCCATGAGGTGGGGGCAGCACCGCGTGCTGCCCTAGTCTGTATCTAGGTAGGGATGGTCGGCCCGGTCATCCTCGGACGCGACGCCGCCACGCCCCTGCCATCGGCCGCCCTACGGCGGCATGTCTCTCCCCATACTCAATACTCTCCCTCAGCAGCATTTGCTTCGCCGCCGATCCCCGCGCCGCGCCCGCCGCGTCTTACTCCTCCGCAAACCCGTACTCTTTCAACATCCGCGCGACCGCCTCCGATAGCACCGGGCGAATCGCCGTCGGCACGACCTTCTGCGCCTCAACGGTGCAATGAATATACCCGAGCTTGCGTTCGGCGTCGGTATCACGGCCGGCGGCCTCGAGCCAGCGCTGTAGTACGGCCGCAGCGCGCGCCCACTCGGGCCAATCGCTATCCGCACCATCGGCGGCCTCGACCAACGTGCACAGGGCACACCCGCCGAGGAAGCGTTCGACCGCAGCGGCATCCTCCGCGCCGACGATCGCAACAAGTTTCTCCCTTTCGCGTGCTTCCATGGTCAGGTCTTGTAACCAAGCACGGGTCGCAGCCACTTCTCGGCCTGCTCAATGCTCCAGCCCTTGCGTGCGGCGTAGTCTTCCACCTGGTCGCGGCCGATGTTATCGACGTCGAAGTAGATAGACTTGGGGTTGCCGAAGTACAGGCCCGACACCGACGCCGCCGGATTCATGGCAAACGATTCGGTCAAGGTGCAACCAAGGCGATCCGCATCAAGCAAGCGCCAGATTTCGGATTTCTCGGTGTGCTCCGGGCACGCGGGATAACCAGCGGCGGGACGACGGCCGGCATATTTCTCGTCGACGAGTTCTTCGATGGTGAGGGCTTCGCTCGGTGCATAACCCCAAAGTTTCATGCGCACTTCGCGGTGCAGCCACTCGGCACAACCTTCGGCCAAGCGATCGGCGAGGGCCTGGATGAGAATCTGGCGGAAGGGGTCGGTATGCTTGAACGAGGCGGCGTAATCTTCGATCTCTTGGCCAGCCGTGACGGCGAACGCCCCAAGGTGGTCCCCCTGATCGCCCGATATAAGGTCCGCCAGCGAGCGACAGGTGTCGACCTTCGGACGCATCAGCTGGTCGCGCAGGAAGTGGAAGCGGCCGAGTTTCTTGGTCTGGGCCGCATCGCCGAAGACTTCGACGTCATCCCCGACGCGCCGCGCCGCCCAGAGGCCGGCGACGCCGCGCAGGCGGAAGCGTTTCTCGCGGATCAGTCCGTCGAGCTCGACTCGGGCCGCATCAAAGAGCTTACGCGCTTCATGGCCATATTTGGCCGACTTAAAGATCTGCGGGAAAGCACCCTTGAGCGACCATGTGACGAAGAAAGGCGTCCAATCGATCAGCTCGGCGACGGCGGCCGGGTCGATGTTGTCAAACACGGTGACGCCCGGCTGACGTGGCGCGGGCTGCACGGGCGCGGCGGTCACAAGCGGACGCGTACGCGCCTCGGCGAGCGGAATGACCACGGCCGGCTGCTGCTTGTCGTAGGCGATACGCATCTCGGCCTGGCTGGTGCGGAGTTCGGCGATAAAGCTGTCTCGCTTCGCGGGGTTGAGGAGATCGCTGCACACGGTCGTGACGAGCGAGGCATCCCCGACGTGGACCATGGGGCCATCGTAATGCTCAGCGATCTTGATGGCGGTGTGCTCCTTGGAAGTCGTGGCCCCGCCGATGAGGAGCGGGGTGTTGATGCCGACACGCTTTAGTTCCCTGGCGACGGTCACCATCTCTTCAAGCGAAGGGGTGATCAGACCGGACAGGCCGATGAAGTCGGGCTTCAGACGCTGGGCTTCGCTGACAATCTTCTGCGTGGGCGTCATGACTCCTAGGTCGGTGACGGCGTAATTATTACACGAGAGCACCACCCCGACGATATTCTTGCCGATGTCGTGGACGTCGCCGCGCACGGTCGCGATGAGGAAGTTGCCCTGGGTGGAGCCGCCGACTTTCTCGGCGGCCATGAAGGGCTCGAGGTGGGCGACGGCGGTCTTCATGACTTTGGCCGACTTGACCACCTGCGGGAGGAACATCTTCCCTTCACCAAAGAGCTGACCGACGACACGCATGCCGTCCATCAGCGGGCCTTCGATCACGAGCAATGGGCGGCCAAGGGCGACGCGCGCTTCCTCGGTGTCAGCGACGACGAAGTCATCGATGCCCCGCACCAGCGCATGGGCGAGGCGGCCCGCCACCGGCAGCGAACGCCACTCGTTCTTCTTGGAAGTATCGACTTCGGTCTTGGTACCGGCAAAACGCGGGGCGGCCTCCATCAGGCGGTCCGTGGCATCCTCGCGGCGGCACAACACGAGGTCTTCGACGAGGTCGCGCAGCTCGGGGTTGATCTCTGTGTAGACCTCGAGCATCCCGGCGTTGACAATCGCCATGTCCAATCCGGCCTTAATCGCGTGGTAGAGGAAGACGGAGTGGATGGCCTCGCGCACGGGGTTGTTGCCGGCAAAAGCGAAGGAGACGTTCGACAGGCCACCCGATGTGCGGGCGCCCGGGCACAGGCGTTTGATTTCCGTGACGGCTTCGATGAAATCGAGCGCGTAACGGTTGTGCTCCTTCATCCCTGTGCCGACGGTCAGGATGTTCGCATCAAAGATGATATCCTGCGGATCGACGCCCGCCTGTTGGGTGAGGATGCCGAAGGCGCGCACGCAGATGCGGACCTTATCGATGAGCGTCGCGGCCTGCCCCTTTTCATCGAACGCCATGACGATCATGGCCGCACCGTAGCGACGGCAAAGGCGCGCCCGGCGGATAAACTCCGCTTCGCCTTCCTTGAGGGAAATTGAATTCACGATGGCCTTACCCTGCACGCAACGGAGGCCGGCTTCGATGATGTCGAAGTTCGACGAATCGATCATGAATGGCACCTTGGCGATATCCGGCTCGGTCGCCGCCATGTTCAGGAACTTCGTCATCGCGGCCGCGCCGTCCAGGAGGCCCGCGTCGAAATTGATATCAATGATGCTGGCGCCAGCTTCGATCTGCTGCTTGGCCACGCGGAGGGCGGAACGATAGTCGTCCGACTCGATCATCTTCTTAAAGATCTTCGAGCCTGCGACGTTCGTGCGTTCGCCGACATTTACAAAGGTGCCTGGGCCACCGACGATGTTGAGCGGCTCGAGGCCAGAGAGCTGCAACGCCGGGGCGGTGGCGACCGCCGGGCGGGGCGGGTATTTCTCGGTGCGGCGACGGATGGCGGCGATGTGGCCCGGCGTGGTGCCGCAGCAACCGCCGACGATGTTGACGAGCCCGTCGCGGGCGAAGGTCTCGAGAATGGCCGCCGTGTCTTCCGGGCCTTCCGGGAAGCCCGTCGGGGAAAGCGGATTGGGCAGGCCAGCGTTCGGGTAGCAGGAGACAAAGATATCGGCCTTCTTCGCCAGCTCGGCGATGTGCGGGCGCATTTGTTCGCCCCCGAGGGCGCAGTTCATGCCGATGCTCATCGGTTGCGCGTGGCGGACGGAATTCCAAAAGGCTTCGGTGGTCTGGCCCGTCAGCGTGCGCCCGGAGGCATCGGTGATGGTGCCGGAAATCATCAACGGCAGGCGGAAGCCGCGGGCCTCGAAGGCTTCGTCGATCGCGAACAGCGCCGCCTTAAGTACGAGGGTGTCGAAGACCGTCTCGCACAGAATCAGGTCCGCCCCGGCATCGATCAGGGCGTCGACCTGTTCGCGGTAAGCATCGCGCACCTGGGTGTACGTGACATCGCGCTTGGCGGAGTCATTGACATCGCGCGACATCGAGAGGGTCTTGTTCGTCGGGCCAATGGCCCCGGCGACGAATGCGTCTTTGCCCGGGTTCGCGGCCTTGAAGGCCTCGACGGCCTCGCGGGCGACTTTGACGGCGGCGGTGTTCAGCTCGCGGACGAGGTGGCCCATCTTATAATCCTCCATCGCGATAGAGGTGCCGTTGAAAGTGTTCGTCTCGAGGATGTCGGCCCCGGCGTCGAGGTACGCACGGTGGATATTCCGGACGACTTCCGGCTTGGTGATGACGAGGAGGTCGTTGTTGCCCTTGAGTTCGCCGGGGTGGTCCGCGAAGCGCGTGCCGCGGTAGTCCTGCTCCTGCAGCTTGCACTGCTGGATCATCGTGCCCATCGCGCCGTCGAGATAGACGATGCGTTGGCGCAGGAGGGCCTCAAGGCGCTCGCCGGCAGGGTTCAAAGGGAGTCTCTGTCGGGACATCGACCCTAACGTGCGGTTTGCCGCCCAAGGGTCAAGGCACAGGGCGGAACTATTGCGTCATCCCCGGCAGATCGGGCTTCTTGCAACGCAGGAGGTCCTGGCTGCGGTAGAGCACGATCCGCTTCCCCTCGAACTTCTCGTCGTCCCAGAGGAGCGGGCGGAGTTCAAAACTAAAGACGGGGTTCAAAAAGGAAACCTCGGCCTCGACTGCAGCGTCGCCGCCCTGCCAATAGAGGATGCCGTTGGGCAGGGAATGCTTCGCGCCCTTACACAGCAGCTGGCGTGTGTTGTGGACAAACGTGCGCAGGTCCGCCACGGCACGTCCGGTGATGAAGTCATGCTCGTGGTTCATGGTCTCAGCCCGGGCATTCTTGACGTCGACGTTCTTGAGGCCGAGGCGCGTAGCGATGTCCTGGACGACGGTGATCTTCTTGCCCACGGAGTCGACGAGGGTGAAGCGGGCCTTGGGGTACAGGACGGCCATGATGAGTCCGGGGAAGCCGCCGCCAGTGCCCACGTCCATGACGCGGCAGCCGTCCATGAGCTTGAGAAATTTCACCGGGGCGATCGACGGCGCGTAGTGGTGGCGCTCGAGGTTCTCGATGTCCTTCCGCGAGACCAGGTTGATCTTCTCATTCCATTCGCGGTGGAGTGCGGCCATGGCGGTCAGCTGTTCCCACTGGGCGGGCGTGACTTCCGGGAAGAGAGGGACGAGGGACTGCATTGCGAGGCCGTCAGCGTGGGGTTCATCGGGCATGAGGCAAGGACGCCTTTGTCCTTCAAACCTTCCGCCACCCCGCCTAGAACAGGGCATGCGCCTCCTCCTGCCCCTGATGTTCGCCGCGGCCCTGTGCTCTGCTCAGGCCGTCGATGCTCCCTTTACTGAAATTGTCCAAACACTCCAAGTGAAGTGGCCTAAAAATCACACGGTCCACATCGTCTGCCACGGCCACAGCGTCCCCGCCGGATATTTCAAGACGCCCATCGTGCAGTCCGATCAGGCGTATCCCGCAAAACTTCAGACCGGCCTGCGTCAGCGTTTCCCTCACGCAGTGCTCAATGTGATTGTGACTGCGATTGGCGGTGAGCATTCCGTTGCGGGCGCCGCCCGCTTCGAGCGCGATGTGCTCGCCCTGCGCCCGACCGTGGTGACGATTGATTATTCCCTCAATGACCGTGGAGTTGGCCTCGAGAAAGCCAAAGCGGCTTGGACGCAGATGATCGTGGCCGCGAAGGCCGCCGGCATCCGCGTCGTACTACTCACGCCCACGCCGGATCAGCGGGCCAAGCTTGATGACCCACAGGACCCGCTCAACCAGCATGCCGAGCAGGTGAGGGCGCTGGCCAAGGAGCATCAGGTGCTGCTCGTCGACAGCCTCGCGCTCTTCCAAGCCAAGATCAAGGCCGGCACGCCCCTGCCTGCGCTCATGTCGCAGGGCAACCACCCCAACGAAGCTGGCCACGAACTCGTCGCCGCGGCCCTCTTGGCCCTCTTCCGCCCGTAATTTGCTGTTTCCTTCCGCCGTCACTTCTCCAAACCTAACCGCCTCATGTTCCACCACATCGTCTTCTTCTACCTCAAAAAAGACCTCACCGCCGCCCAGCGTGCGGAATTCGAGACCAAGCTCCGCGGCTTGCTCGCCATCAAGACCATCCACAGCGGCTACGTCGGCGTCCCCAGCACCCACGCCGTCCGCCCGATCATCGACACCTCGTATGACTTCGCTGAGTTCTTCGTCTTCAAGAGCCACGCTGATCATGACGCGTACCAGATCGACCAGATCCACCAGGACTTCATCAAGGACTGCAAGAACTACTGGGAGTCCGTCAAGATCTACGACTTCGAATAAGCCGTCAGGCTTATCGACAAATCAGGCGCCGCACCCCGGCGCCTTTTTTGCGCCTGCCTTGAGGGTGGGGCAGCACCGCGTGCTGCCCTAGTCTACCTCTTCAGAATGGCGCCTCCCTCGCAACTCCACCCCGCCGCGTCTAGGTGATTCCCTGACTTGAGGGACGTTGGCCTATGGAAAGCCTGCCGACATGTCCCCCGCTTGGGAGTTGGAATCGTCGGAGGAATTCGAGCGCACCTTCCGTCGCTGCCGCAAACGTCATGAGGCCAGCTGCGATGCCGCGTTGATCCGCTTGCAGCACTTTCATGTCCGGTGGCTTAATAACCCGCACCTCGCTCCGGGCTTTCATTTGCCAGGCTGGATTCATCCCGAAGGGAAGGGCGTCTTGGCCGTCGATCAAGGTACGAAAGGTAATCTCCCGGCGCATCTGGCTCCTGCGGATGGGTGACAAGCAGGGCCAATATGCAGATATTGCATATTGCCACGGGGGGGTCGAGCGCTTCAAATCAGGACATGGCCACGCGCACGACTAAGTCTCGCACGTATCGCGACGTCTTCTCGCTCGCGGCAAGTCTTGGTTATACGCCGAAGGCCGTGGAGGCCTTGCGACAGAAAGTCGCCGATACGGATTTCACGGCCAAGCTCGAGGCACGTCGCCATTCTGTCGGCCTCACGCAGGCGGAAGTGGCCCGGCGCATGGGAGTAACGCAGCCGACGGTCTCCCGCCTGGAGTCGGATCGCTGGCAGGACCTCCGACTCGGCGAACTGGATGCCTACCTGCGGGCGATCGGCGAATAAGGTGACCAACAAGCCTCAAGGAGAGGACTGAATTGATTGAAGGCCTTAAGGTAAGGGCAGCACCGCGTGCTGCCCTAGTCTGCCTCCAGGGTGGGCCGGTTGTCCCAGCCGTCCCTACCTCACACCAAACGCCTCCGCTTCGCAGCCTGCCAGCTGATCCCCGCGCAGCTCTGCTGCGCCTATGCTCCATACTCTCTTCAGAGCCCCTCCCCACGCGGCTCTGCTGCGCCGCTCACCTCCTCATCACCAAATTCCCCATGGCCTTGGGGTCTTTGAATTTCGTCCCACTCGGGAAAAGCATATAATACTCGGGCACGTTGCCGGCCATCCGCTGCCGGCAGATATTCACGCCCCACGGGAAGGCCTTACTGGGGACCTCACCCTCGATGGGCTTGGCTTCGATCAGTGCCTCGACAATCCAGCGGTCTGCCAACTTTTTCACCGCGATATTCTTCACGGTATAGAAACTAGCCAAGTCCTCCGAGCGCGTGGTGATACACTCATCCAGCACGGTGCCGTTGGGATTAATCACAATCAGCGGGCGGATGCCTTTGGCGGTCTCCAGTCGGATCTCGATGGTGTCATCGTTGAAAATCGCATAGCTATCACGGTCTTTACAGGCCGCGCGGATTTTCTCCATCTTGGGTTCGCGGCATTCGATCCCGACGACGAGCCCGCTGTGATCCGCCAGCCAGCGGAACGCCACATGGGTGCTGAGGTGATACGGGGTCTCGCCGGTGACCATGTCGCTCAGGGGCGTGGTGGCCCGGTTCTCGGGGTCGGTCCAGAAGGGCTTGGTGAGGTCGCCATCAATCTTGGGCGGATGGTGGGCGAAGTAGCCCGTGACGCCGCCGTTGCTGCGTTGCAGGTTCGTGAACAGGGCCTTGAGTGGCTGCATCTCCGCTTCGAGCAGGGCGATGCGCTGCGTATAGATGCTCTCGCCGGTCTTGGCCTTGGCGGCACTCAGGAGCGCGAAGAACTTTTCAATATCCGCCGGCTTCAAGTAGCCACCATTGGCGGTGACCTCGCGGGCCTCCGGGCGTGCCCACACGGTCTCGGCGAACTCATGGAACTCCTTCATCTCCGCCTGGGCGGGCCCGAAGAACAAGCGGTAGTATTCGTCGAGCACCGCTGGCAGGTTGAGATCCCGCTCCCACATCATGCGGGCGTGGAGGTAAATCATGAGGTGCGATAGGCCCGGACGACGGAGATTATTAGTCGCGCCGGGCTTGATCTCGTTGCTGGAAATCCACGGCACCTCGACGTCATAGCCGGCGGCGTGATCGTAGGCGGCCTGGAGATTAGTCTGCATGATCTTGCTGAAGAACACGGGCACGGGCGGCGCGGCCCGGATGTCCGCCTGCTCGAGGTAGTGGTCCATGATGATCAGCTGCTCGCGGCCGTCCTTCATGCGCTTCAGCCATTCTTTACGTAGCTCGAGATCGCCGTTCCAGGGCGGCAACATCCAGCCCGTGCTGTGCTGCATGAGCCCGACCAGCACGCTATCGGGGATCTTCTCAATGGTCGTCGGCGGCATGGTGGTGCCGCTGTAGGCCATGACGGTGAACTTGCGTCCGGGGTGCTGGGCGGTGACGCGCTTCACGATGTCCAAATTGAAATCCCAGGCGTAGTTACTGAAGTTGCCGTAGATACCGCGCTCGGCCTGATCCCAGCCAGCGGCGACGTCGGCACTGTCGATGGCGGACCAGCCATCGGGCTGCCCGAGGCTATCGTATTCGATGCCGGGATAGAATTGGCGCGTGAAGTCGAGCGAGGTGATGAAATCGGCGCGCAGCTTTTCGCTATTCAGTTTGGGCGAATTGTAACTGGGCTTCCCGTTGATGAGGCCGAAGTAGGCGGGATCAGCCTCTTTGCCGAAGTAGGTCAAGCGGCCCACGGCATGGTATATGGGGATGACCTTGCTGGTCCCCACGCCCATGGATTTATACCACATCATCTCCTGCCGGTAAGTGCCGGGCTGGTTATCCGCAAAGCGGCGCTGGCCGAATTCAGGCGACTTCGTCACCGACTGCTCGGCGATGCGGATGCTGTCGTGATGCGGGCGGATCAAGCCGAGGGCCTCGTCCGGCATATACCAGCGCAGCCCGAGCTGCTCCAGCAGGCCGAACGCGGCATACAGCGACCCCGTGGCATCATACAAATAAAAGCCGCAGCCTTTGTTGAATCCACCCGCGCCATAAAAGCTCGGCGTGCGCCACTTATGGCCAGTCGCCTTTTCCCAGGTGCTGGCCGCAAGGTCGTGCGCTCGGTCGGTGTAGGGCGCGAAGTGGTTCTGCGAGTGGAGGACATCGCGGCCGAGGAGTACCACGTGGTGGTCTTTCGCGACGATTTTATACCCGTCGAAATTCACGCCCTCGAGGGTGACCCCGAGTTTCTGCGTGAAGGTGCTCTGGCCGACGTAGACGTGATTGGCCGCCGTGCTCGGCTCGGTCACGATGGGTAGCGAGGCGCCCGACATCGCGAGGAGGTGGCGCTGGAGTTCGAGGGCGACGGTGCGGAGCGCCAGCGGTGCGTCTGGGGCCACCACGATGTCCGCGACGGCTTGGCCATTGGTCACGAGATCTACGGCCAAGGCGGGCAGGGCGCTGATGACGCCGAGTAAGAGGGTGCTGAAGCGGTGGCGCATCGGGGTTTAGCGTAGGGCGGCGAGTTTGGCTTTCGCCGTGGCGAGCAAGTCAGCGGGGGGCTGACTCGCGGAGATAATCGCCTCATAGCAGGCGCGGGCCTTGGCGGTTTCGCCGAGGGTTTCATACGTGGCGGCGCGCGCCATCTGCACCATCGACCAATGCGGTTGCTTGGTGAGTTCGCCCACGCGATCAAACTCCGCCAGAGCCAGGGCGCCTTTCCCTGCGGCGGCAAGTAGCCGCGCGCGGCCCGCCACCGCTTGGTAGCGCATCGTCCCGCCTGGCGCCTTTAGTTTCAGGATCTCGTCATAGCACGCCAAAGCCGCCGGGCCTTGGGCGAGGCGGCCGAGCTGCAGGTAGACCACGGCTTGCTTGTAGTCGTTGATCGTCGCGCCTAGGGCCGCGCGGTAATCCCTCTCCGCGTCCGCCGCCTGCCGAAGTCGGCTCGCGGCGTTTCCACGGCAGACATAGGCGTCGTAAATCAACGCATCGGGCCAGGTTGTGAAATCTTCGGTTTTCGAGAGTGCCCAGACGTCGGCGTATTTCGTCTGAATCGTCAGGATATTCATCCGGCAGAGGATGCTTTGGGATTTATCCTTAATGCCCGCCGCCAAGGCCGTGGCCGCGTCGCCATGCTTTAGTTGTGCTTCGCAATAGCTCGCCTGTGCCAGCGCGACATCTTTCGCTTCAGGTGAGGGGGCCGATGCGATCAATGCCTCGAAGGCCGCCCGAGCTTCTGGAAACTTATTGGACGCGTAGAGACGCAATCCCGCTTGGAAATCGGTGGGGAAGTTTGCCGCGTGGCCAAACGCCGCCGCCGCGAGGAATAGGAACAAACTTCTCATCGGGAAAGAGTGGGGAATGTTCGCCCGGGGTCTGGACGAACCACTTCAGATTTAACCCACCCCCACCGATGTCCACCGCGAAAGCACCCCGTGCTGCAGCATCGAGTGCTGAGTCGAGGACTGCGTAGAGGGCTGAATCGATGAAAGGCCGCGCAGGTAGGGGCAGCACCGCGTGCTGCCCTAGTCTGCCTCCAGGGTGGGACGGCTCTCCGAGCCGTCCGCTATCTGCCCCTCTGCCGCTCCCAACCGCTAACCGCTTCTACCTTCAACAGGTAGGGGCAGCACCGCGTGCTGCCCTAGTCTGCCCCCCGCGCAGCCTCGCCTTCAACAGGTAGGGCGGGTTGTCCCCAACCCGCCGTTAACCCGATCGAGATCCGTATCTGATTCGACGAACGGACGGCTGGGGACAGCCGTCCCTACCTCACACCAAACGCCTCTGATTCGCAGCCTGCCAGCTGATCCCCGCGCAGCTCTGCTGCGCCTATACTCCATACTCGATACTCCATACTTTCTCCGTAGCCCCCCGCGCGGCTCCGGCCGCGCAGGCTAGGGCAGCACCGCGTGCTACCCTAGCCTGCCCCCCTCCGGCCCTCGAGTCCTCCGGCCCTCTTGTCCTCGAGCTATGCCTCCCGCGCCCACATGTCACCTTGCCCACGTGCCCCCCTCGCTAATCTGTATCGCCTCAGCCCTTCGGCACTTTGACGCGATACAGATTCGCGACATGCAGATCCCTCGTCTCCGGTGCGTAGAAGAAATCCGCCGCTAGGGCCTCCGTGTCGTAGTCTTGGCGCCACACCATCACGCTGCGGTCCACGCGCACCGGCAACCCGCGGTGTGAGGCGTGAAACGGGTTGGTGATCTCCGTGAACTTCGTCTGCGTCGGAGAGTGATCCCGATACTGCTCGGCGATAATGGGGGCCTCCATGACCCCGGTCAGCTTCACCGAGCCCTTACGTTCCCGGCGCGGGCGGTACTTCTCAGGCAGGCAACACAGGGCTAAGAGCAGCCGGTCGAGCAGGTCCATGGACGCCATGACATCGCCGCCTTTCATTTTCAGGCCAGGCCCGGTGCCGCGCAGGACGCTGGGCGGGCACCGCGTGAAGTCCTTACCCAGTGTCGCCATGTGGCCGCGGAAGGTGTCTAGGGCGAGCCCCGCCATCCGGCCTCGGCTGCGGGGGATTTTTGCCTCCGTCTCTTCGGTGAGTTCCTGGGCGGTGAACATCAGTCGGGTTTTGCGCTCGGCGAGTTCGACGTCGATCTCCGGGGTGTCTGGATGAATGAGGCTATCCGGCGTGGTGCCTTCCTTCAGGTGCCGTTGTTCGGCGAAGTGGCTGGCGAAGGCCTCCTCCATATCCTTTTGGATGTCTTCCACGCTCCAGGTGCGGAGGAACTCGAGGAATTCGCGCGAGATGCCTTGCGAGGTATCGTAGTGGAAGCTCGCCCGAATCTTTCGATTCTGGATTTTCATCTCACCCACGAGCAGACCTCGCCGAAGCCCCGCTTCCTCGATGATGATTGTCGCCGAATTCTGCAGTTCGGCGAGGTCGGCCGCGCGAATCACGCTCAGCGGTTGCGTTGGGTCGACGTGCATCGTGCAGATTATGCTGAAGCTATCGCCCGAATCATTGAGTCCGAGCACGCGCTGCAGTACGTTGCCATCGGGCACGTCGCGCTCCTTGGGCGGGAGGATATCCACCTCAATCTGGCGCAGGGCCTCGCCGAGGCGATTTAGGTGGGGGAGGGCTTTGCGGTTGGCGAGTAGCAGTACGGTGAGCTCGGGCGTCTGGATCCGCTCCGAGCCGGCCGTGATGACCAGTTGCAACTGGGCGTCGCCGATCGTCCAACGGATCAACATCGGCAGTTTGCCCTCGTCGGCGTAGACCGTCCAGGAGTCTTCAGGCTTACCGGTCTCGCCCTTACCCTCGAGGAGGGCGGGGAGGTCGTAGCCCATCTGCTCCGCGATCAGTCGGAAGACCGGGGTGATGTCCGGGACGAGGCGCGTGCCCAGCCAGCTCTTCGCGTCGTAGTAGCGGTTGGCGTTGGCCGTGCGGGCGATGGCTTCGTCCTCCGGCGTGAGGGTGATCGGCCCCCGGAAGCGCATGCCGCGGACGGCCTGGAACTCCTGGAGGATCTTTTCGGACGGGATGGCCTTGAGGCCGTAGGTGTTTTTGAGGTTAGTCATGGCATAGAGAGGGCTCCCTACCGCCCTGGAGACAAGGAGGGCGCCATGCTCTTCGCCGCCCAAATAAACGCAGGATGTACCTGTATTCATTGATTAAAATGGATATCCAGGGCCAGGATACGCGTCCTGGACCGATCCGTTCGGCTACGCATTTTACCGTCACCCCGATGACAGCCTATCGTGCCTAAGCCCTTTGTTTAAAGGGCCTAAGCATGTCGCACCGTTCGGGCGCGCTTACTCGCCCCAGAGCTGACGGATCAGGGCCTGATACTTCCGGTAGTCGGACCTTTTGAGCAGCGACGTGAATTCCAACGGCTGGCCGAGCTCATCGTCTTCGCTTTCGATGTCGGCCGACCGGCTCGACCGGGCCTGTTCTTCCCGCGCCCGTTCCTGCGCGAGATAGGCCTGCTGGCCCCGGTACTCTTCCAGCCCGGCGTTGATCAGCCGTTCTTCCTTCTCGATATCGAAGTAGATGCCGTAGTTGCGCTGGGTGATGTAATCGACCGTCCGTAGGTCGGGCTCGGCTCGCTTACCTTGTTCAGAGTCCTGTCCGAGTAGCACCACGAGCTCAGGGAAGAAGTGAATCGGGCCTTCGGCGTCCAGGCCTTGGTCGCCCTGATCGTGGAGCTCTAGCGCCTTCCGGTAGTGCTCGAGGGCACGCGCTTTCTCCGACTTATCTCCCGCCTGCCAGCGCTGCCAGGCGATGCGGCCGCGGAATTGCTCGACCAGCGCCGGTCGGGCGAGGGAGTTGCGGGCGTAGAGTTCGACGAGTCTGGGCTGGAAATCCATGACCAAGCCCGAGCGGGTGTAGCGTGGGTTGGTCGCGAACCCGGCGGCATAACGTAGGCAGGTCGCCGCCAGCTCGGGCTGCTCGCGCAGCATCACCGCCGCGCGCAGGAGGAGCAGGAGCGTCCGGGCCGACGCCGCGTCGGCATGCGGCCGGCCATGTTTACCGAAGGCGGCGCGGGCCAGCCAGAAGGCGGCGCCGCCGGCTTCGAGGCCGGCTTCGACGCGCGCCGGGGGATTCTCCTGCTCGCATGCGAAGGTGCGCTTCACGGCCTCATCAGGCCGTTGCTCCGTCAGCAGCCGGAAATCCTGGATATTATCGCGTCTGGCGGCGTCGAAGAGGGCGAGTCGCTCGCGCATGAACGCGGCGTCGCCACCAGCCAGGGCGACGGCGCGGGCGCGTTCCGATCCGGCCGAGGCGATGGCGTACAGCGCGCCGAGCTCATGCCAGAGCAGGGTATCGAGTTCGCCGAGCGACAGGCGAAAGCGGTCGGCGAGGTTGCGGCGCAGGCGCGTGCGGACGGCAGAGGGGAGGGCGCAGAGTTTGTCTTCGGAGCACAGGCGGAACCATGCCTCGGTCATGCGCAGATAGGGGATCGCGACCTTGCGGTAGGCCTCTCCTCCCAGCGCCACTTCGGTCACGCCAGCCGCGCCTTCGTCCAGCAGTCGCTCGACCAGCAGTCGCTCGACCAGCTTCGCCTGGGTGGCGGCGCGCAGTTCTTCCGGCAGTTCGTAGAGCCGGACCATCAGGCCCCAGGCGAGTGCCGGGAGGACCGCTTTCTCGAAGGCTGTCGCCAGGCTCGACGCGAAACCCTCACGCGGGTTTTCGGAATGCAGCCCGATCGCGGTGCTGGTGAAACGCTCGACCATCCGGCCGACCGGGATGCGGGGCGGCCATTCGCCGAGGGCTTCGGGTTCTTCGGTGAGTCGTCGCAGGTTGGCGACGATTGCCTGTTCGGCCTTCAGCTGGTTCTCGCGGGAGAACTTCAGGTTCAGCGAGATCTTCTCGCCCTGCGAGACCTTGACCAGCGCCAGCCGCCGTTTCGCTTCGCCGAAGATCACCATCAGCCGGTTGGTGTCCTGCCGGTCGGCGCTCTGGCGACGTCCGCCACGTAGCACGCCCGCCTCGATCTCCAGCTGACGGAGCACCGACATGTAATGGAAATTCTGCAGGTCGGTCATGCTTCCTTAATAAGAGTATAGAGTATGGAGTGATTGGGGACGGTTTGTGGGGCCAACCTTAATGTTACAGTTGGGTCGCTTCAGGTAAGGTAGTTTGGGGTGGTTCTTGTGTCAAGACACTGGGCCGCAGGCCCGGTGTCCCGCCCATGAGT
>Ga0136642_1000176_pt1 | contig 38088 bp, 29 predicted proteins | sample LowCatLa1302831Y_FD_115313 | JGI IMG/M metagenome (GOLD analysis project Ga0136642, IMG submission 115313) | Freshwater microbial communities from Lower Cathedral Lake, Yosemite National Park, California, USA - 13028-31Y | ecosystem: Environmental > Aquatic > Freshwater > Lake ... | reverse complement strand
CTGATATCCATTACATGCCGCAAGATCCGTGTGCAGCACGCCCGGCTTCGCACGCTCAAGTAATCGCTCACCAACGCCAGTCATCCAAAGACCCGGAGCCGCGCTACCACCAAGACCCGCTGACACTCCAAAGCCCCACAAATTCACCATATCAACGGCGTCATGACGATTTGCCCGCGCTTGAGCAAGCAAGTCCGGATGTACAGGCATGGTTGCAGCCGCGCCAATCAACGTGAGACTTGCCGCTGTGCGCGGGAAGCGTGCGGCTGTTTCCAACGCGACTAACGATCCCATGGAATGGCCAATCAAGCATGCCGCGCCCTGATCGAGACTCACGATGACCGCATTGATCCAATCAGCCATCGCACCGATGTCACTAAGACACGGGCCCGGCGTGTGCCCATGGCCAGGCAAATCCACGGCCAACACGTTATATCCATGAAACGCTAACCAGCGGCTTTGCAAAGCCCAAACGGTATGATCAAGGCCCGCGCCATGCACAAGCACAACCAGCGGCCTATGCGGCTCATGAGCGCGTCCCCCAGTTGCCGCATACACGGAGTTGCCATTAACTTTCAATTGCATTGGACTTAACTCCGCGCAGCTTTGGTCGCCGCGCGCAGCGCCTGACCAAGATCAGCAATAATGTCAGCCACGGATTCGATTCCAACCGATAGGCGTACCATATCCTCACCAATACCCGCCGTAGCCAACTGCTGGGCACTCATCTGTTGATGGGTCGTACTAGCAGGATGAATCACTAATGTTTTTGCATCGCCCACGTTGGCAAGATGACTCGCCAGACGTAGCGAATCAATCATTAATGCGCCAGCCGCACGCCCACCCTTGATCCCGAAACTAATCATTGAGCCGGCGCCGTGCGGCAGCAAACGAGATGCCAACGCATGATCCGGGTGATCCGGCAGACTTGGGTGGTTTACCCACGCCACCGCATCATTGCTTTTAAGAAAGGCAAGCACAGCGCTCGTGTTTTCCATATGGCGCTGCATGCGCAGGCTCAACGTTTCGATACCCTGCAATAAGTGAAATGCATTCATCGGCGACAAACACACGCCGAACTGGCGCAACCCCTCGGTGCGCGCCCGCATCACAAATGCTGCGGGCCCGAACTGCTCTGTAAAGACGATTCCCTGATATCCGGCCACCGGCTGCGTCAGTGTCGGAAATTTGCCCGACGCCTCCCAATCGAAGCGCCCACCGTCAATAACCACACCGCCCACCGCAACGCCATGCCCACCGATCCACTTAGTAATCGAGTGCATGACAAGATCGGCCCCTAGGGCTAACGGCTGGCATAAAAATGGCGTTGCAAAGGTGCTATCGATTAACAGCGGAATATCCGCAGCATGCGCGATCGCCGCAATCGCCGGAATATCAAACACCTCAAGCCCTGGGTTCCCAATGGTCTCGCCAATCACAAGCCGCGTGTTGTCCTTAATTGCGTCTTTAAACCCTTGGACGTCTCGCGGTGCCACGAAAGTCGTGGTGATGCCAAAACGCGGCAAGGTGTGGCTGAGTAAGTTCATCGTGCCGCCGTACAGTGACGCCGACGCGACAATATGATCACCCGCCCCCAGCAAAGTGGCGATCGCAATGTGCATTGCCGCCATACCGCTCGCCGTACACACCGCGCCTACACCGCCCTCCAATGCCGCCAGACGTTCCTCAAGCACCGCGACCGTGGGATTGGATATCCGACTGTACACGTAGCCTGGCCGCTCCAAATTAAAAAGCGCCGCAGCCTGATCAGTGTTTTCAAACACATAGGAGGTTGTTTGATAGATGGGAACTGCCCGCGCACCGTGGGTCGGGTCGGGGTGGTGCCCCGCATGCAAACTTAAAGTATCAAAGCCTGGAGGACGTGGTGCGGCCATGTGGTATCCCAATGCGGTCTTTTATGAAGGGGGCCGCAATTGGCGGCAGCATTGCTATCATAGCGCAAACAACCGACTGAACTCCTCCGCAGCGTCTGGATTGCGTCAGGCGGCGGTACTCGCGCTAGCTGGCCACTCCAGCCACGCGCGATGCATGGGAAAGTAGAGCCCGAGTTGGATTGGCCGCGTGGGTTCAAGCAGATGCATCACGTGCGCGTAGGAGCCCAATTGCTCGGCGTAGCGCACCTGCTCTTGGGCCAGAAAGTTCGCAAGATCACTGCCCTGATGCTCACTGGTCTTATAATCAATAATCCAGCGGATACCATCCTCTGCAATGAAGGTGCGATCAATACGCAACGTGAGCAGTCTATTATTTCGTCGGTAAGTTAATTCAAACTCACTCACCGCTTCACGGTGCGTGGCCGCGAACAGCCAGCGTCCGCGCACATCGTCCAGCGTCGTCAAAACCGCCCGCCTGACTCGCTCAAGCGCAGTTGCCAACTGTACGCTTGGCACGCCCAACTCCTGCAGCCTAGTTGCCCACATTTTGGCGCGCGCCTGCTGTGCGATAGCGTAACGACCAAGACCGATGTTAGAAATATATTCAAATTCTGCATGCACGACAGTCCCCACGTGACGCGCGCTAAAACCTGCCCACTCAAAATCAAACTCACTCGGACCCACGGGCCTCGGCGGGTCAATCAATTCATTAATACTGGTACGCACGGGTGGCGGCATCCACTCTGGGCTTAAGCACTCCATCGCGGCAAGCGGCATTGGAACGATCGACCCGCTCACCACAGAGGCACCCGGTCGCGCCGTCAGCACCTCGATTGCACCGCTGCCGACCTCCTCACTGATCGCGCGCCACAAACTCCCAAGTAGTGTGCCCCGCTGGGGCGGCGCATGCTGCGGCGTTATGCCCTCTTTGCCCGATTTTAAATGTCCAATCAGATACAACTCTTCGCGCGCGCGCGTACAAGCGACATACAGCAATCTGGCAAGCTCAAGTTCCGTGCGTTCACCCAATATGCCCGTAACCCAGCTTTCCAAAGCCTCCTTCTTTTCAGCGCCGGCGCGATGTGGTGCGAGCACTAGACTGGAATCGCGACCTTCACGAGCATATTCGAGCCATTGCAACAGCTCTGCACTTTGATTGCGGGCTCTGCGGCTTAGGCCCACGACAAGCACCACATCCCACTCGAGCCCCTTCGCGCGGTGAATGGTGAGCAGTTGCACATTCGGATCGCCCTCAGCATCCGGTAGCGCATACAGCTCCCCAAGCGCGTCCTCCAAACCCGCAGGATCCGGTAGATCACCCGCCCTCTCAAGGGCATCGAGACGCGCCAGATAGGTCGCCACGTTTTGCACGTCCTCTGCGCGCTGCACCGTGGCAGAACCACCAAGGCTCAGCCATGTGGCCTCTATCAATTCAGCCAGACGTCGGCGACCGACATCAGCAAGACTGTGCTCCAGCACCGGCACAACGCGCCTCAGCACGCGGCGCGCGGCATCACTTAACTGCGCGAGCGCGGACTCATTGCGCAACAAAGACCACACAGTGGCCTTCGGCTCAGCAGCACAGATATGCCACAACGCCTCGAGGTCAAGACCGATAAATGGCGCACGCAGCACGGCGAGCCACGCCGTCCGATCGCCCCGGTGCAATAGAGCCCGCGTGAGCGCAATCACATCACGTACGGCTAAGCGCTCCACCAACGGCACGAGCTCTACACCCTGATACCGCACGTTACGCGCCTGCAGCGCCTGCGCGACGGCCGTTAAGGGCCGGCGCGAGCGCGCAAGTACGGCGATCGAGGGTCGTGGCTGCTGTTGCAGCAGACTCTCAATCAGATTTGCAGCCTCCTGCCCTTCGTCCTCCACAGCAACGTCTTGCAGCAGCCGAAACGTGGCGCCGGAGCCAGCTGCATGTGGCCGAACTGCCGTGGCTGGCGAGTGACGAATAGCGCCTCGGCTATAATCCTCCTGCGTGGGAAACACGCTGGCGAACACGCGATTAACCCAATTAACGAGCGTCGGCCTCGACCGAAAATTCGCCGTCAGCAGTAATGGTCGTAGCTCAATGCTTCCCAAACCAATGTTGCGCACTTTCAGAAAAAGGCCGACATCAGCCTCACGAAAACCATAAATCGACTGCATCGGATCACCGACGAGAAACAGCGTGCGACCATCGCCGCTTTGCCACCCAGCCGTCAGCCGCGTCAGTAGCTGCACTTGCGGTCGCGATGTATCCTGAAATTCGTCGACCAGAATGTGCTGAAACTTATAATCAAGGGCGAGTGTCAAATCCGATGGCTCCTCGTCAGTACCCAGCGCCTGCAGTGCAGCGTGGGTCACCGCACTAAAATCAACCTGCCCATGCTCAGCGAACACTGCGGACAACTGCGCGGCCGCTGCAGTCAAGACCTCGTTCAAAGCAAGCAATACCTGCCACTGCTCATCGCTATATTGCAGCCCCGGTAGCTTCGCGACAGCCGCCAGCGCCTTTTCCAGTGCGGGCAACTCATGCAGCTCGCCAAGCAACTCCTCAAATTCAGTCTTCAGTAGGGTGTTTTTCGCAACGCCTTCCTTTGCCGTGAGCTTCTTACGGAACTTCCCACCCAACGTGAGTAGCTGCGAGACGAGCGTTTTCCACGCTGGCAGTTGCGTAGCACACGCAGGAAGTCCCGCGTTATTCACTATGCCGAGTTGTTTGGTCCCGGGCGTCTGAGTTGGCACTAACTGAGCCGCTTGTGCACTTAAGGGCCACAGTCGCTGCGCCAGTGGCTCTGGCAGGAGCGCTCGAGTGTGCGTTAACTGCTCCTGTACTAAATACTGAATCGACTCTTCCAACGTGGCTCGGAGCTGGATTTCACTCGACTGTGCCTGCACACTCGTGGTGATTTCGAGCCAGCTGTCTCGACGTGCCAGCATGTCCGCCAGCAGCGTCTCGACACGGTCGACCTCCGCATCAAAGTGCCTGAGCAACACCATCAGGGCAGTCGCAAGACTGTCACGATTATCAATCTCACCAATGGTGCGCTGGGCCGCGAGCCTATAAAGATCCTTCGGCTCGGTCGTGATCCGCAGGCTCGCGCCCGTGCGCGATAAAATTGGCAGACGCGCAGCGAGCCAATGACACAGACTATCGATCGTCTGAACCTTGAGTCGAGCTGGATTTTGCAACAGGTTCCAACCGTGGGTCGCATCCACTGCAAGTACTTGTAGAGCCAGTGCCCGCGTCGTGAGGTGCACCACCCCATCGACTGGCAGACCCATCGCTGCGTGCTGCAAGGCCATCAATACGCGCTCACGCATTTCAGCGGCCGCTTTGCGGGTAAAGGTAATCGCGAGCACGGCTTCCGGCTCGGTACAGCGGGCGAGAAGCGCCAGCATGCGTTGTGTCAGTAAGGTCGTTTTTCCGGAGCCTGCAGGCGCTTGAACCACAAACGAAAAATTCGTATCAAGCGCCTGCGTGCGCGCCACCGCATCAGCCGGCGTGGCATTGTCAGACTCCTCAACGCGACTCATATCCCTACCTCAACCACGCCGTCGTCCGCCGCCAGCGCGGCGTCCTCTTCCTCCATCTCATCCACTAGCGCACTTTTGTCTATTCGACAAACCGTAGACAAATGGCAATGATCACACGCCCCCGGCATCGGATTTACAGACGCATCTGCGCGCACATACTCAAGCACTAAACGCTCACTCACCGCACGCCACTCGCTGAGTAATTGATCCCACGTTGCGGGCTGACCAGCAAGTGTCTTGCCAGTGCCCAGCGCGCGTACCTGCAACCAGTGATCTGGCTCATCAGCAAAACCCTGAAACTTCTTGCCAGCATCCACGCTGAGCGCCAGTTGCACAACGGCAATCGCATACGGAGTCGGTTCGGCATAGCCGGCATAGATCGCCAGCTGCAGACTGTCCGGACGTTGCCCAAACCAACGGCGTGGTACGCCCTTGCCCGTTTTGTAATCAAGCACCATCGTACGCGGCTGCCCCTTTTGATCAATGTTAGCGGCCTCACTGGCCGCCTCAAACTGATCAATTCGATCGGGTCGCACATGCAAAGGATGGCCAGCGATACGCAAGGCGAGCGGCGTCTCGCGCGCAATGACCCGAAATGGCGCACGCACTAACTCAGCCTCAATCAGAGCCATGAGCGCGCGGTACAACCAACCGCGCTCCAAGTGCATTAGCCGATTCTTCGGCAAATAGCCCTTGTAATGCGTGAGACTTAAATCAATCGCCGCGCTCACCGCATCAGACCGCGCTTGTGTAGTCAGCGCCTTCAACTCGTGCTGTGCATTGAGTGGTTGCCAAAACCACTGAAGGGCCGCATGTGCCAAGGTGCCGCGCACGCGTTTTGAGATGCCGGTTCTTGGGCTCTGTAAGGCGCGCGCATGCAAGCGCCCCGTCACGGCACCCTGAAACGCACATTCGCTCTGTGTTTGAAGCACTCCCACACCACCCGCGATCGGCGTTCCGGCAGCTAGAGGCGGTAACTGACCTTGCATCCGCATCGTGAATCGCGCCGAATCACGCACAACCGCAGCACGCGATCGGTGAGGTGCCGTAACCGGCGTCAGCGTAGGCCACGCGCCGTTAATGAGCCGAGACGCCAACACATGGGCATCGCCCTCCTCGCGGGCGACACTCAGCACTAATTCATGCGCGCTGACCGACCAACCTGTCAGCGTTTGCGCTGCATCTTGATAGCTGATTGCCGCGCTTGCGCCCGGTATTCCTAAGCGAACCTGCTGAGCAAGCGGTAGGAAGGGGCTCGGTGTCGGTGCTGCTGGAAATCGATCGGCACTGAGGCCGCACACCCAAAGTCCGTCAAAGGCAATACCCGGATCCGTTAAGCCGTCAAAGATACTGATTGGCGCATCCGCGCTCGCGGCCTCAAAACGCTGCGTCGCTAGTAGCTGCTCAAATTCACCCACTGCAGCCCGAACGCGCAGTGGTGGGAGTACCGCATCGAAGCCTGCCAGCAGACCCAACGTCTCATACACTCGTCGGGCCGCAGACTCTTCATTCACCGACATCGCACGTCCAAGTGGCCAACCGGCCTGACGTAGTACTTTCGGCCACTCATCGGCGTACTCAGCCAACCGCCGCGCGCTCCCACCAGCGAGCCGCTCGTGCAATTCCTCTATTAATGACGCACAGGCACTGCCTGCCTCACCAAGCGCACGGATAACCTTACACACTTCCGTGAGCGGTAACTCCCGAAGTGCCAAGTCGCGCAGCAATACATCGACGCGTGCACCCGCATCAAGATCACTCCCCGACGGCCAAAGGCGCACGTAAGGCGAGCGCAACAAGGCACCGAACTTCAACACATCAATGTTGTCGCTGGCGAGCGATAACACACCGAGCGCCGAGACCACGACTGCGGCATCCGTCAGGCTGGTCCCGCCCTCAATGCTGTACGGCCGCGCATCAGGCGCACCAGGGGCTTTAAGGTGTGGCGCGAGCACATCGTCCATCACCCGTCGCACAAGCGAGCTGAGCGCGCCTAGATCCGGCACCAAGATCCCAAGGCGCGCGCCGGGTTGCATCGATAAGCGCGCCGCGGCCCAGTGCGCCGCTGCCACAAACTCCAACTCTGGTGTGGCAGCCTCGTGGCGCAGAACATGCGCATGTGCAATGAAGAAGTCGAAGTCCTCACAGCCGATACCCTGCGACTCAAAGGCACTCATGAGTGCCCTACGGGCGTGGGTCTTGCAAGAAAATCCGTGAAAGCTAATTCGCGTCGGCGTCAGCACCTGCATTTGCAGAACCACGTCGGAAATACGATCGCAAAGGTACGCGCTGAACATAGGAGCATCGATTAACCCGGCTGCGCGCAGGTACTCGTGGTAACTGTGCAGCCATTCCCCAAACGTCGACTGCTCCAGTGTCACGACATCAACTACCAACGAGTGCATGTCCCAATCCGCCAGCCGCTGCCAGGCGCGCGCAGCTTCCGCCGCCGCCGCGCGTGCCGTGACCAAGGTACTACCGACGGCACTGTCAGTCACAATGGCAAGCCACAGTCGTGCGGCGCTGGATCTGCTAAACATTGTCGGCCGATCACTTAAAGACAGCAGCATGTGCTCCAGCCACTGCTCCCACGGCACGATCCGCGCGCTCGCCCACGCCGCGACACCGCCCTCCAATTGATCGATCGCAAAGAGTCGCTGCAGTGAGCGTGCCTGCTTAGGATCCGCAGTCACGATCATTCCACCTTGCAGGAGACACTGTCGATACGCCGCTGGCAGGCGGCAGCTGCCGAGGCTCGAGTCACTCAGCGCGCAAGACAGCTCACTCACTCGATGACGCCGCGCGCGCGCAGGGCAGCTAACGCCGGCGCATCAAGCCCTAACTCGCCCGCGAGCACCGAATCGCTGTGCTCGCCGAGTGCCGGTGGCGCTCGGCGGTAGCTTAATTCGGAGCGCGAATACACGATCGGATTGCGCACCTGTGGTACCGACACGCCCTGAGAGTTCGTCAGCTGCATCAACAAGTGGCGATGTTGGACCTGCGGTTCCGCAAATACCTCAGCGAGATTATTGATAGGGCCACAGGGCACCGCCGCAGGCGTCAGCGTATCAAGCCATTCGCGCGTGGTTCGAGTGCTGAGCACCGTGGACACGATTGCCAATACGTCCTCGCGGTGTTGTAAACGTCCGGTATTCGTCTGATAGCGCGCGTCGGCGGCAACGTCGGAGCGACCTGCATGCTGCATAAAGCTCGCAAACTGTCGATCGTTACCAATGGCGAGCATCAGATGACCGTCCTTGGTGGCGAATGAGCCGTAAGGGACAATATTCGGATGCTGGCTCCCCTGTCGCACTGGTGGCTTCCCTGATAGCAGGTAATTCATATTCTGGTTGCACAGCCACGCCACCTGCGTATCCAGAAGCGCAAGATCAATATGCTGCCCAAGAGATGAGCGCGTGCGCTCATAAAGCGCACCCAAAATAGCCGACACCGCATACATACCAGTCATTAAATCAGCCACAGCGACCCCCACTTTCTGCGGCCCGCCACCCGGCGTCCCATCGGGGTTACCAGTGACACTCATGAGCCCACCCATTCCTTGGATCATCGCATCGTAACCTGCAGCGCTCGCCAAGGGACCGGACTGGCCGAACGCAGAAATCGAGCAATAGACAAGGCGTGGATTAAGTGGCGCCAAATCACTCCAAGCGAGCCCGTAGCGCGCAAGGTCACCGACCTTAAAGTTTTCAACAAGCACGTCACAGCTCGCGGTTAATTGCCGCACGAGGCCCTGGCCCTCAGGAGTTGCAATATCGATGGCCAGCGACTGCTTACCCCGATTGGCTGCCAAATAATAGGCCGACTCCCGCGTGTCGTTGCCGTTGGCATCTTTCAGCCACGGCGGTCCCCACTGGCGCGTGTCATCACCACTCTTTGGACGCTCAATTTTATAGACCGTCGCACCCATGTCGGCGAGCGCCTGGGTTGCCCAAGGCCCGGCCAATACGCGACTTAAATCCAATACCTTAATACCAGCAAGAGGTCCCACAGCTATTTACTCCGCTCGATTTGCCCAATCGCGCTTAATTAGCCTCACTTCGCGACACAACCACTGATACCCACACTGTACTCCCCAGGTATCTCGGCGCATGCCACTTTACGCAATCACGTACTGATCGGCTCCCAACACGCGCTGGCCCGACCGTGTACCTCGCTCAAAGTTGGCGCCTGCAATGTACACCGCGGCTGCGCCCGCATACACCGATTTTGAAAAACGCACCCGTCATGCGTCACACGCGCACTTGCAGCCTCACGTGCCTCAACGCGGAAAGACCGAGCCGAGCGCAGTAACAGCTCAGTATAAGGATGCCGCGGCGCGTCCCATACATCGCTGACCGTTCCGTACTCCATGACCTGACCCTGATACATCACCAAGACCCGCGCCGCCACCTGGCGCACGACCGCGAGGTCGTGGGTAATAAATAAATACGCAGTCCCTTGCTCGCGCTGAAACTGCTGCAGCAACATTAAAATACGCGCCTGCACCGACACATCAAGAGCGCTCGTCGGCTCATCACAAATCACAAGTTTTGGACGTGTAATCATCGCCCGTGCAATCGCCACGCGCTGACACTGTCCTCCACTCAAGCTGTGTGGGTAACGAGTCAAATACTCTGGCCCTAAACCGACTTGGCTCAGCATCATGACCACTGCCTGGCGCCGCTCATGACTTTTAAGCCGTGGCGCATGCACTCGCAGCGGCTCGGCAACAGAAGCTTCAACCGTAAAGCGCGGATCTAAACTTGCCACGGGATCTTGAAACACCATGGCCAGACCACCTCGCGCCTGCACGAGTCGTGAGCCATTCAGCGCGGTCAGCTGAGCCCCATCAAACACGACGTTGCCAGCATGTGGCCGCACCAATTGCGCCACACCTCGCGCAAGGCTGGACTTACCCGACCCGGATTCACCCACGACCGCTAAGGTCTCACCCGCATTAATCTCGAAGCTCACAGTATCAACAACGGCTCCCGCTCGGCCCGGAGGCCCATAGCCAACCACCAAATTTGCCACGTGTAGCAACGCCGTCATGACACCTGCTCAACGCGCATAGGCGCATGACAGGCAACCGATCGCTCGCCCATCGAGATCGGTGCCGGTGTCTTGTGCGCGCACACCGATAGCGCTCTTGGGCACCTTGCCCGATAACTGCAGCCCACCAGACCCAGTCCGGGCGCGTGCCTGTCCGACGCTAGAACATCGGGCTCAGCCAACACCGGCCCATCGAGCGACAAGGTCGCCGCAACGAGCGCGTGCGTGTACGGATGCAATGGGGCATCCAATACCTGCTGCGTTGGGCCTTGCTCAACCAACATGCCAGCGAACATCACAGCGGTCTGCGTGCAAAGTCGACGCACGACCTTAAGATCATGCGTGATGAGCACTAGCGCAAGATCACGCGTGTCACTTAAGTGTTCAAATAGCTGAATCAAACTCCCACCGATGGTGACATCAAGCGCTGTGGTGGGCTCATCAAGCAGCAACAGCTGCGGCTGGCGACTTAAAGCGATTGCAATCAGTACGCGCTGTTTGAGCCCACCGGACAGCTCATACGGAAACTGTCGCATACGCACGGCCGCATCGGGGATCTGCACCTCAAGCAGCAACTGCTCAGCTTTCCACCGTGCCTCCGATCGCGTCAGTCGCTGATCCACACGTAGCGCCTCAATCAACTGCGTCCCAATGCGCAGATGTGGCGTCAACGCGCTTTGAGGATCTTGAAATACCATGCCAATACGCGCGCGCGCCTCGCGACGTATCGACGCATTTATGCTTGCAATATCCCGACCCTGCAGCAGCACGCGCCCACTGACATGGGCTGTAGTGGGTGATAGCCCGGCAATGGCCAGCGCTAACTGACTCTTGCCTGCGCCCGACTCCCCCACAATCGCCAGTCGGCTAGCCGCCTCACAGGTGAACGACACACCGCGTACTGCATGAACCACAGACGCAGGAGGCCCGAGCGCTACACTCAGCGCCTCGACCTGCAACAGCGCGTCACCGCGCACGCGGGTCGACCCAGTCACGCAACGCATCACCCAAAATACCGATTACAAGTACGATGCCCACCAAGAAACTCCCCGGCACCAACAGCATCCACGGCGCGGCCTCCATCTCGGCTGCACCTTGCGCCATCAGATTACCCAAGCTTGCCGCCGGCTCTTGTACGCCCAAACCAAGAAACGATAAAAAACTCTCCAATAAAATCAGACTCGGCACAGTGAGTGTGGCGTAAACGACGACCGGGCCTGCCACATTAGGGACAATATGGCGCCATAAGATGGCTGGCGTCGAAACCCCGATGGCACGTGCTGCTGTCACAAACTCTCGCTGCCGCAGAGCTTGAGTCTGCGCCCGCACGACGCGCGCCATCGTGAGCCATCCAACTGCTGCAATGGCAAGTAATAACGCCAAAGGAGAACGGCCAAGACTGACTGTTAGAAGAATGACGAAGAATATATAGGGCAAGGAATACAGCACATCCACGAGCCGCATGAGTAACGCATCGGTGCGTCCCCCAAGGAACCCCGCCACAGCCCCGACCGTGACACCAATTACAACACTCACCAACGTCGCCAACAGACCGATCGCGAGCGAGACCCGCACACCGGCAAGCGTGCGCACGAAAAGATCTCTCCCCAAACGATCGGTGCCAAACACGTGTCCTGCACTCCAGCTCGGGCTTACCGCCACATGATCCCAATCCAAGGTGGCAGCCTGCCAATGACTTAAATAAGGCAACACCACACTCGCGCTTGCCACAACCACCAAGACGGTGGCGCACACGCGCACGCTCAACGGCACTGCGACTCTCATAACCGTCCTGAATCGCGTGCGTCCAACCTCAAGCGCGGGTCTAAAAAACCTTGAAGCACATCGACAATCGCGTTGATCACAAGGATCAAGCTTGCGTACACAACCACCTGACCTAGTACGAGCGTGTAATCTCGATTCAAGGCACCTTGCACGAGGTACCGACCCATGCCTGGCAGGCCAAACACCGTCTCCACCACCAGCGAGCCGGTGAGAATGCCCGCCGCAGCAGGCCCAAGATACGCCAGCACCGGCACCAGCGTCGGTGGCAGCAAATGCCAAAAAAGCGTGTGTAGTGGACTTAAGCCCTTGGCGCGCGCGGTCCTTAAAAATGACATCTCAAGCACGTCGAGTGCGCTTGCCCGTGTCAGACGGGCGATTGTGGCGAGCGTCGGTAAGGATAACGCCACAACGGGCAACACCAAATCACGCGCGGCCCCCGCTTCCCAACCCGCCACAGGCAACCAATGCAGATAAATACCGAACACCAGCGCCAAGGTGGGCGCTGTGACATAACTTGGAATGGCAACACCCAAACTCATCAACGGCATGAGTACCCGCTCAAGCCCGTGACCACGGTGGTAAGCCGCCAGCACTCCAATCGGAATCCCAACGCCGAGCGCCAGCAACAAACTCCAAACCCCGAGGCTCAGGCTCACGGGTAAGCCCACGCGGAGCAGGTCGTTGACCGTAAAATCACGCAAGCGCATCGACGGACCAAAATCCCCGTGCACTAGGCGCCACAGATACCGGCCGTACTGCTGCGACAGGGGCAGATCAAGCCCGTAAGCACGGTCGAGGTTCGCCTTCACGTCGGGCGCTAGCGCCTGCTCTTGGTCAAATGGCCCCCCCGGTGCGAGGCGCACCAGCGCAAAGGCCAAGGTCACGATCAGGAGTAAAACCGGGATGTTCCACAAGAGGCGCCTAAGGGTGGGGTTCATCGAGCGTGCGACCTGTGACGGGAATGGCTTTCGAGCATCGGCCTACGCGGTAGGCGAAGGAGAGTCTAGAAGACCCCCTACTCGCTGGCAATGCGCCGCGGGTGGGGTTCAAAAGTGACCCAATTTGACACCCGAGGGCGTTTTTAATAGCGTGCCGCGTCGCAATCATAACGGCGCGCTCGCCTGTGGGATGCGAAACTGGCACTTAGGTTCCTGGGAGTAGATTGGTATGCAAAAAATCATAGTCGGCATAAAACGCGTCGTGGATTACAACGTGCGCGTGCGCGTCAAACCTGACGGCTCTGGTGTGGCGCTCGATGGCGTCAAAATGAGTGTCAATCCCTTTGACGAGATAGCCCTCGAGGAGGCGCTACGCATCAAGGAGCGCGGTGAGGCCACCGAGATCATTGCTGTGAGCATCGGCCCTGACGATGCCCAGCAGCAGCTGCGCACCGCACTCGCCATGGGGGCCGACCGTGCCATCTTGGTAAAAACCGACCAAGCGATTGAGCCACTCACCGCCGCTCACGCGCTACTTGCAATTATTAAAACCGAGCAACCGGATCTGGTGATTGTCGGCAAACAGGCAATCGATGACGATGCCGCCCAAACCGGTCCTATGCTGGCCGCCCTCTGGGGGCGCCCGCAAGCGACGTTTTGTTCAAAGCTCACCATCAGTGGCACAGTGGCCACCATCGTGCGTGAGGTCGATGCGGGCCTTGAGACCATCGAGGTGGATCTACCCGCGGTGGTCTCAGCAGACCTGCGCTTGAATGAGCCGCGCTATGTGAAGCTGCCGGATATCATGAAGGCCAAGAAAAAACAGCTCGATGTGACGGATCTGGCAACGCTGGGCGTCAGCATTGATGATGGCTTGAAGACAGTACACACCGAGGCACCCAAGGCGCGAGCGAAGGGCATCATGGTAAAAGATGTGGCCGAACTCGTCGATGCACTGAAGAAAAAAGGTTTAGTGTCATGAGCAAAATTCTGATTATCGCCGAACACGACGGCAAAAAACTCTCATCCGCAAGCGCGCGCTGTGTCACCTGTGCCGCACAGATTGCCGGTGGCGAGATCACGCTTGCCGTCTTTGCGGCGGACCCCGCACCAATTGCCCAGCAAGCAGCGTCTTTAACGGGCGTGGCAAAAGTAATCACGATCACCGATGCGCGTCACGCGCAGTCGCTGGCCGCCGTGCTAGCTCCACAAGTGGTGCAGCTAAGCGCCGACTACACCCACATCTTTGGTGCCTCAACCACGTTCGGCAAAGACTTAATGCCGCGTGTGGCGGCCCTGCTGGGTGTGCCACAGATCTCTGATGCAATGGCGGTCGAAAGCCCCACGCGCTTCAAGCGCCCGATCTATGCGGGCAATGCCATCATCACAGTTGAAGTCGCGGCGAATCGCAAAGTGGTCGCAACCGTGCGCACAGCGTCCTTTGAGGCGGCACTCGACGGTGGCGCGGCCACCATCAGTGCAGTCAACACCGATGCGCCAGCACCAACACACACCCGCTACGTGAGCTTGTCGGCAGCGGCATCTGATCGCCCGGATCTGCAAAGCGCACCGCGCGTCGTCTCAGGCGGGCGAGCACTCGCCAGCAAAGACAATTTTCAGCTGATTTACTCGCTCGCCGATAAATTAAACGCGGCTGTTGGTGCCTCGCGCGCCGCAGTGGATGCAGGTTACGCGTCGAACGAACTGCAGGTCGGCCAAACGGGCAAGATCATTGCCCCGCAACTGTATGTGGCGGTCGGTATTTCTGGGGCAATCCAGCACCTGACCGGCATCAAAGACGCCCGCACTATTGTGGCCATCAACAAGGATGCAGAGGCTCCAATTTTTGAAGTGGCCGACTTTGGTCTCGTGGGCGATCTATTTCAGATACTGCCGGCGCTTGAGGCCGCTCTGAGCTAACCCAATAAACCCGGCACTGCAGTCGCGGTGTCGGGTACCTTAAGAAGCCTTATTCAATTATCATCTTAAATAGATGATATTTCGGCGTTTTTACTAAAACTTTGGGCGACTACCCCACCACCACACCATCCGATCGGGTAGGCTCTGTGGGGGCCCTGTCGCGGAGTACCTTATGACTTGGTTGATCGCGGGCTTAATCCTTTTCCTGGGCGTACATTCGCTTGCCATCGTGGGCTTAAGACCTAAGCTCATCAACCAGTGGGGCTTGAGTCTGTATCGCGCGCTATATGCCGCGATGAGCCTCGTCGGACTCGTGCTGATTGCCCGTGGCTACGCGAGCGCGCGCCTATCTCCTGTTGTTTTGTTTGAGGCGCCACACGCGCTACACCTGCTCGTGGTGGCACTGCTCGCTCCGGTGTTTCCCTTCGCACTTGCCTCGACGCTCGACTGCCGACTGCGCACAAGGCTCAAACATCCGCTACTTGTCGCCATCAAGCTGTGGGCACTCGCGCATCTACTCGCCAATGGCACCCTCGCCGGTACCTTACTGTTTACGAGTTTTTTAGCTTGGGCGGTACTTACGCGCATTTCACTGAAGCGCCGCACCGGCAGCGTGCGCGTCACCATCCTGGGTGTAGGCAAATTCGGGGATGCCGTGGCGGTTGTTGGCGGACTGGCGCTTTATTACGCGTTCCTGACCGGCTGGCACTATGCGCTCATCGGCGTGGCGCCACTCGGCTGAGTCGTGACGGCAAACGGCTCAGTGAGTGAAGCAGCTCAAGAGCTCAAATAAATTGATAAAAAGCGGCCAACGCATGATCGATGGCCGCTCGAGCGTCTCAATTACAGATTTGCGAGCACGTGCTCCGCGGCACTGACCCGAAACTCACCGCCCGTTTCAATGTACAAGTGCGTAACGACTCCGTCCTTCGCCACGAACGCAAAGCGCTGCGAGCGCGTGCCCATGCCAAAGCCACTGGCATCGAGCTCAAGTCCCAACGCTTTGGTGAACTCTCCGTTGCCGTCAGCCAGCATGGTGATGTCCTCACCCACCTTAAGCACCTTGCCCCACGCGTCCATCACAAACACGTCATTGACACTCATGCAGCCAATCGCATCCACGCCCTTGGCTTTCAAGGCGGCGGCATGGGTCACAAAGCCTGGCACGTGCTTGGCATGACAAGTCGGTGTGTAGGCGCCTGGCACTGCAAATAGCACCACCGTGCGGCCGCTAAAAAAATCAGCTGATGTCACATTGGCAGGACCGTCTTTTACCATGTGCTTTAACGTCGTCGCGGGAACCTTGTCGCCTACTTTAATTGTCATGCTACTCTCCTTAAAAAAATTCGAACAAACGAACCGTTAGAAAAATCATCACGAACTGACGCACTGTTTTAATGTCGCCCACTTTGCAGTGTGCGCTTCGCGGACAACACGTGTGAGCGCAGCGCGGATGCTGCCCACTCACCATCCTTCGCCTCTATCGCTCGCACGAGTTCTAAGTGATGCGCCACGCTGCGCGCCAAATCATCGCTTGAGTAGTTTCTAAACGTTTTCATAATGAGCGACGCTTCAAGCAAGGCGGCAAGGGAGCGCGTGAGTCGTGGGCTCGCTGCTTCATCCTGCAAGCGCCGATGAAACAGACTATTCAGCTCCGCGATACGGTCGATCGACGCGCGGCGACCGGCGAGCGTTTCCGCCTGCTGCGCCTCAGCGACCGCGCGCAACTGTGCTACCTGAGCCGTGGTCGCAAGCTGCGCTGCGCGCTGCGCGGCGTGCGCCTCGAGCATGGCCCGGATCGCGAAAATCTCATCCGCATCGCCCTCACTCCATTCGCTAACGACCCCGCCTTGATTCGGCGTGAAGGCAACAAAACCTTCGGCATGTAAGCGACGCAGCGCTTCACGCGCGGGGGTTCTGCTAACGCCCGCGGCAGCAGCCACTTCGTGCTCGGTCAGCCGGGGCGCCGCAGCAAAACGCCCGGAGATAATTCCAGATTTGACGGTTTGATAGGCTTTATCTGCCACGCGCACTACAGTCTCCTACTGGGGAAGATTCCACGATAGCACTGACCCCATGACACTGCCATTCTACGTCGCCCAACGCGCCTCGCACAGCCGCAACTCGACCTTGCGCGCGAGTACCGAGGACACTAGCCTCAACCGCACAAATCGCTCAGACTAGCTCTGCTTTCAAGCTGGCGACCATTTCATATCGCATTGACTGATCTTAGTTCGAAGGACTCACATGCCGATTGCTCACATTAACCATCACGACATGTATTACGAGGTCATTGGTCAGGGGGAGCCCGTCCTGTGCATGGGCGGCTGGGGGACGTTTTGCCATGGCAATGACACCCAACTCGCCCGTGGGCTGACCGATCGCTACCAAGTCATCGTCTTTGACTACCGCGGCATTGGTGACTCCGACGACGACCTCGCGACCCCCTCCACCATGGCCTTGCATGCGGGTGATGCCATCGGGCTACTGGACCATTTGGGACTCAAGAACGTGCACTTGATTGGTTTAGTGGGCATGGGCGCCTGTATCTGCCAGGAAATCGCGATCAACCGTCCGGACCTTGCACGCAGCATGGTGAATATGGGTGCGTGGTGCGAGGTAGATCTTTTCTTACGCGACCAACTTGAGATGTTCCGCTGGATTCATCGCGACTGCGGCTTTGAGGCGTTTCAGAAGGCGGTTACCTTACTGTCCTTTACCCCTGAGTTTTACAACGTCCATAAATCAAAGCTCTTAGGACCTGACGGCGGATGGCGGGAATTAAATGGCCGCTATCCCGCGCACGCGCGCCTGATCGATGCCTGCGTAGCCTTTGACTCCAAGGCCCGCTTATCACAGGTGCGTTGCCCGTCACTGATCATTCATGCTGGGCTCGATCAGGTGACGACCCCCACGCACACCCGTGCCATTGAAAACGCCATCCCAGGGGCCGAAGGCGTGTTATTTGCCGATGTGGCCCACGTGGTCGCTGGCCGTGAGCAAAAGATCCGATTCTGTGAGGCGCTGTTTGCGTTTTTAAGCCGCCACTAGTGCGCATCGAGGCTTAACGCCCATGGGCGGCTCAAGCGCCGCCCAGCAGCCGCACTGAGGCTATCTCGTCGGCTGAGCACCTGCCCGAGGATCGCGCAACTCAAAAGCACGAGCCCACAACGCACAAGGGCCGGCATTTGCCGGCCCTTGCTCGCATCTTGCGACTCCCGAGCTGCCCCGGGAGAGCGGCTTACTTGCCGCCGAACTTCATGCCGAGCTCAATCGCCAGCACGCGTGGCTCGCCGTACAGGCCCCAGACCCACAATGGATCCACGTCTTGGCCCGAGACATGGTACCGCTTGTCGGTCAGATTGCGACCAATGACCTTCGTGAACCACTTATCGTTCTCACCGTAGTAGGCCACTGACGCATCGACGAGGGTACGAGCCTCAAGATACGTCTGCGCCCATGGGTACGGGTTAGCGATCGAGAACGTGTTGAGGTTCTTGCTCTGGTAGTTAGCACCCAATTCTGCGCCGATACGACCCGCACCAGCGGCGGCGTTGTAGGCGAAGGACACGGTGGCCGTCCACTCAGGGCAACGACTTACAGGAATCGACGTCAAATCAAACGTGGCCCCTAAGCTATTGAACGAGTCATACGCACAGTGCTGGTAGCTCGCTGGCACCCGCACGGTCCAATGATCTGTCAACTTCGCAGTGAGCTCGTTCTCAATACCGTAGGTCGTCATCGACGCGGCATTGCGGAACACAGTCAGCTGACCCGGTGAGCCGTTTGGATTCACGATCGGCTCAACCACCTGACGAATCGCGTCCTTGTACTTGACGTAAAAGACTGCTTCGTTCAAGCGCAGGCGACGGTCAAACAACTCTGACTTCAGGCCGACTTCAAAGGAGTCTGCCTTCTCAGGGTTGGTGGGCTTGCTCTGCTCAGGCGTGATCGGCGCCGCGCTGAACTGATCGCTATAGCCACCCGCCTTGAAGCCGTGCGAGAACGTCGCATAGCCAAACACATCCGGGTTGAACTGGTAGGACGCACTCACACGATAGGTCGGCACCGACCAGCTGTGATTATCCGACACGACGCCGTAGGAGAACTTGGTAAAGTCCGCCGCCGCCATCAAGCTACCCAACTGCTTGTAGGTGAACGCAGGATCAAACGCGCCAGTGGTGCCTAACTGCTGCACAAACACTTGGTTACGGCCAGTCCAATCCTTCTGATCGTTCGTGTAGCGCGCACCCAAGGTGATAGTCAGTTTGTCATTCGCTTTCCAGTTACCTTCGGCAAAAGCTGCTGCCGAGCGCTCCTTTTGCGCATTACACATGACTTGCGGGTTGTTGTTGTAGCCGCCGGGCTGGGCGCCAGCCGGTGGCGGCACGCCGAAGAGGTCATAAATGCCTAAGATCTGCGCAACGCAAAACTTGGTGTCATCGTGCTGGTAGAAGCCACCCACCACGTAGTTAAAGTCGCCCATTTGCTTTGAAGCAAACCGGACTTCTTCCTGCCACGTCTTGCGACGATCCGAGCGATTGGCATCGAACACCGACACCGGACCCACGATACCGGTGTAGTCAGATGGCAAGCTCGAGTCTTGCGAGCGGTAGCCGTTGACCCAGGTCAAGGTACCCGGTGCCAGCGTCCAATCGACATTCAAGTACATGCCGTCGGTATCCACTTGGTGGCCCTTTTGCATGTCAACCAAATACCCGCTGCGGTTCGTCAGTCCCACGCAGTTCAACGGATCGCCAACGCAGTGACCGGCAAGGCCGAGCTGCGCGAAGACGAAGTATGGAGTTGACGACCCAGGCAACGCGTTCGTTGGAGTCTCGTTCACGGCCGCTGGTGTGTCCGAACGGTCACGGACCAACTCGTATTGGAAACGGGCCTGCAAATTCTCAGACACCTGCCACAAGAGTTTGGCACGTGCCGTCAGCACGTCGGTACCGCCAGAGCGGCTACCGTCGCCGGTCTGTACGGGATTAGCCAAGGTGTACACATAGTTAGAACTATTGTTGTGGTTCCAACCTGGCACAGTCTCTTTACTCGCAACCACGCGCAGTGCGAGCTTGTCATTCACCAGCGGCAGGTTAAATGCGCCCTGCGCGTTGCGTAAATTCACATCGGGGCTGCCGAACTGGAACCGCGCCTCACCGCTCGACTCATTCAAGATCGGCTGCTTGGTGTGCACAACCACAGCGCCGCCGGTGGTGTTCTTACCAAACAACGTGCCCTGTGGGCCGCGCAAGACTTCCACTTGCTGGATGTCAAACGCATCGAGCAGCTGGGTCTCCACACTCGGCATGACAAAATCGTCGAGGACGACGGAAACCGGCGCCTCGTCGTACACGATGATGCTGGTGTTACCCACACCGCGCATGGCAAAGGACGCGGCATTGAAGCCTGTGATCTTGGCAGCGGAGAAGTTAGGCACATAGGCGGCAAGATCGCTGATCGTCTGCGGAGACGCTTGCTCGATCAGGTTCTGATCCAGCGCGCTCACCGCGATTGGCGTCTGCTGCAGGTTGGATTCGCGACGTGTGGCGGTCACGACCACCTCATCGAGCGCACCACTGCTGGATGCTGGCGCTTGCTGTGCGCTCACCACCACTGGAGCCGCGGCCAAAGCCATGGTCACAGCGATACGAAGCGATCGCGTTAAAGTGTTCACAGTCATTGAGTTCCCCTAAAAATAGTCTCTGGTCTATTGCCAATCTGACTTCAGCGGCAGAGCACCGCCGACCTTGAGCGCAACATAGCGCGAATTCCTGAAAAAAACAAGACTGACGGTTTTTCTTGAAAAATAACAGATTATTTATCAATCACTTAACCGCGCGCATTCGCGCTTCGTTACACGCTTTGCGCGAAATGCTCCGTCGCACGTCGTGGCAGAAAAGCAACACGGCCTTTAAGTCAGGCGAGCGACCCCGCGCAAATAATCCGCCATCGCCGCGCCGCTGCTGATCTGAGCATAGCGTCGCGCCACATCAGCCAAGTTCGCCGCATGGCCACTTTCATCGGCATCTCCACAGCAATCGGCGGGCACGAGCACCCGAAAGCCGTAGCTAAAGGCATCAATGATGGAGGCCCGTACACAACCGCTCGTGGTGCAGCCCGTCACGATCACGGTGTCCACTTGTTGCTTGATGAGGAACGTGACGAGCGGTGTTAAAAAGAAAATCGATGGCCCGCTTTTGCAAAAGTTAAAATCGTAGGCCGCATCGTGAATACGCGGATCCATCTCGGTGCAGGGGTGTCCGTGAAAGAACTCCTCGCGCACGGCTTTGACTTTCCAGCGCGGCATGTCGGCTTGGCTGCCATAGGCCGTGTAACACGTCGCCACCGGAATGCGTGCGGCGCGCGCCACGTGCAGGAGCTCGGCCGTGCGCTCTGTCGCTGAATGGATCATCGGCAACGTGCCCATCGGGAACAGCGGGTCCGTGAAACCGCGCTGCAGATCCACCACCAAAACAGCAGGGCGAGCGCCTGCATCGATATCACTTGCCGAGTAACCTGCCGCCGTATAGTTGTCAGTCACGCTAATCCCCCGTCACACGCACGACTCACAATCAGACGTGCCGGAGACAGGCGCATCGCCGCCCCTGTCACCGGCACTGCCGCCAGTCCGTCGTCTTAAGCTGCCTGACCAGCCTTACCTGCTTTACCAGTCTTACCTGCTTTACCGGCCTTAACCACCTCGGCAACTTTTGCCCAACGCGTGAATTCTGGCTGCGCCGGCGCCTCAAGCGAAGTCTCGGTTTTGCAGCGCCCTTTGAGCTCTGCCATCGTTTTAAAGCCGCGATCAAACAGCTGCACCGCGCCGCGCTGCTTAGCCATTTTTGCGCGCAACGCGACGGTGGCAGCCTCATCCACGGTGCCATCGGCATTGAGGACCACACCGTAGCGCAATGCGCCTTGGCAGGTAACCAAGCCGGCCTCCACGTCAAAGGACACCTTCTGCGGATCACGCTCAAGTGGATCGCCGCAACCGCCGCCGCCCCACGTATCGAAGTACAGCAAGTCACCTGCTTCGACTTTGATCCGATCGCACTTCGATGGCATCAACTCCTCGCTACCATCCGTGCGCACCAGAATCTTGCGGCTGCGCGCGCCCGGCAGCCCGCCCATCACGCCCCACGGATAAGTCAGCCAACGATCATCATGGATCGAGATCTCGCCCGGCTCTAAGAAGCGATAACCGATACGTAGCGCATTGCCGCCGCGGTTCTTACCCGGACCACCGGTGTCGGCAATCGTCTCATACGCATCGATGCGTAGCGGGAAGTAGCTCTCCAGAAACTCGTTTGGCACGTTCGTGAAGCTCGGCCACAACGAGTGACCATCCGGGCCATCGCCGAAGGGTTTACCTGGAATACCACCGAAGCCAATCTGGTACAGCTGATACCACTCGCCATTTGAGCGGTAGCCGGAGTACATGAAGTGTGGGCTGTCAGAAAATCCTGCCGCGCACATGAACGCTGGATTTCCCTGCCCCAACAAGCCACCCAGAATGTCAAAAATACGCCCCAGCGCATGCGTACGGCAGGACAAGGCTGCCGGACGCTTCGGTTTCAGCAAGGTGCCAGATGGAATCCGCACTTCCATCAAGTCATAAAAACCATCGTTGAACAGAATCTGCGGGTCGAACACCATAATCATGTACACGCCGGCAAACATTTTGAACATCTCTTCATTCAAGAGAAAGTTAATGGAGCCGATCGACTGCGGGTCGGTGCCGGTGAAGTCAAAGATGCACTTCTCTCCCTCACGCCACATGGTGCACGCAATCTTGTAAGGGCCCATGCCCATCCCGTCATCGCAGATGTAATCTTCGAAATACTGACGCTTCTCAGGAACAGTTCGTTTAATCAGCTGGCGCATTGCGATCTTATTGCGCTCGAGCATGGCATCCATAGCTGAATAAAATACGTCGTCACCAAAGCGCGTCGAGATCTCGATGCAACGAATCGATGCGGTGCGCAGCGCTGCCACGATGGCGTTGAAATCTGACAGATTCCACATCGGCAAGCGACAGTTGTGCAGAATCACCTTCAGCACATCCTCTTGCAGGACACCTTTCTGGTAAATCTTGATGGGCGGTATCACAATGCCCTCCTCAAAGATCTGCCGCGCATCGGTTGGTAATGAGCCTGGCACCTTACCGCCGATGTCTGTCATGTGACCGAACATCGCACCCCACGCAATCACGCGTCCGTCCTTAAAGATCGGCATCAGCATCAGCCAATCGTTGGCATGGCTGATCGCACCGTTGACAGAGTAAGGATCCGAGGTCAGGAAGATGTCGCCTTCCTCAATGGTGCCGTCATACCCTTGCATGAAGCCCCAGATAAACGAACCAAACTGCCCTACCACCATCTTGCCCTCAAGATTGGCGATCATAGGGAACTCGTCATGCTGCTCACGGATGCCGGGTGACATGGCAGTGCGGAAGAGCACTGTGTCCATCTCATACCGCGCATTGCGTAGCGCACTTTCGATGATGTCGATCGTGACCGAATCGACCTTCACCTTCTTCATCTTCTTGTTGCTGGTCTGAATAATTTTAGCTGGCATGTGAAAGCTCCGGGCGAACGGTTAACGACGACGCGTCGACGTTGATTTGGATTTGGACGCAGGCTTGGCCTTACTCACAGGTTTGCTCTTCGCCTTCGCTGCAGGCTTTTGCAAAGCCTTTGGCTTGTACCCATCTGGGTAAATCAAAATATTGCCGTAGTTATCAACCAACCCATAATGGCGCGGCAAAATCACCGTCGTGGAGTCCATCTCCATCACAATGGCAGGCCCCATGACCTTATTACCAGCCTTGAGCTTAGCGCGGTCATACACGGTCGCGTTGTAGTCCTTGCCATCCATGTAGGTCTTTTGCTTCCCAACCGCGGCGGCCTTCGGATCCGGTCCGCCTTTTTTGAGCACCGGACGATCGATCGTAATCCCGCGTCCTTGCACTGACGCACGGAGATTGACGAGCTCGTGCTCGAGCGGCAACGCAAACGTAAACAGACGCTTGTGCTCCTCATCAAAAGGATCCGAGATCGCAGCCAGACCGCGCTTCTCCAACTCCTTCAAGTCCACGCTGATCGAAAGCTGCAGGCCTTGACCCTTGTAGCGCACATCGACTTGGTAGCCGATCCGCATCTCACGGCGTGACACCTTCTCCCGCTCAAGTGAGCTTGCCGCGTCGTCTGCCAAGGTGCGCAGCACCTTTGCCACTTCAGCACTCGAGGTCTCAGAGAACGTGCGGATGAAGGTACGAGCCGACTCATCGCGCACTGCGGTGGTCGCATCCCCCAAGGCACACAGCACGCCCGGGCCTGGTGGAATGATCGAAGGCCAGGAGCCCAAGAGACGGGAAAGTGCATTGGCATGCAACGGACCCGCACCACCAAAGGCGATCAGTGCGTAGTCGCGCGGATCATGTCCTTGCTCGACGGACACCAACCGCAAAGCACCCACCATATTCTCGTTGACGATGTCGTAAATACCCAGAGCCGCATCCTTCACCGTCTTGCCGAGCGCCGTACCGACTTTCTTAACAGCCGCCTGCGACAGATCGCGCCGCAACTCCATATCACCGCCGAGACGCTGCATCTCCGGCAAATATCCGAGCACCACGTTCGCATCCGTGACCGTAGGCTCCGTGCCGCCGCGCCCATAGGCCGCGGGACCCGGATCCGCACCTGCAGACTGAGGACCGACGCGCAGCGCTTTGGTGAGTTCCGGCACGTGAGCAATGGAACCACCACCCGCGCCAACTGTGCGAATATCCACCGACGAGGCACGCACCGTAACATCGCCCACGGTCGTCTCGCGCCGCAAGCGCGGCTCGCCATTCATAATCAAGGCGACGTCCGTCGACGTTCCACCGACGTCCACTGTGAGCAAGTTCGGGAAGCCGGCTTGTACGGCGACCCACAGCGCACCTGTGACGCCACCGGCTGGACCCGACATCAGCAGGTTGACCGGGTACTCCTCAGCAGATTTGGCTGATGCGAGCCCGCCATCCGAACGCAAGATATGCAATTTCACATTCTTGCTGTTGCTGGCAAGTTTGGTGGTCAGATTGTGCACGTACTTCTGCACACGCGGACGCACGTAAGAGTTCGCCACCGTGGTCACGGTACGCTCGTACTCTTGCATCTCAGGCACCACCTCGGAGGACAGTGACACGGGGATTCCCGGCAGCTCTTCGCCGGCAATGACTTTGATGCGCTTCTCGTGCACGTCATTGGCGTAGGCATTGACCAGTGACACAGTCAGCGCCTCAATGTTCTTGGACCGCAGACTCTGCAACTGCTTGCGCAGATGCTTCTCATCCAGTTTCGTCACAATGTCGCCCTTCGCACCGACTCGCTCATTGGCCTCGATGGTGCAAGCAAGCGGCGCCATCGGCAGCGACTTGTTATAAATCACCCAACCGCCGAGCCCGCCTGGCACAAAGCTGCGCGCGATCTGCAGTACCTGTCGGTACCCCTTGGTGGTGACCAAGCCGCAACGCGCACCGCTGCCAGTGAGCACCGTGTTCGTGGCGACCGTCGTGCCATGCATCACGTGCTCAATCTGGTCAGGAGAAATGCCTGCGCGTTCGCAGACCCGCGCCAGGCCGTTGAGCACTCCAATCGACTGATCAGCCGGTGTGCTCGGCACTTTGGCAGTCCATGTTTGGCCCGTGCTTTCGTTCACTAGCAACAGGTCGGTGAACGTGCCGCCAACGTCAACGCCCAATCGATAACTCATGTAGGTACCTGCAATCTCAAGATTGATGAAATCAGACTGTAAATCGCCACCGTTATCACCGATTACTCAGCGATACACTCAAAACCCGCGCACGCACACCGCGCGCCGACTTACTCTACGCCGCGCGTGCCCCCGGAAACATGCCAGCTTTTACCAGCATACCCGGCACCGTACGCCCCAACTGCTCCTGCAACCATTGCCCTGTGGCAATCAACTGATCGAGCGCTACATGCGACTCCACGCCCATGCGGCTCAACATGTAGACCAAATCCTCGGTCGGTATATTGCCCGTCGCAGCCGGTGCAAATGGGCACCCACCGATACCGCCGATACTCGCATCCAAGGTCTTAACACCTGCCTCAATTGCCGCATAGGCATTGGCAAGCCCTGTATTGCGCGTGTTGTGAAAGTGACAGCGCAGCGGCATTCCTGGCAACGCCTCGTGCAATCGGCCAAGCAAGTCAGTTACCTGACTCGGCACACCGACACCAATGGTATCGGCAATGGCCAGCTCGCACGGCATGGCCTCCGCCACGCGCTTGGCAATCTCAATCACGCGCGCCGCTGGAACCTCACCCTCAAACGGACAGCCAAAGGCCGCCGAGACCGTCACCTGCGCCCGAATTCCAGCCGCGTGTGCAGCCCGCGCGATCGCGCTCCACGCATCAATCGACTCCTGAGTGGTGGCTCCCTGATTGCGCTGATTAAAAGTGTCGCTCGCCACCACGGCCATGCCCACCTCGGTGCAGCCCGCCGCCAGTGCGCGCTCAAAGCCACGCTGATTCAGTACGAGTCCCACATACTGCACGCCCGCGATACGCGGCAATGCTGCAAGCACCGCCTCGGCATCGGCCATCTGTGGCACCCGTTTTGGGTTTACAAAACTCGCCACTTCAAGTCGGCGAATACCGGCAGCGACTGCACGCTGAATAAATTCCACCTTCGTGGCGGTGGATACAACGGTGGCCTCGTTTTGCAACCCATCGCGGGGACCAACTTCGAGGATTTCAACAGTGCGAGCAGCTGTGTTCAAAGCGCGAATCTCTGCCAATGAAGTAAAGACGGTTTGATTGTATACATGAAAGCCGCTCAGCCCCAAGTGCTTGCGGGAATAACTTGACCAAAGCCGGTACGAATTGTATATAGCGATGCACACTGCATGGGATTAATCATGACCGTCACTGCCTTTAAAAATGGCCCCTTGGGCGATCTTCGAGTCCTGGAACTCGGCACGTTACTGGCCGGGCCTTTCTGCGGACAGCTGCTCGGGGACCTAGGTGCCGACGTCATCAAGATCGAACCGCCCAATCAGGGCGATCCTATGCGGGTATGGGGACGCCAAAAAGAGGGCGAGCCGTCGCTCTGGTGGCCGGTGGTTGCGCGCAATAAGCGCGCTATCACGCTGGATTTGCGCCAAAGTGAAGGACAGGAACTGTTAAAGCAGCTCGTCGCAGAAGCGGACTTTCTGCTCGAAAACTTTCGCCCTGGTACTCTCGAAAAATGGGGTCTGGGCTGGAATGAACTCTCCGCCATCAATCCACGTCTGATCATGATCCGCGTGTCCGGGTTTGGGCAGACCGGTCCGCGCGCGAAGGATCCAGGCTTCGGCGCCATTGGGGAAGCCATGGGTGGACTGCGTTACGTGGTCGGCGACCCATCAACCCCACCATCGCGGATGGGCATCAGCATCGGGGACTCACTGGCTGCCACCTTTGCCTGCGTCGGCGCACTCTCCGCGCTGCACTACCGCGAAAAGACTGGCTTAGGTCAGGTGGTTGATTCGGCGATCTACGAAGCGGTGCTGAATATGATGGAGTCGCTCATCACAGACTACGATAAGCGTGGCTTCATTCGTGAGCGCACGGGCGCCATTTTGCCAAATGTCGCGCCCTCCAACGTGTATCCCACCAGCGATGGGCTCGTGCTGATCGCTGCGAACCAGGACACCGTCTTTACGCGCCTCGCGCTCGCCATGGGTCAACCGGAGTTAGCCGAGCACCCTGACTATGCGACCCATCATGCGCGCGGTGCTCACCAGGCAGAGCTTGATGAGCGTGTCGGGCGCTGGACCAGCTCTATGACCACCAGCGAAGTGCTCGCAATCCTTGAAAAGCCGGCGACCGCAGTGCCCTCGGGCTTGATTTATCGGGCACCAGACATGCTCAATGATCCACATTTTGTGGCGCGCGATGCGATCGTCACGACCCAGCACCCTACCTTGGGTGAACTTCGGATGCAAAATGTGGCTCCGAAGCTGTCTCGCTCTCCAGGCGGCATACGCAGCGCAGCCCCCGAACTTGGCCAACACAACGACGATGTGTATCAATCGCTCTTGAAGTTAACCGCAGAACGTTATGCCGCTCTTAAAGCGCAGGGTGTGATTTAAGTAGCCCCTGATGACGCAAGAGACACTCATCGACAACTACGCGCGCGGCGGTTTTAAAGCGGTGCTCACGCCCGGCCGACAGCCAGCATTATTGGTCATTGATCTGGTGAACGCGTATTTATTGGCAGACTCACCCTTGTATGGTGGGGACGGCTGCCACGCGGCCCACCGCGGCGCCATCGCGCTCCTGCACGCGGCGCGAGCAGCACAGATACCCGTCATCCATACCAACGTCAGCTACCAAGTCGGCGGCCGCGACGGCGGCGTGTTTTTTCGCAAAGTGCCGGCGCTCGCAAGCTTTGAAGCGCAGAAATACCCCGAACGTGCGGCCTTCGCACCGGGACTTGAGCCGATCACTGGCGAGACCGTGATCACCAAACAATACGCGAGCGCGTTCTTTGGGACTAGCCTTGCCTCCACCCTCACAGCGATGGGGGTTGATACCGTGCTGATCGCCGGCGTCTCCACCAGCGGCTGCATCCGCGCAAGCACTGTGGATGCCTGTCAGCACGGATTCACTCCACTGGTGGTCCGCGATGCGGTTGGTGATCGTGCCCAGGGCCCGCACGAAGCGAATTTGTTTGATTTGCAGGCGAAGTATGCGGAAGTGGTGTCACTAACCGACGCCACTTTGTATCTCGCCACACTGTCACGCTGCTAAGGCGGCGCCCGAGAAGGCCCGCCACAGTGGCCGGGCTCAAAAGCCCGGCCCAGACGCTCGTCAGAGCGTACTTAACCAAACTTTGGCGACGTGGCTCATGCGCGCATCGGCAGCAGCCGCTGTGAATGCTGCCTTCGCTTCATCGGGCTTACCCAACTTGATGTAAGCCACACCCAGCATCATGTTGGCGTCATCCACGCGCTTCACAGTCGCGATGCGATCAGGACCAAGCCCCTGCTTGATCATATCCACTGCCTTTTGGTACTCACCCAAGCCGAGGTAAGCAAGTCCAACCTTGACCGAGGCCTCGCCGGTTTTGACGGTCTGCGCTTCCTTATCGATGGTCTTTTTATCTTCGGCGGTCTGCTGTTTCGCCTGCGCCAGCATGGTGCTGTTTCGATCGGTCTTCGCAATCAACTTCACCAAATCTTTCTGTATGCCACGATTAATGACCTGCAGCGCCTCAGCCGGTGCGCCCAGATTCAATGCCATATCGGTGTAGTCAACAAACTCCGACTCACGCGTCATGAAATCTTTTTCGTACATGAAGCGGTACATGTTGAGCAACGCGCGATCGTCTAGCTTTTGCTCCTGATAGATCAGCAGCAAATCCGACACATAGTCACGCGCCAAGAAACGCGCCACCAAGGTTTCCATAACATCCCAACGCTTTTGCTTGAAGCTGGCTTTGGTCTTCTCGTCGGTCGCCGCGAGCATCAATTGGTAGTAGCAGAAGTTCAACTGCTTCAGCTCATTTTCGGCCGCCAAACGCCCGTCGACAGCGTGCTCGAGCGCCACCACCGCGTTGGCATAATCTTTCTGCGTCAAATTCAGGTTTGCGAGCAGCGTGTAGGCCTCTGCACCACCGCCCGACTGCGTCCACTTCACCGCGTAGCCGATGGCCTTGTCGAAGTTTTTCTGCTGACCGTATATCTGAGCGAGCGGCTTATAGCTTTTTGCTTTTTCTTCGGCTGAAACTGCATCGAGCGTATTTAACTGCTCAAGCAAGGTGGCATAGGTAGGAAAGTCCTGCTTCTTGCCCGCCGCATACAGCGCAATGCGCAACGCCACCTCGACGTCGTAGGGCTTTTTAGCGATACCCAAAGCCTGCTGCGCCAAGGTAAAGCTACCATCAAAGTCACCCTTCTGGGCCGCATCTTGCGCAGGCTTTAGGATCTTGGCCACATCAGACGATACCGTCGGTGGCTTTTTCTCTTCCGCAGCCTGCGCCGACAGCGCACCGAGGCCTAGCACCAAACCCACCGTGACCGCACCGACCACCTGACTAAACCGTGCAGTGAACAGACTCATCCTTACCCCCACGACCAATTGGTCCGTATCAGTTTCCGCTGGTCCAAATCTTGGCAACGGCGGCCATCTGCGGCGCCGCCTTTGCTGCTGCGAACGCCTTGTCCGCCTCCGCTTTCTTGTGACCATGCGTATAGGCCACACCGAGCATCATGTTGGCATCGTCCACCCGCTTTACTTTCGCCACGTGGTCCGGCTGCAATGCCCGCGCGATTGCCTCAGCAGCCTTATCGTACTGACCCATGCCGAAATAAATATAGCCAACCTTCAGGTCGGTATCGCCATTCTTGCCGGCGCGGGCTTCCTTATCCAGCTGGTCCACTCGCTTCGCGTCATCCGCCGAACGCGACTTCGCCTGATCAAGCAAACGCGCCACCTTATCGGCAGCCTTAAGTGTTTTCTTCGCAATACCCTTTTCAAGAATGCGCAGCGCCTCACCGGTCGTGCCGACATCAAGCGCCATCTCCGCGAGCTTGGTGTAATCGGAATCCGCGTCTAGGTAATCGTGCTCATAGCCAAAGCGCAACAGCTGCGCGTAAGCATAGTCATCGAGTTTTTTCGTGGCCTGATAAACAAACAACACTTGCTTGAAGTAGTCCTTCTTTGGGAAGCGACGTAGCAACTCCTCGTTGACTGCCAGGCGCTTATCAAAATCAGTGCCCTTGGCAAAGCACGCGCTTTGCAACTGCAGCTGCGGCTCTGATGCCGATTTACCACCAGCGAGTGCCTTCTCCAGCGCCGGCAAGGCGTCGGCGCAGTTCTTCTGCTGCGAGTACATCTGGGCCAGCATGTTCCAGTCCTCAGAACTATTGCTACCAGCAATACGCATGTACTCTTTCTGAGCAGTCACGGCCTTATCCAGTCGGTTGGTCGCAAAATAAAGCTGCGGCAATACCTTGAGCGTGCTCAACTTTGTCTGGCTCGGTACGCCCTCAACGGCGATCAGCTGCTCACCGGCTTCAATCGCCTCACTGTACGTACGTGAGTTCACGGCCGACTGATAAGCCACCGTCAAGCATGCGAGCTTTTCGAAAGATGACTTCGACACAGCTAGGCCTTCTTTGGCGAGCTTGAGTGCCGCGGCGTAATCCTTATTCTTAAACGCGGCTTGCGCCGGTTCATACTTTTCCCACACTGGCTTTGATACCTGCTGGCCCTCGGCTTTCGCCGTTGGGGTCATCGCAAGACCGAATGCCAAGACAGCCGTCGCGCTGACCAGCAAACCAAACACCATTGATCGAACGTTTATTGCGCGCGTGCTCATCTTAAGTTAGGCCTCCACTCCGACAACGCCACAGCTGCGAGTCACCCAATCGTCTGCAGCCACAAAAAAAAGGGGCCGACACTCGTCAGCCCGCATTTAAATACTACCGTCTCAACGCGTGCGCGGGGCACCCGAACCTTAAAGTCCGCCGCTGGCATCCGCGACGAAGCCGATTTTTTTCAGGCCGCCACGCTGGACCGCAAAGAGCACCTTCGCGGCATAATCATACTGCGCACTGCGGTCGACCGAAATGTGCACCTCTGGCTGAGGGTCTTTTTTGGCCGCGTCGGCAATAAATGAGCGCAGGTCAGTCGGCGATACCGCCGCGCCGTCCCATAGCACTGTCCCGTTATACTGCACATCAATATTAATGGGCGTGGCTGGATGCTCGGGCGGTGGCGTATTGGTTGCCCGTGGTAAGTCAATCTTCACGGCGTGGGTCATCACGGGCAGCGTGATAATAAAGATGATAAGCAAAACAAGCATGATATCGATGAGCGGAACTACGTTCATCGTCACGTTGTAATCGTCTTGTGCGCCTACTGACATTCCCATCGTGTCTACTCCAAAACCGAATGAACCGGCCGAGACCTCATGACATCGAGGACGGTTGCCCGTTACCGGGCAACCATATCACTCAGTCATCCGCGTGCGGCGGCTCAGCAATAAAGGCAACCTTCAGAAGACTCACGCGCTGCAGCACCTGCAGGACATTTGCAATGTAGCTGTATTTCACGCGCTTATCCGCACGGATATGCACCTCAGGCTGAGGATCTTTGACCGCCTCAGCAGCCGCGTATTGCCCTAGCTTCTCTAGAGAAATCGGGCTGTCCTGCCAATACACCGTCCCGGTGAAGTCAACCGACAAGCTCACGTCCTCAGGCTTCGTCTCGGTCGGCTCGTTAAAGTTGGTCGGAAGCGTCAGCTTCACCGCTTTCGTCGCCACCGGAACGGTGATGATGAAGATGATCAACAAAACAAGCATGATGTCGACGAGCGGAACCACGTTTGGTTCCGCGTTGTAATCACCATCGCCGACTGGTGCGCCGCCTGCCATATGTCGCGCTCCCTAGATGCCGAACTTACTTCTTGACCGCAGCAGCAGGTGCTGCCTTGGCCGCGGGTACACGTGCGCCCGACAACAGTGCCTGGTGCAGATCGTGCGCAAAGTAGTTCACACGCTCCACGAGTGACTTGTTGCGACGGGTCATCCAGTTAAAGCCCAGCACGGCCGGAATTGCAACACCGAGACCAATCGCTGTCATGATCAGCGCTTCACCGACCGGCCCTGCAACCTTGTCGAGTGACGCCTGCCCAGACAATGCAATGGCGCGAAGTGCGTTCAAGATACCAACCACAGTGCCTAGCAAGCCGACGAACGGCGCAGTCGCACCGACCGACGCGAGCACTGACATGCCACTGGCCAAGTCATTGGTGATCAGGTCCACACGACGCTGCAAGTGGCTTGAGATCCAGTCGTGCAGATCGATGTTCTCAGTGAGCCGACCTTTGTTGCGCTCGTGATGCTCTAGCGACTGAATACCGTCAGCAGCCAGACCGCGGAACGCGTTGTCATCGCCACCCTTCAGACGGTTGACACCGTCCTGCAGGTTTGATGCAGCCCAGAAGTCCTTCTCCGCCGCCGTGGCGTAAGTCCGAAGCGCTTTCTGGTCAAGCACCTTCAGAATCATGACGTACCAAGAGTAGAGCGACATGATGGCAAGGATCACCATCAGGAACTTCCCAAAGGGTCCGCTCGTCTCCCAGAACGACGTGACGATGTTTTGCGAAACAGCTGCGTCAGCCATGATCAAATCCCTCTACGTATGAGTACAAATCAGAAATTAAGACACAATCAAAAATCAACAGATCACGACGTCAAACGCCATGTCCACTTCATGCGCTGCCAAGAGCCGACAGCCTCATTACCAACCTTCTGGGGCTCGAAGCGCCCCTGTGCGGTCACGCACTTCTGCGCGGCCTCATCCAAGCGACCAATGCCACTTGAGGTTTCAACCTTCGTTTCAGACACGCGCCCAGACGGCGCAACGAACACCAGCAACACGACTGAGCCTTCTTCACTCAACCGACGCGAAGCCGAAGGATAATACGAGCTGCACGCCTCGCCGAGGTTGCTGCCTTTCGCAACACGTGCCTGAGTAATCGGTGGCGGTGCGGGCTTTGCCGCGGGTGGGGGCGCTGGCTCCGCTTTCGGTACAACCACGGCGCGCTCCGACGGTGGGCCAGCCACAACCGGCAGATCCAAGCTCGGCGTTTGGATTGGTGGTGGCTTGAAATCAGGAGGCGGCGGAGGCGGCTCCTTCGGTGGTGGCTCTTCTTCGTGCTTGATGAGTTTGGCGTCCAACATCTCACGCAGTTGCGGAACGTACTTCACTGCCGACGCGGCAATGAGTCCGATCGCAAATGCGACGTGGGCGCCGATGACCACGGACATTACCATCGTCCGGCGAGTAGCTTGCGAGCTTGCCATGCAGCAAAGAGCCCCTATCTGCTGAACCCATCCTAAGACCGAGCGCTGTCATCTACATGCCAGTCTGCCGATCCGCTCTGGTTGCTTTATTCACGCAACCTTAAATAAATCTGCCGCCGAACAAACAATCGAGCGCACATCACTGCGCGCCACCTCAAACTCATCCGACGCAACCGGACGATAACGCCTGTCGCGCAGTCGCGCAAGTGTTTAGCCGGTTATGTCTCTCAGATAACGAAGCAAACTGCCCGATTTGACGCGTTTTGCCTATTTTTTTGCGCTTGTCAAGTCACCCCTATGAAGTTTTTACGCCGCACAATCTGATGAAACCAAGCGCTTATTTGCGCACACGCCGGCGCGCCGGGACAACATCAGCATCAGTAATAGCCCCGAAAGACGCGCTGGTGACTTGCCGCACATATTTCGCTAAAACTCCCCGCTCGGCGTAGGGCGCGGGCGCGCGCCATACCGCGCGGCGCCGCTTTAATTCCTGCGCGCTGACATGCAAGGTCAACGTGCGTGCCTTTGCATCGATCGTAATAATGTCCCGATCCTTGACGAGCGCGAGCGGCCCACCAAGCGCGGCCTCCGGCGACACATGCCCCACCACAAAGCCGTGACTACCACCGGAAAAACGACCGTCTGTAATCAAGGCGACCTTGTCGCCCAGACCTTTACCCATAATCGCGCCGGTTGGGCTCAACATCTCGCGCATTCCTGGGCCCCCGCGCGGCCCCTCGTAGCGAATCACCACGACATCACCAGCTTGCACCACACCATCCAAAATGGCCTGCAGGCTTTGCTCTTCGGAATCAAATACCCGCGCACTGCCCTTAAACAGCAGCCCCTCTTTGCCGGTGATTTTCGCCACAGCACCCTCACTCGCCAGGTTCCCGTAGAGCACAACCAAATGGCTCGACGCTTTGATCGGATCCGACAGCGGCCGCACGATGGCTTGCCCCTTCGGATAAGGGGCCACAGCTTTTAAGTTCTCCGCGAGCGTCCGACCCGTGACTGTGAGGCAATCGCCGTGTAGCAGTCCCTCATCCAGCAGCGCCTTCATGAGTGGCCGGATCCCACCGATGGCAACAAGCTCTGACATCAAGTATTTGCCACTCGGCTTTAGGTCTGCAAGTACCGGGACCCGCCGCCCGACACGGGTAAAATCGTCTAATCGCAAGCGCACGCTCGCCGCATGCGCCATTGCCAGCAAATGCAACACTGCATTGGTCGAGCCACCAAGCGCAATGACAGTCGTAATCGCGTTCTCAAAGGCCTTACGGGTCATGATCATGGATGGACGAATGCCGGCTTTCACCAACCGAACGGCCGCCGCACCCGCGGCACGGCAATCGGCAAGCTTCACGGGCGAAACCGCCTCTTGTGCCGAACTATTCGGCAGACTCATTCCCAGCGCCTCAATGGCCGAGGCCATCGTGTTAGCGGTATACATTCCACCGCAACTACCTGCGCCAGGGATGGCTGTGCTTTCCACAGTTTTTAGCTTGGCGGCACTGACAGTACCTGCCGAATAACCGCCGACCGCCTCAAAGACGGTCACGATGTCGCGGTGCTCCTTGCCAGGCCGGATGGTGCCGCCATATACAAACACGGCCGGCCGATCGAGTCGCGCCAGCGCGATCAAGCAGCCGGGCATGTTCTTATCGCAGCCACCAATCGCCACCAAGGCATCAAAACCTTGCGCACCAGCCACTGTCTCGATGGAGTCGGCGATCACTTCTCGCGATACCAGAGAATAGCGCATCCCCGGCGAGCCCATCGAGATGCCATCTGACACAGTGATCGTATTAAAAATACGACTAACACCGCCAGCCGCATCCGCGGCAGCGGCAGCCGCAACTGCAAATCCATCGAGATGCACATTGCACGGTGTGATATTCGACCATGTTGTGGCGATTCCAATGGACGGTTTATGGAAATCGGCATCGGTATACCCGACCGCGCGCAACATGGCACGACTTGCCGTCTGTTTCACCCCATCAACCACGAGACGTGAGTGCGCGCGAGAATCAATACGGGTTTTTTTGGCTGCCATAGGCTATCTCTAAACGTAAGGGTGAGGTGACTGCCCGTAGTATACGAGGCCACAGCGACTACCAACTAGCATTAGACAATCATTTATGGGGCCGTGTAACGAGCGCGCAGCATCTGCCACAAAGCGCGGACCGCTTGCATTTCAGCACCTAAGGCGCGCCCCGCCCTCTCCTTCGCGTTCCATGCATACAAATCTAAATGCAGCCACGGCGTTGTTTCGCTGACAAAACGCCTTAAAAAAAGCGCGCCAATAATGGAACCGGCAAAGGAGGACGCGGATACATTTGAAAGATCAGCTACTTTTGACGACAGTTCATCCTCGTAGCCCGCATACATTGGCAACTCCCACAGCGGATCACAGCTGTGCCGCGAGGCTTCTAGAATTTCAGCGCTCAAGGTCGCTGAACTGGCAAACACTGCCGGCACTTCGGCGCCGAGAGCCACCCGCGCCGCTCCCGTTAATGTCGCAAGATCAACGATCAAATCAGGTCTTTCCTCATCCGCAAAGGCCAGCGCATCAGCAAGCACTAACCGACCTTCAGCATCCGTGTTGTTCACTTCAACCGTCAGCCCCTTGCGACTTTTAATCACATCCCCGGGTCGCATCGCTGTTGCCGACACACTGTTCTCAACAGCCGGAATCAGCAGCCGCAAGCGCACAGGCAAGCGCGCATCCATGATGAGTTGACCCAAACTCAGCGCACAGGCCCCTCCTCCCATATCCTTTTTCATCAGCGCCATACCGGCGGCGGGCTTCAGATCCAAGCCACCGCTGTCAAAGCAAACACCCTTCCCGATGATCGTAATCTGTGAGCCTTGATTACCCCACCTTAAGTCAATCAAGCGCGGCGCAATCGCCGCCGCACGGCCTACCGCATGAATCAGCGGAAAACCCTGAGTGAGTAACTCATCACCCACCACAGTCCGCACCTGCGCGCCATACTGCGCGCCGACTCTAGCGACAGCCTGCGCAAGATCCGCGGGAGTTAAATCGACCGCCGGCGTATTAATTAAATCGCGGCACAGCGCATCAGCGTCAACTAAGCGACGCACCTCGATCGAGTCCGCCGCGCTCGGGAGCACCAACTGCGCCATCGGCGGCTGGCCACTTGTTGATTGTTTATAGCGCTCATAGCGGTAGGCGCCAAGTCCCCAACCAAGCGCGACCGTAGTGGCCTCACGCGGTGATAATAGATCCGCGAATTGGTAGGCCCCGCTCGGCAGGCGCTGCGGCAAACCAGCAACATCGTAGGGGGTAACGTGCGCGAGCGAGGCGCGCGCGCCTAGACCGAGTAACGCGCAGGCAAGTCCGCCGTCTCGGGAAGGAATGAGCAATACACGGCCCGCCTCACCCCTAAACCCATTGGTACGCGCCCAGCTCTGCGCCATCGCGCGGCCACTGTCCGGCAACTTGCGTACAAACCCATCTGCATCAGCTTGTATAACGAGCCAAATGGGAGTGACGCGGGCGGGCGTGTGATCAAGATACGCTGTCATCGGCAGTCATCCATACAGTTTTGGCGGGGCGCAGCGTCGAGAATACCCGAGCCGCTGCGCTTGCGCGTGCGGCGCTCAGGCCTTGATTGACAACACCGGCCAGCCTGTGATGATATGTATCTGTTATCGCACACATTTACGCGCTGTCAAACCATGACCCAACGCACTACATCTGTCCACACGGTCGCCTCCCAAGGCGCGCTTCTTGACCGGTGGCTTGACGGGCTACTTCGACGCCCATCAGGGTGCGGGACCCACAGCTGACGTTCTAATCTAACGCAACGAACATCAGAAACCCCGCACCGGCTTCGTCCGAGGCGGGGTTTTCTTTTGGCCTTCTACACAGAGTTTTGGAGAGTTAAATGCGCATTTATTCAGCAAAAGATGTTAAAAAAACGGCATTGCGTGGCGCAACCGTCGCCATTTTAGGCTACGGCAGTCAAGGACGCGCGCACGCGCTTAACCTGAAAGACTCGGGCTACAACGTCGTCGTGGGCGCACGCCGCACTGGCGCGAGTTGGGCAAAGGCAAAAAAAGATGG
>Ga0136642_1000175_pt1 | contig 38265 bp, 31 predicted proteins | sample LowCatLa1302831Y_FD_115313 | JGI IMG/M metagenome (GOLD analysis project Ga0136642, IMG submission 115313) | Freshwater microbial communities from Lower Cathedral Lake, Yosemite National Park, California, USA - 13028-31Y | ecosystem: Environmental > Aquatic > Freshwater > Lake ... | reverse complement strand
TGCACAAAAAGTAGTCATCAGGTCCACGCATGTAAACGAGCAGGTCGTCGACCACTCCACCCGATGGATAACACATCGGCGAATAAAGCACACGACCTGGGAAGAGCTTCGGAACGTCGTTGGTAACCAAATAATTTAAAAATTTCGCGGCCTCCGGCCCACGCACATCAACTTCACCCATGTGGCTGACATCAAACATTCCCGCGGCTCGACGCACCAACTTGTGCTCTTCCAAAATACTGCGGTACTGGACAGGCATTTCCCAACCAGCGAAATCGACAAGCCTAGCGCCGTGGTTCGCGTGGAAATCACGCAGCGGTGTGCGTTGGAGTTCACTCATAAATACAACTACGCGCTCAGGAATTGGTCGCGGCAAGGCTCTTTTCCCTAAGCCCGATAAAGCGCAGTTTGTATTCGCCACGCGCGCTGGGTGCATAAACTGGCGTCATGCAATGGCTGGTCCTAACAATCCTTATCACCCTCGGGCTGTCCTTCATGTGTTCGCTGCTCGAAGCAATCGTGCTCAGCACAACGGTCACCGAGATCGAACGTTTAAAAAAGAGCCGCCCCCGACGCGGACAACGCCTAGAAATCATCAAACTCGAACTTGATGCCACGATCTCGGCTATACTAACGCTGAACACGATCGCCAACACGCTCGGCTCGATGCTAATCGGTAGCCTGGCGGCGACCCTTTTCAACGAAATCATTGTCGGAATCCTCTCCGGCGTACTCACGTTAGCGGTCTTGGTCTTTTCCGAAGTTTTACCCAAAAGCCTCGGAGTCACCTATCGCAAGAGGCTCCAACCTCATGTCGTTTACCCCATTTGGTGGCTGCGCCGCGCATTGGTCCCAATCACCTATTTATGCAATTTGGTCGTTCGTTTTTTCATCCGTGGCACACCTGAAGTCCACCACTCCGATGAAGAAATCCTTCTGCTGGCCGAGCGGGGGGCCCTACAAGGCACCTTAACCAAAAGCGAATCCAGTATCATCGCTAACGCTCTATCCTTGGATAACGTACGGGTCAGTACCATCATGACACCACGCACGGTGATCACAGGTTTGCGCCGCGATGCAACCATCACTGATGTGTTTCGCGAATTACCCAGCGTGCCATTTGGTCGAATGCCAGTCTACGGTCGCAACATTGATGATATTGTTGGCCTCGTACGGCGCCGTGACCTACTTAAAGCCAAAGCGAACGATCAGGACAGTATCACGGTCGAACAACTCATGGCGGAGGCTCACTTTATTCCTGAAACCATCGCCGTAGCCCAAGCCCTTCATCTTTGCCTAAAAGTTCACACCAAGATGCTTGTAGTCGTCGATGAATTCGGCGCTACCGCTGGCGTACTTACAATGGAAGATATCATAGAGCACATTTTGGGCCGGGAGATCTTCGAAAAAGATGATGTCGCTGTGGATATGCGCGAACTCGCCCGCTCGCACCAGCAGCGCTCGATCAAACCACCAGCGAACAACAAACTCTAACCAATTTTCAACCATGCCGATCGCCTATTGGGTTCACAACCTAAGCCCCTTTTTGATTCGGTTCACCGACACGGTCGGCATCCGCTATTATGGACTTTCGTACATGCTGGGCTTTCTCTCAGCCGCATGGTTGCTACGCCAGTACGCCCTCGCCGGTCGCTCACAGGTGCGTGTGGAAAAAATCTCTGACCTCATCGTAATACTCGTGTTTGGCGTGCTGTTGGGCGGCCGGTTGGGTTATTTTATATTATACCAGCCCGAAACTTTTCTTACAGACCCCTCCGCACTTTTTAAAATCTGGGACGGCGGCATGGCCAGTCACGGGGGCTTTGTTGGCGTTGGAATCGCCCTTGTTTGGTTCGCACGTTCTCAAAAAATTCCGTTTCTACATTTATGCGATGTGATCGCGGCCAGCGCAGCAGCCGGTCTGATGTTCGGCCGTATTGCAAATTTCATCAACGGCGAGCTTTGGGGCAAAATCACCGATGTGCCTTGGGCTGTTATTTTCCCCCACAGCGCGGCTCCCAGTATGCCTATTTTTCAAATTTTGCCACGCCACCCTTCTCAGCTTTACCAAGCTGCACTCGAGGGAGCTTTGCTACTAGCCTTCATGCAGTGGCGATTCTGGAAGTGTGATGTGGTGAGAAATAAACCGGGTCAATTGACCGGGGAATTTTGGCTGCTCTATGCTCTGATGCGTATGATCGGTGAAGTCTTTCGCGAGCCGGATGCCGCACTGATTTTAGGCATGAGCCGAGGCACGTTTTATTCGTTCTTCTTAGTCGCCGGCGGCTTTGCTTTCATCGGCTACTCTAGGCGTTGGGTTTTTCGCAGAAGCAAGTCTAGCGAATAATAAGAGTTCAAACAATGGTTCCTGCAGGGAGAATGCCACCTTTAGCTACCACCAGCACCCCATCCCGTATAATCACAACGCCATTAGCATATTTTCCGTCGGCTTTACCGGTAACATCCAAAATACAGCCGGCCCCAATACGAGCGTCCTTGTCGATGATCGCACCCTTAATTCTGCAATTTTTTCCCACCCCCAAGTGGGGCCGGCCGAGCTCAAGATTAGTCGCAAGTTGAGCCTCTGTCTCGTAATAATCGGATCCCATCACAATCGTGTCTTCGAGAGTACAACCTTCTTCGATAAACGAACGGGTCCCGAAGACGCAGCGTTTGATGGTCGAGTCGGCGAGGATTGAGCCATCCCCAATCACGGCGTGATTGATACGACAATTATTCAGTTTGGACGCTGGCAGATGCCGATCCTGAGTATAAATAGGAGCGGCGGGATCGAAAAAATTGAAAGGTGGCAGTGGCTGCGCCAGCGCAAGGTTGGCCTCAAAAAAGGCGCGAACCGTACCAATATCCTCCCAATAACCTTCAAAAATATGGGCGCACAATTTTTTCTTACCCAGCAAGCCTGGGATGACCTCTTTACCGAAATCAGTCATCGAGTTATCGAGCGCTTCAGCCAGGGCTGCTCGGTTGAAAACATAAATACCCATCGAGGCTAGGCAGCGTGGTTCAACCGACGGAGTTTTAAGCGTGCTTTCAAGCGTAGGGCTCAGCGTCAGCCCGGCAATGACCCCAGGATCCTTTGGTTTTTCGACAAAGCGGGCTATGGTGAGATCGTCGTTCACCTGCATAAGCCCCAGGCCTTCGATTTTTGAGACAGGAAACGGAATCGCCGCAATAGTGACGTCCGCTTTGGTGGCGACGTGCTGCGCGATGATCTCACGAAAATCCATCCGGTACAACTGGTCACCAGAAAGAATCAGCACCAAATCGTGCTCAAAGGATCGAAAATGGACGAGGTTGCGTCGTACCGCGTCAGCGGTGCCCTGATACCAATCCAAGCTCTTTTCGGTTTGCTCAGCGGACAGGATGTCAACGAAACCTCCACCAAACGGATCAAAGTGATACGTGCCCTGTACGTGCCGATGCAGCGAAGCGGTTTGAAACTGCGTGAGCAAAAAGATGCGGTTAATTTCAGAATTTATGCAGTTCGAAATCGGAATATCCACGAGACGATATTTGCCGGCGAGTGGGACCGCTGGCTTACACCGCTCCAGCGTAAGAGGTGAGAGTCGCGTGCCGCGACCCCCGCCCATGACCACAGCCAGAGTTTGTTTACGTCGTTCGGTCATAAATTTGAAAAAGCATAGTTTGATTTCTCAAATATCCGCGCAAACTTAATTAAAACAATATGTGCGGCATTATAGGCTACGTGGGAAAACAGAAAGCAGCTCCTTTTATCCTGGAGGGGCTGAAGCGGTTGGAATATCGGGGCTACGATTCGACGGGCGTCGCTATCATGCAAAGCGGGGCCTTCTCCGTAATTAAAAAAACCGGCCGGGTGGCCAATCTCGAACGTGAAATTGCCAAGATAAACCTGGGCGGAACCTACGGCATCGGCCACACCCGTTGGGCAACCCATGGTGGCGTAACAGATGCCAACGCTCACCCTCATCTCAGTAGCGACGGCAAGTTCGTTCTAATTCATAATGGCGTAATCGAGAACTACGCCTCGATAAAGAAATACCTACTAAGCAAAGGCTACACTTTTGAGTCCGAGACCGACACCGAAGTGCTCTGTAACTTAATCGCCTACCATTACGCCAAAGAGCCTGCCATAGCGGGCGAAAATCGCTTTCTAACGAGCGTTCGCAAAACCTTGCTGCACGCCGAGGGCACCTATGGCGTTGTTGTCATGTGCGTTGATAAGCCCGGTGAAATGGTGGCCGCGCGCAAAGGCTCACCGCTAATCTTCGGCTTAGGCGACGGCGAAAATATCGTCGCCAGTGACGTCTCAGCCATCGTCGCGCGGACCCAGAGCGTTGTCTACCTTAACGATGGTGAAATCGTACATTTCACGGCGAAAGAATTTCATATCACGACCCTCGACCTCGAAGCCGTTTCTCCGACTGTAGCCAAAGTCACCTGGAATATCGCTGATGCCGAGATGGGCACATACCAGCATTTCATGGAGAAAGAGATTTTTGAACAGCCGCTCGCACTCGAAAACGCTATGCGCGGACGATTCTCCGAAGACGGTAGCACGGCGAATTTTGGCGGCCTTAACACCACCCCAAGCGAGTTTCGCGGGATCGAACGGTTCATGTTTTGCGCCTGTGGCACAGCGCTACATGCGTGTATGGTCACAGAGCATCTCATTGAGCAATTCGCCCGCACTCCCGTCGAATGCGACTACGCCTCAGAGTTCCGCTACCGAAACGCCCCGCTTTTTCGCAACACGCTATTTTTTGTAATGAGCCAATCAGGCGAAACCATCGACACTCTAGCCGCTCTCCGCGAGGCTAAGCGAAAAGGTTACAAGGTGCTCGCGATTAACAACGTCGTAGGTTCTAGCATCGCCCGTGAGGCCGATGGCGGCATCTACCAACACGTCGGACCAGAAATTGGGGTAGCATCCACTAAGGCATTTACCTCTCAACTTTTAATCGGGGCGATGCTGGCGCTTTATATCGGCCGTATGCGCGACTTGAGTTTTGGCGATGGCGTGCGCTACGTCACTGCGCTAAAATCCGCGCCAAATCTCGTGCGCAAAGCGCTCGAACAAGCCGAGCACATCCGCGCGATCGCCAAACGCTACGCGCACCACACCGATATGCTCTTTCTCGGCCGCATGTCGCTTTTCCCCATCGCACTGGAAGGCGCGCTTAAATTAAAAGAAATTTCTTACATCCATGCCGAAGGTTATCCCGCGGCGGAAATGAAACACGGCCCCATCGCCTTGATCAGCGAGCATTGCCCCAGCGTATTTTTTGCCCCTCGCGGTGAAATTTTGAATAAAATCATTTCCTCAATGCAGGAAATCAAAGCACGTAAAGGTCCAGTAATCGCGATCATTACCGAAGGGGTTGAGCTTCCGGATGGCCTAGCCGATGAGGTGATCATGATCCCAGATTGCCACGACGCCGTACTGCCGATTGTGGCATCCATCCCCGTTCAACTTTTAAGTTATTATATCGCGGTTGAACGCGGCTGTGATGTCGACAAACCCCGTAATTTAGCAAAATCCGTCACCGTCGAATAAACCGACTCCCATCGAGTATCTCCCCTGAAGACGAAACGGCCTTGCCCGGCGCTGAACCTCCACGCATACCCAAAACTTTCGCTGATGAACATCCACCCGAGCAAGGAAGCTTTCGCGCGTCTCGCCTCCCAGGGAAACGTCATTCCCGTTTACACGGATTTGATGGCCGACTTCGAGACCCCTGTGTCCGCCTACGCTAAACTCAAGGATGCCGGCCCCTCCTATCTACTCGAATCCATCGAGGGGGGTGAACGACTTTCGCGCTACAGTTTTATCGGATGCCGTCCACGCAAGGTCCTCGCCTGCGGTCCCATCAACACCGAAATCCGCACGCCCGGTTCGCCCGTAAAGACGGTTCCCACCCCGCAGGATCCACTAACGTTGGTCGAAGCTGAAATGGCTGGTTATCGTCCAGTCTCCTTACCCGGATTACCAAGATTCACGGGCGGAGCCGTCGGATTTATCGGTTACGAATACGTCACTCGGATCGAGCCTAGCGTTACGTGCGCACCCACGGACGAACTGAAGATGCCCCTGCTCTACTTCATGTTCTCGGATTCGTTGCTTATTTTCGATCGCGCAAAACAGACCCTTAGGCTTTGCGTAAACGCCCACGTCAAAGAGGACCCGGCTGGGGCCTATGATGCAGCCGTGGCGGAGTTGAACACCCTCTTCGCACTGCTACGTAAACCACGCGAACTGGCTCCAGCCCCATTAATCGAGCCCGCTAAAGTATCCGTGCCACCGGGCAATTTCACCCAAGCCCGCTTCGAACAAGCCGTCGAGGCAGGCAAAGAGTTCATCCGCTCGGGAGATATCATTCAATTTGTGCCTTCGCAACGCTTCACGCGCCCCTTCGCGGGCACCCCGCTCGATCTCTATCGCGCACTCAGGACCGTGAATCCTTCGCCATATATGTTTATTCTCGATACGGGTGATTTCGCCATTGTGGGCGCTTCGCCCGAGGTTCACGTACGACTCACCGATGGCCGGGTCGAAATTCGTCCGATTGCCGGCACCCGCAAACGCGGCGCTACTCCCGCCGAAGATGCTTCACTCGAAACTGAACTTCTGGCTGACGAAAAAGAACGCGCGGAACATCTCATGCTAGTCGATCTAGCTCGCAACGACATTGGCCGAGTCTGCACTTACGGTTCTATAACCGTACCCGAAATGATGGTCGTGGAGCGCTACTCACACGTCATGCATATCGTATCTCAAGTCGAAGGTACGATTGCTCCCGGTCACAACGCTTACGATTTAATGCGGGCGACCTTTCCCGCCGGCACAGTCAGTGGCGCCCCGAAAATTCGAGCGATGCAAATCATTGCCCAAAGCGAACCTTCGCAGCGTGGATTCTACGCCGGAGCACTGGGATATTTCGGCTACGACGGCAACCTCGACTCCTGCATCATGCTACGTACCGCACTTTTAAAAGACGGAAAGCTACACATCCAAGCCGGAGCGGGTGTGGTGGCTGATTCCATCCCCGCTTCAGAGTATCAAGAAACCATAAGCAAGGCGTCCGCCCTGTTAAAGGCTGCGGAAATCGCCTCGGGTTTCTAATCACGCCTCAGATCGGTTAAGTCTTAGCGTAGGGACGATATGCGCCCCAACGCTGACTGGATTGCGCCATAATTGCGCTGATTTACGAGAATTTTGCGCAACCAAATGGAGCACTCACTCGTAGCATTCAAGTGGAATGATTCTAGCTTAAACTAGGAACACATCTACTCCCCATAACATCAGTAAACTATTTCCTCCTTCCATGCAGAATCTAACAAAATCTCGCCGCGCAGCATCCCGCTCAGATTCAGGTCCTTCTGAGCGCGCACCCACCGTGACGCTGATCAACGTCGTTAATGACGCCCCTTCATTTTTGGAAAAAAACGAGTCTAACATTGAAGCACCGATCCCCCATGGTGAACGCAGCAATCTCCAACTCTATCTCCAGGAAATAGGAAAAACTCCGCTACTTACTATAGAAGAGGAAATTACATTAGCTAAGCGTATTCGCAAAGGCAGCAAGGCCGCCCGCGACCACATGATCTCCGCCAATCTTCGCCTCGTCGTGAAGATAGCAATGGACTACAAAGATTTCGGTCTTCCTCTCCTCGACCTGATCAGCGAGGGCAATATCGGCCTAATTAAGGCCGTGGAACGTTTTGATCCCAGCAAAGGCGGCAAACTGTCCACCTACGCTGCTTGGTGGATCAAACAATCCATCAAACGTGCGCTCGCGAACCAATCCAAGACGATTCGTTTGCCGGTTCACCTCGTTGATAAAATCTCCAAAATGCGAAAGACCGCGATGCGTCTTTCGGAACAACTAGGCCGCGAACCCACCGACGAAGAATTGGCCATCGAGCTACAAATCCCTACTTCCAAAGTAGCACATCTTAAATCCGTTAGCGTTCGGCCAGCCTCATTGGATGCTCCTATTGGGCAAGACGGTGATTCGGGCACCTTCGGTGAAATCGTGGGCGACGAAACTGCTTCAAGCCCCTACGAGGGTTTACGTGATCGCAATCAAAACAGCGATCTCAATGCCATGGTGAATTCACTGGATAAAAGAGAGGCCGAGATCATCAAGCTGCGCTTTGGCCTGGATGGTCGTGAGGAACTCACACTCGAGGAAGTGGGACGCAGGTTCAATGTGACCCGTGAACGTATCCGCCAGCTCGAGTATTTGGCCCTTTCCAAGATGCGTCGTGCAATGGCCAAACATGAATCGATCCGCTCAACTGAGGAAATTGCTGAAGAGCAACGCAGTCTTCAGCGCATGGAAGTCATTCGTGAGTTCATCGAAAGCAAAGCTACAAACCACGATCAAAACTGAAACGATTGAATTCATTTTATCATTCAAAAACAGATTCAAAGTCGGCATCAAAACGCCGACTTTTTTTTCACCCCATTTATCAGCGAACACGCTAGCGACGAAAAATTGCACCGTAGTTTTTCCCGCAAAAAAAGCCGCCCAGAAAAATCTGGGCGGCTTGTTGAATTTACGACTCGATGAGTCGCTCGGGAAGCTCGCTCAGGGCGAGTTATTCCTTCTTCGAGGCCTCGTCGAGGATATCGCCGAGGTTCATCATGTCGTTACCGGCATTGCGGTTAAGCGCCTCGTAGGTCGCCGTCTCAGCAGCCAATTCCTCGGCGCTGTAGTTGGCGGCCTTGATCGAGAGACCCAGACGACGCTCTTCGCGGTCAATCTTGACCACGCGAGCGCTGACGGCCTGACCCGCTTTGAGCACGTCTTTGATTTTCTCGATGCGCTCTTCGCTGATTTGCGAGATATGCACGAGACCATCAATACCGTCCTTAAGCTCCACAAAGGCGCCGAAGGAGGTGATTTTGGTGACGGTGCCTTGCACCACGTCGCCGATCTTGAAGAACGAGTCGATGTCGGACCATGGATCGACCGCGAGCTGCTTCATGCCGAGGCTGATGCGTTGCTGCGTTGGATCGATATCGAGGACGATTGCATCTACTTCGTCGCCCTTCTTAAGGACTTCAGAAGGATGGTTGACCTTACGGGTCCAGCTCATGTCAGAAACATGAACCATACCGTCGATACCTTCTTCGAGTTCGATAAAGGCGCCGTAGGTGGTCATGTTGCGGACCTTGCCGCGAACGCGAGCGCCGATTGGGTAGTTATGGCGAACCATATCCCACGGGTTCGGATCAAGCTGGCGGAGGCCGAGCGAGATCTTCTGGTCATCCTTTTGGATACCCAGAACAACCGCGTCCAATTCCTGACCGACTTTGAGTAGCTCGGAAGGCTTGGTGATGCGCTTGGTCCAAGACATCTCAGTGATGTGCACAAGGCCTTCAACGCCAGGCTCAATCTCGATGAACGCACCGTAAGGAACGAGGTTAACGACTTTGCCATGAACCTTGGAGCCGACAGGGAACTTGCGCTCGATTTCGTCCCATGGGTTCTTAGTGGTCTGTTTAAGTCCGAGGGAAACCCGTTCTTTTTCACGGTTCACTTCGATGATCATGACCTGAATTTCTTCACCCTGCTTCACCATCTCGCTTGGGTGCGAAATGCGACCCCAGCTCATATCGGTGATGTGGAGCAAGCCGTCCATACCGTCGAGATCGATGAACGCACCGAAATCGGTGATGTTCTTAACGATACCCTTGCGGACCTGACCGGGCTGGATGCTTTCAAGGAGGTTACGGCGCTTGGAAGCGCGCTGCTCTTCGATGAGCTCGCGACGCGACAGAACGACGTTTTGACGAACAAGATCGATCTTAAGAACCTTGAAATCGTAGGTTTGACCCACGTATTGATCGAGATTCTTAGGCGGCTGCACATCGATGTGCGAGGCTGGCATGAATGCATCAACGCCAATGGAGACAATAAGTCCGCCTTTGACCTTGGCCTTCACGCGGCCCGCCGCGATGGAACCTTCAGGGAATTTGGTGAGGATGTTATCCCAGTTTTTCTTTTGCTCGGCCTTGTCGTAGGAAAGCACGGGGTTGCCGTTCTTGTCTTCGAGTTTTTCGACCAGTACTTCGATACTGGAACCGATTTGCAGTTCACCAATGTCGATGAACTCATTGGCCGGGATGAGGCCTTCGGATTTGCCGCCGATATCGACGACAACTTCATTTTGGCGGATCTCGGTGATCGTGCCGGGGATGATCGCGCCGACCTTCAATTTATCGAAGGAAGACTGCGCGAGCAGGTCATTCATTAACGAACTCATATGCGTAAAGCCGACAAAAGAGTCGCCTGCTCCTAGCTTCCCTCCTACCGGCAATGGACCCGCCGCAAAGCGGGACCGTGGGTTGATGGTTGGACTGACTTAGTGTTGGCGGGAGCATCGCGGTGACGCCAACATGAACCAAATCTGAACCGCGAACGGTCAGAATCCCCTGCTAAAGCGGTCATTCGCAAGCTCTAATTTACCTAAGCGATGCCTGTGGATACGTGATCAACGTTAAACGGGCATCCACAAGGCAAATCACTAAACTTTAATCCTTTAACTTACCATCCGACTGATTCTCGCGCAGCACTTGAGTTAATTGGGCGAAAAATGAATCATAAAGGCCGTGTACTCGCAGTGTCTTGCCAGTCGCCCCGGCCTTGAAATCACCCTCCAATAACTCCGTCAGCCGCACATCAACGTGAGTGTTCGCTGCGTCCGCTCCGTGAAATCTAATTTCGAAAATGAACTGCCGACCAGCCCCGAAAACGGCCGTGTCGCGTATACTGCTTTTCGCTTCTACGATTCCCTGCGCTAAGGCAGTGCGCGTAACCACGAAATCCATGCGCTTGAGCGCTTTCTGAACCGATTGCGAAATAGTTTTTTGGTCCGCCGAAAAATCACGTGTCTGCGGCGGGACCGTATCGAAACGATCGGCCATTCGAGCCGAAATCGATTCACACCCCGTGAACCATAGGCCACCGACCAAGACCAATACACAAATCAACACAGATTTCATTTAGGTTGTTGCTGAGAAATACAATGGAGCGTACCCAGGCCCCAGACCAGTTCGAGGCAATCGATCGGGATGATTTGTCGCCCTGGAAAACAGGCTGCTAGCACCTCGGCGGCCTCGGCGTCGCGTTTGGGCTGACGGAACGCAGGCATCAAAACTGCGCCATTAATCACCAGAAAATTAGCGTAACTGGCCGGCATCTGCTGCCCGTCGCACCAGCAAGGCTTCGGCATGGGTAGGGCCACGATCTTAAATTTTTTGCCATTAGGCGTGCGCAATGCATGCAGCCTCTCGAGATTCTCGCGCAAGATGGGATGGTTTTTATCCCGCTTATTACTCTCCAATACGGTCACGATGCCGTCGGTTGAAAAAAAACGCGTCATGTCGTCGATGTGTCCATCGGTATCGTCTCCAACAATGCCGTCACCGAGCCAATAAATAGTCTTAACGCCGAGAAAATCACAAAGCGCCTGCTCGATTTCGGCCTTGGACATCAAAGGGTTACGATTGCGATTAAGTAAACAGGACTCCGTCGTGAGCAACAAACCGGCACCATTCACATCAAGCGAACCACCCTCCATAATCATTTTTTTTTCGAAACGACGAAGCCCAAGCGCAGCGGCAATCTTTGGAGGAATCGTATTATCAAGATCGTAGGGCGGATATTTTCCGCCCCAAGCGTTGTGCTCCCAATCAGTGACGGCGATCTCCCCCGTCTTGTCGTTTTTCACAAAAATTGGACCGTGGTCACGACACCAAGCATCATTCGTGGGATGATCAAACAGCGTCACCTTGGCTAGATCAGCCCCAGCTTTTTTAATCAACGACCAAGCCCGTTGATGCAACGAATGATCGGCGTTGATACGCACGTCTTCAAAGCGACTAATGTGCGCCACTATCTCGGCAAATTTCGCTGGAATCGGACGATAATATCCAGGCCAAGTTTTTAGATTATGGGGCCAAGAAAACCAGACGGCTTCCTGCGGCTCCCACTCCGCTGGCATTCTGAAACCAAGCGCAGAGGGGCTCTTTTTTGCGACAGCCATGGTTCAGTCGCTAAACCGTTTTGTGAGATCTCCGTAGGCGTCTATCCGGCGATCACGCAAAAACGGCCAGTGCGTCCGCGTAACATCGACCTTACTCAGTTCAATCGGCACAAGCATGACTTCTTCGCGATCAACGCTGGCCTTAGCTAATATCTGACCACTTGTTCCAGCCACGAAACTTTGGCCCCAAAATTCAATGCCGGGCCCTCCGATTGGCGTCTCTTTGCCGATGCGGTTAATAGCTGCGACGTAGCACCCATTAGCCACGGCATGACTGCGCTGAATAGTTTCCCAAGCGCCGTGCTGGTTAACGCCATATTCAGCTTTTTCGTCAGGATGCCAGCCGATGGCTGTAGGGTAAAAAAGAATCTCAGCTCCTTGCATAGCGGTAAGGCGAGCCCCCTCCGGATACCATTGGTCCCAGCAAATCAGTACACCGATCTTACCAAATTTGGTGTCCCAAGCACGGAAACCCGTGTCCCCAGGCGTGAAATAAAATTTCTCATAGTAGAGCGGATCATCCGGAATGTGCATTTTCCGGTAAATCCCAAGCAAGCTACCATCAGCATCTATGATAACCGCCGTGTTGTGATAAAGCCCAGAGGCACGTTTCTCAAACAACGATGCTACGATTACTACGCCATGTTTTTTAGCTAACTTTTGAAACGCCTTCGTGCTCGGTCCAGGAATGGGTTCAGCCAATTTGAAATTATCATGATCTTCACTCTGGCAGAAATATTGAGAGCGAAAAAGCTCTTGGGTGCAGATGATGTTCGCCCCTTGCTTCGCAGCACGCTCGGCAAGCGCGAGGGTTTTCTTGAGGTTAGCGGCGGCATCGCCCGAGCAGGCGTGTTGAAGTAGACCTAGAGTGACTTTAGACATATCGAAAAATCAGAATGGTATGCAGAAAACTTCGTAGCCCGAGATCAGTAGACGACCTTGTTAAGGGGATATTCGACGATGCCTTCAGCCCCAAGTTCTTTGAGCAGCGGAATGATTTCGCGCACAACACTCTCATCGATGATCGTCTCGAGGGCTACCCAGTCTGGGTTACTTAAAGGTGAAATTGTCGGATTACGCAGCGAGGGCACACAGTTTACAATTTTCTCGAGAGCCTTTTTAGGTGCGTTGAGCTTGAGCCCCACTTTGCTTCCCGCCTCGAGCGCGCCACGCAATAATAACGCGATTGTTTCGATCTTTTTCCGCTTCGCGGGATTCGCCCAACTCGCTTTGTTAGCGATGAATTTAGTGTTGGTTTCTAGAAGCGTGTCCACGATCCGAAGCTTATTTGCGCGTAGCGAACTGCCCGTCTCGGTGATGTCTACGATCGCATCGACCAGATCAGGTACTTTCACCTCAGTTGCTCCCCAGGAGAATTCAATTTCAGCCTTCACACCCTTAGACTCGAAGAAACGTTTCGTCGTGTTGAGTAGTTCTGTGGCGATACGTTTGCCGGCGAGATCAGCGATGCTCTTAACAGAAGATGATTCTGGAACACACAAGACCCAACGCGACTTAAGCACCGATGCTCGGCTGTACACAAGGTCCATGACCTCCACTACATCTGAACCGTTTTCTTGAATCCAATCGAAGCCCGTCAAACCGCAGTCGAAAAATCCATGCTCAACATAACGACTCACTTCCTGTGCACGTACGAAGCGGCCATCCAGCTCAGGATCGTCAATCGATGGCTTATAAGAGCGGGAGCTGGTGGTGATTTTCCAGCCAGCCTTGGCAAATAAGTTCTTGGTGGATTCTTCGAGGCTGCCTTTAGGCAGACCGAGCATGAGGAGCGAATTAGCGGACACTCGGCCAAGGGAGACGCGCCGCGCCGCGCCTTCAAGCAAATTTCCAGACCCGAAACAGCCCCTAACGACCCTAAACGGCGATGGACGAGGTTTCGAAGGCGGCCGCTGAAGCTATCTTTGGCCCTGCGCGCTGATGCTCACCCCAACCCAAGTATCGCAGACCAAAACTCAGTTAAGAAGCTTACATAATAATTTCTCGCTGAAATTATTTCAAGCGTTCCACGTGATCTGCCTTTTTCGATCCGGGAACTACCTCCAAACCAGACTGTGAGTTGGTTGAAAAACGCTTCGAATTTAAAACAGCTCGGGTTGGCTGTAACGCACCCGTGCCTCCGCCAAAGCCGAGCGCATTTCCAATTCCTCCAGCAAACGATAAAGTTCTTCAGGAGCAGGTGTTGGCTTACTCAAAACAAGACTGGGCAAAGCAATATTTAAGGTCGTGAGCTTCAAGTTACGCCGCAATTTATCGGCCTCAGCTGTGACAGCTGCCCGAAAACGCTCCGGTTGCAACTCGGCTGCGTGGGCGATCACACCCTCGAGACTCCCCCACTCGGCCAACCACTTTGAAGCCGTCTTTGGCCCCACCCCATTGATGCCAGGAATATTATCCGAGGTGTCCCCCACAAGGGCCAAGTAGTCAGCGATCTGAGACGGAGGTACTCCAAATTTTTCCTGCACTCCGGCCACATCGCGAACCTGCCAACCTAACTTCGGATTCGCGGTCGGCGGCGGCAGCAAAATCTTAATGCGATCATTCACGATTTGCGCAAAATCCTTGTCCGAACTTACGATCAACACCTCATGTCCAGCGCGCGCCAAAGCCACTGCTTCGGCCGCGAGTAAATCGTCACTTTCAACGCCCTCCAATTCAATACCCACGCACCCAAGTGCGCGCGTCAAGCTACGCACATAAGGCAACTGTTTCGCCAGCGCCTCAGGCATCTCTTCGCGTTGAGCCTTGTATTCGGGATGAATCGCCAACCGATCTTGTGCTCCGCCAAGATCAAAAAAAACTAGCGTACTCTCGGGCTTTTCTTGGTCAGCGAGTTTCCAGATCGATTTGACCCAACCATGCAGCGCGTTCGTGGGAAACCCGTCCGCACGCGTCAACTCCGGGATCGCAAAGAAACAACGGTAAGCGAGATTGAACCCATCAACGAGGAGCCATTTTGCCATATGATTTAACGGATCAGCCGTGAGCGTCGCTGGCAAACCCGCGATATCTAGCCGCGATGCTCAAGCGATCATGAAGGGCCCTGCCGTCAGTCTGGCCGGCACCTTTGCTAATACTTAGGACATGATCCACCACAGGGTTTATATTTCGAATTAGCCTAGGCAGAGGGCAAGCCGGCCGTAGCTCCAGCCCGAGCACCACTGACAGCTTCTGCAAGGTTCGTGCTCGGCTTTTCCGCGATAGAATGCTCGTTGTTGAAGTGCATCGAAACGGTCTTCGACACGCCACGTTCTTCCATTGTTACACCGTAAATCGCGCTCGCCGCTGAAACCGTGCGCTTGTTGTGCGTAATAATGATGAACTGAGATTCACCGACGAATTTCTTCAACAGGTCCGTAAAGCGACCAATGTTGGATTCGTCGAGCGGTGCGTCCAATTCGTCGAGCAAACAGAACGGTGATGGCTTAACCATGTAGAGTGCGAAGAGCAGCGCTACCGCCGTCAGTGTTTTTTGTCCGCCTGATAGCAGTGAAATGCTTTTAAGCTTAGTACCCGGAGGTTGAGCAACGATCTCAATGCCACTTTCAAGCACGTCGTCCGTCGCGATCAATTCCAGGGCCGCACGACCACCGCCAAAGAGCGTGTGGAACGTGTATTCGAAATTCTTTTTGATTTGATCAAAAGTGAGAGCGAATTGCTGCTGGGAAGTCAGGTTAATCTCATCGATCGCCTTGATAAGTTCCGCTTTGGCGTTGGTGAGATCGTCCGTCTGCGTACGCAGGAAGTCATGGCGCTGCTTCAGCTCTGCATATTCTTCGATGGCCACAAGATTAACGGCTCCGAGGCCATTCAAACGAGTACGGAGCATATCAATTTCCGACTTAGTCTCAGCCCAGTTAGTGTTTTCAAGAGCGGCAAGGTCCTCAGGTGTAGGATCCGGTTTAGGTCCCTTTGGCTTACGACGGCGTTTCGTGGATTCGGCTACTTCACCCTCGGCTGGAACAGCGGCATCGGGTGCAGATACGGCAGAGGCGACTTCTTCGCCCTCATCGTCTTCGTCGAGATCGAGTAGTTTCATGCCTTCGGGTTCGCTGTCGGCGTGCCAGTAAAAATGGCGCCAATCGAGTTGAGCGATGTTGGCCTGGAATTCACGAACGACCTCTTCGGCAATAAACTGTGCCCGCTGGCGGTCACCAGCGAGTTTGATGTCATGTTTGGCGAGGGCGGATTGAGCCGCTTCAGCGTCACTGCGTAGCGAGTGCTGTGCGGATTCAAGGCCATTGATATCACGTTCGACATCAACAAGCTCCAAACGGATTTTCTCCACTTGCTCCTGTGAGATTACGAGGGTCTCACCAAGCTGAATAGATCGTGCACGTTGACCGTCAGATTCCCCAGTGAGTTCGCTAACCTGGTCGGTCCAGCTTTCGATCTCTTGCTGGCGCTGTACAAGAAGTTCGCCGAGTTGTTGGCTACGGCGGGCCATTTCTCCGAGACCGCGGTCGAGGACTTCGACTTTTTGCCGACGCTCGGCCAGCTCCAGTCGCGCTTGCGCTAGGGAGTCGCGTTTAACGTCTCGATCAGTGCGCAATTCGACGATTCGTTTTTCATCGTGCGCAATTCGTTCGCGTTGCGCGACGCCGTCAGCTTCAGCAGTCGTGAGTCCAAGCTGCGCTTTCTCCCAACGAGCGTGAGCTTCATTGCGTGTCTGCTCAAGCCCCGTCAGCTCGTTTTCCATGCGCCGCAGTTTGGCGGTAATTTCCTCCGAGTTGCGCTGAGCGTTGCGTTGTTCAGCTTGAACGGCAGCGACGGTTTGGGTGATGGCGAGGATGTCGGCACGTCGTTGCTCAAGTAATTGCTCGGCCTCGGCTAGGCGTGAGTTTAGAGCGTCGATTGCTAGTTTCTGCTCGTCATGAATGCGTTGTTCTTCGGCTAGGGCCTTGGCGGTTTCGCGCAGGTCAATTTCTCGCTGAACAATGCTATTAGAAGATTTTTTGGAGCCGTGATATCCGCCGTAAACGAGCCCGCGGCGATCTACGAGATCACCCTTACGTGTCGCGACGGCGAGGAAAGCGAAGCCGGGATTGGCACGCCAAAATTCCAAAAAGGCCGGGAGATCATCAGCGATGTAACAACTGCCGAAGAGCGCAAGCGCCGGATGTCCCTCGATGTCGGAACTAACAGCGGTTGAAGCCGAGATGAGGCCCGCCGGCAACTCATAGGCGGCCTCCTGGCGCACTCCGCACTCAGTGATACGGAGGATCGCAGAGCCAATCTGCTCGTTTTCTAGCTGAGCAAGAATACGCTGAGCGGTACTAAGATCGCTGACACTGATCGCTTCGGCCGCAGAGCCCAAGATGGCTTCGACGGCTTTGCCAAACTCAGGTTTGACGTTAAGCCCCTGGGAAATTGGCGAGGCCTTCGACCCGTTGAGCGCCGTATCAAGCCGGCCTTGAAGGACTGCTTTCGCGCCTTCGCCGAAGCCTTCCCAACGTTCCTGCAGCTGTTGAAGCAACTTAAGACCCGCAGTACGCTGAGCGAGTTGGCGGTCGATTTCAGAAAGCTTACGCTGGGCCTCACGGAACTCGCTAGTAAGAGTCGTAATCACCTGTTGAGCGCTGACCGATTCGCTGTGAGCGCGGGATTTTTCACCCAGAGCCTCTTCGGTGCGGGCGTCTAGCTCGGCGACTTGCTGCGCGGCTGCAGCCTGTTGCTGCCGAATGGACTCGATTTCTTGCGCGAGGGAATCGTGACGGTGAGCACTGGTCTTTTGATCCACCTCGTACCCGGAACAATCCGTGCGCAGACGCGCGACGGTACTTTCAAATTGCAGAAGCTGAAACTTCGCCTGCTGGAGGTCTTGCTCAAGCTTGGTGAGTTCACCTTCAACGATAGCAAGCTCGCGATTGCGTTGTTGGAAAACAGCGTCGCTGCTACCAAGCAGGCCGAGCTCATGTTGTTTGTCCTGGGCCGCAGTGTCGCCTTGCGCCGTAACTTCGCGCAGTTGCATTTCCAGTTCGCCGAGATTGCCGCGAGATGAACCGAGGCGATCTTCAAGACCGGCGCGACGAATGTGCGCCAAATTAGCAGCGTTTTCGGCGGCTTCTTTTTGCGAGCGTACATCATAAACTGCCTGCTGTGCGTCTTGCACGCGCTGGTTCAGGCGACTGCGATGACTCTTCTTTTCCTCTAAAGCTATTTCTTGTTCTTCACGGCTGGTACGACGACTATCGGCTTCGGCCCGCAGCGTCGCGACATCGGCTTCCAGAGCACCTAAAGTAGCGGTAAGCTGGGAGTGATGAAAGCCGCTCCAAGCGAGGCTGAGGTGGCGCAAGCGGTGGTTAAGGCGCTTGTAGCGCATAGCCTTGGCCGCTTGACGACGCAGACTGCCAATCTGGCGCCCAACTTCACCTACCACGTCCGCTACGCGGGCTAAATTCTGATCAGTCAACGCCAGCTTGCTCATCGCTTCGCGCCGCTGACTCTTGTACTTGGTAATGCCGGCGGCTTCTTCAAAAACAGCGCGGCGCTCCTCTGGCTTCGATGAGAGAATTTGATCAATCTGCCCCTGCGCCATGATTGAGTAACTGGTCCGGCCAATACCGGTATCCATGAAAAGTTTCTGAATGTCCTTCAGCCGGCAGGCTTGGCCGTTGAACGCGTATTCGCTCTGGCCGTCACGGTAAACGCGGCGAGTAATCTCAATTTCGTGAAATTCACTGCCGAGTTGCTTTTCACAGTCAGTGAGAAGCAGAGAAACCTCGCACAGTTGCGCCGGCTTGCGCGTATCCGCACCTTCGAAAATAACATCCTGCATCTTCCCTCCGCGAAGAGCTTTCGCGCTTTGTTCGCCGAGCACCCAACGAATGGAGTCTGCGATGTTGGATTTGCCGCAGCCGTTTGGACCCACCACCGCGGTCACCCCGGGTTCAAAACGGAGGGTCGTGGGGTCAGCGAAGGACTTGAAGCCGTGCAGTTTTAGCGCCTTGAGATACATGAAAGGAAAGAGTGTGAGCGTCCGTTATGAGCGCGCGCAAATGGAAAAAGTATTTTCCTGTCTAAGCGTGCTTTAGCCCCCTCTAACCAAGTAACTACGATCGGTCTAGCTAGCGTAACTATGCATCGTATAACTCGAGACAGCGGCGATTTTACTAGGTATCGCAGCAGCGGCTGCACTTCAAACTGCGACTTAACGCAGATTAATTGAAAACCCTCCACGCTTCGTGACAATTGATTAATCGTATAAATAATTGCACACCATATTTTTAAAAATATTTCTCTAGATCACTTCCGTGTGATCACCTCCTCATGATGTCCATCGTTTTGAAGTAACGCGCGGGTCATAAGCCAAAAGCCACGACCACGACTGAAAAGCTCAAACCAACTTCGCCAAGATGTGATAATTACGGGCTAACTTAAGATTCAGACCGCTAGTCCAAAAATGAGCCCATCTGGAAGTAAGGGCGTACCGTGGCTAGTCCCGCCACAAGTTAAGAACCTCCTGCTTACTTATGATCCCAGGGGAATTTCACATCGATTCGTCGGTGCTTCCACACCTCAAACACATCGAACATTTTCCCTGGATTCAAAATCCCTTTCGGGTCTAGCGCATGCTTCACGGCCTGCATCGCGCGTACCTGCGCCGGTGAGTGCTGCAGCCGCAAAAAGGGAGACTTCGCTAAACCAATCCCATGTTCACCCGAGATCGCGCCACCGAGAGCGACGACCGTTTTCATAAGTTTTTGCACCGCCTTTTCAGCCGCACGCACCTCACTCGGCACAGCTTTGTGATACATTATATTCACATGGAGATTGCCGTCTCCAAGATGACCGAAGGTCGGGATCGGCAACTTCGACTCTTTCCTTAATTTCTCTAAAAAAAGAGCAAAAGCCTCGTAGTTTCGCATGGGCACGACGATGTCCTCATTGAGCTTGGCATCGCCGAGTTCAAACATCGCGCCCGAGCATTTTCTTCGCACTGCCCATAGCGCCTCTGCCTCGGCACGATTCTTCGCCGCCCGATGTGCCAGGGCGTGCTGCATCGCCCAAGCCAACACGATCTTCTTCACTTCTCGTACTTCACTCGCCGCTCCGGCGAGCTCGATTAAGAGGACAGGTTTCCCTGGCTGCCCATCAAATACTGTAGCCCCGGTTGCGCGCTCCGCGCACATCACCGAATAACGATCCAAGAACTCGCAAATCGCCGGTTGCACCCGCGATCGGAAAAGCGCCCGAACGGCCTTAAATGCATCGATTTCTGTCTCAAAAGCCGCGAGCAAAGTCCACCGCGCCGCTGGCGCAGGAATCAATTTCAAGGTCGCCGCTGTCACAATTCCAAGCATTCCCTCACTGCCGATCCACAAATCTCGCAGGTTGAAGCCCGAGGAAAATTTCTTTGTCGGCGTACCCCACTTAACGAATTCACCCGTGGGTAAAAAGCCTTCAAGCGCTAGAACAAAGTCCCGAGTCACCCCGTATTTACCACCGTGCATACCCCCTGCATTACAAGCGATATTGCCGCCGATAGTGCAGTATTCGCGTGACGAAGGATCAGGCGGATAAAACCAACCTAAAGCTTCCGTCGCACGTTGGATGTCAGCGACTTTCGAACCGGTTTGCACGTGCGCCATACCCGCTTCGTCATCGACGATGATTTTGTTCAATCCAAGCATATCAACGACCCAGCCACCACGTCGCGGTGCCGCTGCACCAGTCAAGGTCGTCCCGCGTCCACGCACGGTCACAGGCACACCGTGACGATTCGCAAAGGTAAGCATAACACCGATGTCCGCGGCACGTCGCGGGAAAATCACCGCCTCAGGTAAAAACGGCAGCTTACTACTATCATACGAGGCAGCCTGACACGAGGCCTCGTCGGTGCACACCCTCTTTCGGCCAAGTTTCCGCTGTAATTCCATCGTGGCTTTCGCAAAGGTCTTCATTTTCAGCTTCAGCCAAAGCAGGTCGCGCTTCCGGGCAATGCGATTTCCTGCGCACATCGTGCTAAATCTTGCCTTTCTTCCCCGCTTAACCGAGCCGCACTTTCTTTTTGTTCATACTGTCCAGACCCAAGCGCTTAACGACATGACTAAACTTTGACTTCACTTCCTTCGGACTCGTGTGCGATTCTTACCTCCTTCCTCCACATGACTCGAGTCCTCCTCACGACCACTTCATTCCAAGACACGCCCGGCATCCATCACGATATGCTGGCCGCCGCTAACTTCGAGATCGTCCGCGAACGCGGTCCTCTATCTGAGGCGCGTATGCTGGAACTCGCTGGCCAATTTGATGCCTACCTCTGCGGCGACGACGCTCTGACACGTAACGTCATTCAGAAATCTCTACCACGCCTCAAAGTCATTTCCAAGTATGGCATCGGCCTCGACAAAATCGATGTCCAAGCCGCCACCGATCTGAAGGTCCCCGTGCTGTTCACACCCGGCGTTAATCATACCACCGTCGCCGAGCATACATTCTGCCTAATGCTCGCCGCCGTGCGCAACCTCGTCGTGGAGTCCAACCACACAGCCGCTGGACGATGGACACGCATCACCGGCAACGAGGTCTGTGGCAAGACCCTGGCCATCGTTGGCTTTGGACGTATCGGCAAAGAGGTCGCTATCCGCGCCAAAGCTTTCGGCCTTAAAGTCATCGGCTACGGCAACTACTGGGACGAAGATTTCGCCCGCTGGCACGACATCAACCGCGTCGAAAATTTCGACGACGTACTCCGCCAGGCTGACATCATCTCTCTTCACACTAAGCTAACAACCGCCACCAAGGGCCTGATCAATGCCACCAATTTTCCCCTGATCAAAAAGGGCGCCGTTATCGTCAATACCGGCCGCGGCGAACTCATCGATCTCACCGCCCTCGTCGCGGCCCTCAAGTCGAAGCACCTCCTCGCCTACGCCGCTGACGTCCTCGACCAAGAGCCACCTCCCACCGACCATCCGCTTCTTGGCCTACCCAACGTCATCATCACTCCGCACATCGGCTCACGCACGCACGAAAGCGTCCAGCGACAAGCCTCCTGCGCCGTCGAAAACCTTACCCGTTTCCTGGCAGGTAAAAAACCCCTAGCCCAAGCCAACGAAGTTTAATCAGCTGCTTCCTGCGTCACACACAGTCTTTATTTAATCAATCTCCCTCTCCATTTTTCTACCATGCCCGAACTCTTCTACGTCGTCCCGGAAAAACAGCACAACGATCTCGTCGCAGCCGCTTACCAACACCGCGGTTTCCACGCCGATGAATCCGCCGAAGGCGCCCGCTTCTGCGCCGAAGCCTCGCGTCACGGCATCCGTACGCACAATGGCATCAAAGCGCTACACCTCGACCACCTCTTCGGCTCTGGATCCAAAGGCTGCGTCCCCGGAGCCCAGATCGAAGTCAAACCTTCCCGTTTCGAGGCTGCCAAAATCTGGAACGCCAACAAAAAGCTCGGCCAATCCACCGCCTACCGCGCCATGGATGAAGCCATGCGTCTCGCCGATAAATATGGCGTCGGCACCGTCTCAGTAGACAACGCCTTCCACTACCTCTGGGGCGGCGGTTACGTCATGGAGGCTGCGAAGAAGGGTTACATCGCCTACACCAATTGCACCGCCGCCCTAGCCGAGGTCGTACCTTTTGGCGGCAAATTCCCCACACTCGGCACCAATCCCCATTCTTGGGGCTTCCCCACCACCGAGGCCGTGGGATATCCAATTGTGATCGACTGGGCCACCTCCGTTGTAGCCATGGGCCGCGTCCAACAACTAAAGCGCGAAGGCAAACCGCTCCCGCCCCTAGCCGCAGTGGATAAAGATGGCAATCCCACTACCGATCCTAACCAAGCAGTCTCTCTCCTACCTTTCGGCGCCCACAAGGGTTATGGACTTTCCCTCATCAACGAAATCGTTGGAGGTTTCATCGGTGGCTCGCTGCCCACAATTCGCAACCGCTGGGATCAGGCTCAGGGCGACAAGGGCACCTGTGTGTTCTTCTTCCAAGTCATTCACCCAGACGCGATCAACGGCGGCGCGTTCGCTAAGGGCCGCAATCAATCGCAAAACGTCAAAGCCGTCATCGCCGACGTCCTTGGGCATGGCAACGACAAGTCCATGCTCCCAGGCCAACTCGAAGCCAGCTGGGCTAAACACACTGCCGCTGCCGGCGGCCTGCTCTTCTCAAAAGCCGAAGTCGCCGCCTTCAATGAACTCGCAACCGAAGCCCACCAACCGCTCTGGGATGTAGCCTCGCTAAAGTCTGTCACGATCTAATCTGAATACTATCTCTGCCTCCCTTACGTTTTAACTATCCTCATTTCCATTCATGAGCCTCCAAATCAAACCCGCCAACACCTGCGCCTTTGACCAAATCTCCCTCGGCGAAGTCATGCTTCGTCTCGATCCCGGCGAGGGCCGAATCCGCACCGCCCGCGAATTCAAAGTATGGGAAGGCGGCGGCGAGTACAATACCTCCCGCGGTCTGCGTAAATGCTTCGGCTACAAAACCGCCGTCGTCACCGCATTTGTAGACAACGAGGTCGGTCACCTCGTCGAAGACTTTATCATGCAGGGCGGCGTCGCCACCGATTTCATCAAGTGGCGCGACGACGACGGAATCGGCCGCACCGTGCGCAACGGCCTCAACTTCACCGAGCGTGGCTTCGGAGTGCGCGGAGCCGTCGGCAACCCCGATCGCGGCAACACCGCCGCCTCCCAGCTCAAACCCGGTGACATTGATTGGGATCACATCTTTGGCAAACTGGGTGTGCGCTGGTTCCACACCGGCGGTATCTTCGCCGCGCTTTCTACTTCAACTGCCGAGCTTACAGTTGAGGCCGTCAAAGCCGCCAAAAAATACGGAACCATCGTATCCTACGATCTGAATTACCGCCCCTCGCTCTGGAAGACTATCGGCGGCCTGAAGAAGGCCCAAGAGGTCAACCGCGAGATCGCCAAATACGTCGATGTCATGATTGGCAACGAAGAGGACTTCACCGCCTCCCTCGGCTTCGCCGTCAAGGGGGCCGAAAACCTCGGCCACATCGAGACCGCCGCCTTTAAGGCCATGATCGAGACCGCCGTGAAAGAATTCCCCAACTTCAAAGTTGCCGCCACAACGCTCCGCCACGTCATCACCGCCACCAAAAACGATTGGAGCGCGATCCTATGGCACGACGGCAAATTTTTCGAGAGCCGCCCCTACCCAGGCCTCGAAATTCTCGACCGCGTCGGCGGCGGGGACAGCTTTGCTTCTGGCGTGCAGTTCGGTTTCATGGAGTTCAACGACGCCCAGAAAGCCGTCGAGTACGGCGCCGCTCACGGCGCTCTCGCTTCGACGACCCCCGGCGACACCTCTATGGCCACTCGCAAGGAAGTTGAGAAGCAGATCTCTGGCGGTGGCGCCCGGGTCGTTCGCTAATCGGCTCCATTTTTAATGTCGGCGAGGTGTCTACACCTCGCATTCTCTTCGGCCCGAGCCTAGACCGCTCGGGCTTTTTTTTGGCTAATTTCTAATCGTGCTAGATTAGATTTACATCCTGCACGCTCCTCGCTCTGCCGCCCACAGGGAAAACATTCGCGTCCCCTCTGCTCCTACGCTTCCTCATTCACTGTTCCTATTTTGCCCCTTAACCCATGCGCTTCACCTCAATCCTTGCTCTCTGCCTCCTTGCACTCGCCGGCTGCGCCACTCCTCCGCCAGCGCCGGCACCTACAGTAAGCATTACCCCTACCCTCACCCCCGCATCGCACTTTAGCATTCCTGACAATGATATCGGTTTACCCGGCACCGGCCCCATTCGCCGTTACCCCTGGTTTCAAAAACTTTGGATCGAACGCCGCGCAGCTTGGGCTGGAAACAGTGAGCGCGACCAACACGCCGTCGTCTTCCTTGGTGATTCGATCACCCAAGGTTGGGGCCCCTCTCTGGCCTCTTCATTCCCTGATCTAAAAGTCGCCAATCGCGGAATCAGTGGCGATACCACGCGCGGCGTTCTCATCCGTCTGCAGGAAGACGTACTCTCCCTCCATCCCAGCGCTGTCGTACTCCTCATCGGCACCAACGACCTCGAGGAAAATGCCCCGCCCTGGAGCGTCGCCAGTAATCTCCGGCTCATCCTCGCCGCCCTCCACGATCATAATCCCGTCCTGCCTGTGATTGTCTGTGCCGTGATGCCGAGCTCACCCACCAAAAAGCGACCGGCCTTTCTTATTCGCCGCATCAATCAACTCATCCTCGAAGCCAGCATTGACCAACCTCAAGTCACCGTCCTCGACACGTGGAAGCTCTTCGCCGACGCCCAAAACGACGCACCCATCGCAGAGTTTCCAGATCTGCTCCACCCCAACGCCGCCGGTTACGCCAAGTTTGCCGCTGCACTTCGTCCTATTTTTGCCACACTCGGTCTAATCGAAAGCAAGCCGGACGACTTCACCCCCGAGCCGGGCTTTATACCACTCTTCAACGGCAAAAATTTGACCGGTTGGGGCACACGACCCACCACCGAGACCGAGCTCGCAATCACACGCCGACTGCAGGCCTCCGATCCTATCGCCCCGAATTGGCCCGCAGTCATAAAACCGGCCCATTACGATGGTCTTAGCGTCAGTCCTGATGGTCGCTGGCTCGCTCAAGCTGGCCGGCTCACCGCCACCACTCCCCCCGGCGGCCGCAGTATCCAACAACTTTGGACCAACCGTGAGTTCGCTCAAAATTTCATTTTAAAACTCGAGTTCCGCGCCACACCCAATGCCGACGGCGGTGTCTACCTACGCGGTCCCCAGCTTCAGGCCCGCGACTACCTCATTGCCGGCCCATATCAGAAGCTCGCGCACTTTCGCCCGCTTGATTGGAATGAGCTCGTGATCACCGTGATCAACAACGTTGCTCACTGCACCTGCAACGGAGAAGTGTTGGAAGCAGCACTCAAGCTTCCTGTCACCGGCCCCATCGGTCTAGAAGGCGACCGCGGCCAACTCGAATACCGCCGCATCCGAATCCGCGAGTTACCTTAGTCTCGACGTCGCAACCGACGCACGGCTGGTTATGGAGTGATCATACGTCTCGATTAAAGCCTCAGGAAAATGCATCAAATCCTCTCCGATACTACGACGCGCGCTTTGCGCTATCTTGCCGGCCTTCCAGCGCGATCGGTTGCTCCGACGCCTGAGGCTATCGCCCAACTCGCGGACTTTGACACCCCATTGCCGGCCGGACCCAACGATCCTAGTGAAACCCTACGACTCCTCGATGAAGTGGGTTCGCCCGCTACGACGGCGATGGCAGGTTCGCGCTATTTCGGTTTCGTGACTGGCGGCACGCTGCCTGCCACACTAGCGGCCAACTGGCTGGCCAGCACATGGGATCAAAATAGCGCCCTGCACCGCGCCGCTCCAGCCACCGCCGCAATTGAAGCCGTCGCACTAAGTTGGCTTTTAGATGTGCTGAAACTCCCTCCGACGGCGACGGGCGCTTTTGTCACTGGAGCGACGGTAGCCAACCTCTGTGCACTCGCCGCCGCTCGCCATGCTTTGCTTAAGCGCGCGGGATGGGATGTCGAAGCAGATGGATTATTTGGCGCTCCCTCCATCACCGTAATCGTGGGAGCGGAGATCCATCCTTCCGTAACGAAGGCACTCGGCATCCTCGGCCTGGGCCGCAACCGCGTCGTTAAAATACCAGTAGATACCCAAGGCCGGCTCCGGGCCGAACTACTTCCGCCTCTCTGTGGGCCAACTCTAATCATTGCTCAAGCGGGCAATGTTAACACTGGCGCATGCGATCCCATCGCTGAGATCTGCCGCCACGCGCGCGCGGCCGGGGCATGGGTTCATGTAGACGGAGCGTTTGGTCTATGGGCCGCCGCCGCACCTGCCCTGCAATCACTCGTGGCAGGGGTCGAAGAAGCTGATTCGTGGGCGACTGATGCACACAAATGGCTGAACGTACCCTATGATTGCGGGCTCGCCTTCGTGCGCGACCCACTCGCGCTCCAAGCCGCAATGGCAATCACGGCCGCGTATCTTCCGACGGAAGGCGCCCAGCGCAACCCCTCTGATTACACTCCTGAGCTTTCCCGGCGCGCCCGTGGCGTCGAAGTATGGGCTGCATTGCACTCGTTAGGCCGCAGTGGCATCGCCACGCTCATCGAGCGCAATTGCGCGCTAGCACGCCGGTACGCCGCTCAGCTTTCCGCCGCGAATCTAGAGATCCTCAACCACGTTGTACTCAATCAGGTCCTTGTTGCCTTCGGCAATGCGGAGCGGACGATACGCGTGATCAGCGCGATCCAAGCTGAAGGCACGTGCTGGGCTGGCATCACCGTCTGGCAAGGCCGCACGGCAATGCGCATCAGTGTGTCCTCTTGGGCGACAACGGAAGCTGACGTTGACCAGAGCGTCGCCGCCATCTTGCGCGTTAACCAGGGACTATAATTTAAAACCTATGACGCATGCACCGTTAGTCGCTCCAGTGGGCGTCAAATATGTAGATAATTTTGCCGAGCTCCTTGCCACTCCCCTCAAGGACGGTGTCAATGCGCTCTGTTGGCCTCGTGTCTTAAACGGTGATTATGCGGCGGTGGCCAAGGGTCTGGCCGGTGGTGAAGCTATTGATACGCTCGATGAAGCACGCCTGCTCGCGCTCGATCTCAGTCCGGATGGACGCATAGCCGTCCAACAGCTCATCTCTGATCTCAAGCTCTTGCGCGATCAAGCCCTCGAGCCCGCACTTAATTGTATTAATGGTTACCCGCGTGATGAAGCAGATAGCTTAATCGCAACGGATGTTTTCTCATTTCATGCTGATAGTGCACCCTTTGCTGCCGATACTTGGCTGTGCACTTATTTTGGACCGCCCAGTGAGGGCTTGAGCCCTTGCGACGCAGTGCGTCGGGTCGACCAAGCTGACACACGAGCAGCTTTGTTAAAACAGTCCAATGGGACTGATGGAGAGCAGTTCCGCGAGTTCCTAAAAGAAAATTGTTACGATCTACATTATCTAGCGAAGACGGGCGCGCAGCCGTATTCATTTGGCCTCGGGAACCTCTGGCGTATTGCGACGGATTATCCAGGTAATTTGGTCCCTCCGTGTGTGCATCGCGCCCCATCGACGCGGCCTGGCGATCCTCCGCGGTTGTTGTTGATCAGCTAAAACCTGAGCTACAGGCAAGTGGGACAGTTCGAACCGCTGTGATCTGCAGCAACGATATTAGGGGAAGCTCTCACGCTTCATTCAAATCCTCGCTCATTTAAAAAATAATCGGAGAGCGTGGCGCTGACGCCACATCTGCGATATTAGCGTATCAGGCTAAAAGCCGATTTTCATGCGAGCAAAAGGACGGACGTGAGCAGCCGGCGGATTATGCGCCGTCGCGAGTGCGTAGGCTTGGCGATAATACTCAATTGCCCGGTCTTTCTGGCCGAGTTGTTCGCAGGTTTGAGCGAGTAAGCACGGTAAAAACGGGTCGCTCTGTGAACCTGAGCTTTTTGCTGCCTTAGTGAGTTCGATTTCGGCGAGTTTTAAATTGCCCGTATAAAGCGCAATGTAGCCCACCAGATAGGGAAAGAAACGTTCCTGTTGTTCCGCCATCTTGGGATCAGCATCAAGCAGGGCGCGCGCGAAAGCCATTTGACGCTGGGCTTCTAGTTTATCGCCGCGCCGGGCGGCAATGCGGCCAAGTGCGTGTGCGAGTCGGTAATCCCAGAGACTTTTCGGGTGGGTCTTTGGCGCGGGTTCTTTGAGTCCTAACTCCGTACCTTTTCTGTACCAGTACTCGGCGGCGACCAGATCTCCGCAATCAATGCAGACCCTCGCGGCTTCATTAGCCATTTCGCCTTGTTGATAGAAAGCTACCTGCGGTTCGGCGGACTCGCGCGTCACCCAATATTCGATAACTTCTTTCTCGAGCTGAACCGTGGCGGTGCTGTCTCCGCTAAAGGCATAAGACATGGCGAGCGAACGTTGGGCGCTGGCCTTGGCGGCAGCGTCGGGTGCAGTATCGATGCGTTTTTGGAAGATGGAGCGAGCGGCTTTCGTCTCGCCAAGCGTATCAAGAAGATTGGCTGCGGCGCCGGAGGCGGGATTAACGGCGAGTTCGAGCCGCACAGCGGCGAGCGCTTCGACCGCTTTGCCGTCGCGAATGAGGTCCGCGGCTTGACGGAGATGAAGGGAAGACTCTTTGCCCTTGCTCTTAGTTTGTTGCGCGTAGAGCCCAACGGTCAGGGCTAACATAAGCACAGAAGCGAACCAAGTGCGGAGGACGAAGCGAAGATACAAATTTTTCATCGAGGGGAAACGATTACCATTAAGTAGACCTTCCCAAGTTAAAGGCCGAGCCGAATTGCGACAAGTGCGATTCGACGAGTTACGACTTGGCCACGCTGTAGCCTGCAAGCCATGTTGCCTTAACCCCCGATGACTATGACCACTCTTTCTCGTCGACGCTTTCTTGATCACTCACTCGCAGCCGGTGCTATGGCCGCGCTGTCGCCGGTGCTATTGCAGGCTGAGACTAAACCCACCACCACTAGAGACGAACTTCGACTCGCGACATTTCGTTTCGATGTGACACCGCCGATTGGGCATTCGTTATGCGGAGGCTGGATCAAGCCCGTCGACCACGTGGACGATGCGTTGGAAGCGATTGGCTTTGTGCTACTCGGCGCGGGCGCGCCAATCGTGATTTGCACCGTAGATTGGACGGGATTGCTCAATGAAGCGCATCTGGCGTGGCGTAGCGCCCTCGCGACCGCAGCCGGGACTACGCCGGATCGCGTAGCACTCCATTGCGTGCATCAGCACAATGCTCCAATGGTGTGACCCGCCGCCTATAGGCTCCTGGCTAATCAAGCGGACTTGCCGCGCATTTATGATCCAGTTTTTTTTCAAAGTTGCCTAAGCGCAGCGCAGGAGGCGGTCACGAACGCGCTCCCGCGGGCGCGACCAGTGACTCACGTGGCCGCAGCTCATGCACGTGTCGAACGCGTCGCCTCTAATCGTCGCATGGACCGTAAAGCCAATGGCCTCATAGGGACCATGCGCGGCAGCAAGTGCTTGGACCCGGCGTTGATTGCCTTGCCCGAAGGACCGATTGACCCGCTCCTGCGTACCGTGGCGTTTTACGATGGCGCGATTAAGATCGCAGCCTGCCACTACTACGCGACGCATCCAATGAGTTACTACGGTGATGGTCGCGTCAGCAGTGACTTTTGTGGGCTCGCCCGAAAACGCCGCCAACGTGAGCAGCCCACATGTGCGCAGCTTTATTTCACCGGTTGCGCGGGCAATATCGCCGCAGGCAAATACAATGATGGTACACCTGCTGCCCGTGCGGCACTAACCGACAGAATTTACGCAGGTATGGTCGCGGCCGAAGCCGCCCTGCGGCCCAAACCGCTCTTGCGGGTGAGCTGGCGCACAGCCGAGCTCTTCGCGCAGCCTAACCCCTCGCTTGGAATCGATGCATTTCGCGAACTTATGGATAAACGGAGCGATTCGCTAGCGTTACGCATGCGCCCCGCCTTCAAACTCGCTTTGATTGAACGCTGCGTCCGTCGCGTACCTTTTATCCTGAGCGCACTCCATCTCGACGACATCACCCTACTGCATCTACCCGCGGAACCATTTGTCGATTTCCAACTGTTTGCTCAATCACAACGCCCGGGGCGCGCAGTCGCCGTGGCCGCTTACGGTGATGGCGGCCCGTGGTACATTCCCACGAAGGGTGAATTCGCGGCAGGTGGTTACGAAATCGACTTCGCCTTCTGCGCACCCGAAACCGAAGACCAACTCCGCAAGACAATCGCGCAACTCCTCGCTTGAAGTAGGCGTATGCGAGCGATGCAACAGGTCGCCGAACATGACACTTGCCACTTATCTTTCACTTAATTCGGCTAAGGTTACTACAGATTACACTTAAGTTTGTTCTGTTCCACCCCACCTCTATGACTACCGCCTCGCATTCAAGTGCCTTAACCATTCGCTTTGCCTATTCTACCTTAATTTTAGCTGTCGCAGCTCTTTCCCCATTAGGTGCGCAGACCTCGAACGCCAACTCCGTGGTAGTAGAGAAATCTAGCGAAGTGATCGAGCTCTCGCCCTTTGAAATTAAAGAAGGCGCCGGCGATAAATGGAGCGCGTCCAACACCCTTCTAGGTAATCGCACGAATCAAGAACTCGTTAAAGTTCCAGTTACCGTGGATGTTCTTACTAAAGATTTCATGAGCGACATCGGCGTGTTCAACATGGAAGACGCCGCCGCATTTGTAGCAGGCCTCACGGTTGTACCACGTCTCGAGTCAAAAAATGACAACGGTCGCATCACCTTCCGTGGCCTTAGCGGAAGTGCCAACACCTCACGCAATTTCTTTCAATGGCAAGTACCGTCCGACACTTACAACGTCGAACGCTTCGATATCGGTAAAGGCTCAAATTCCCTCATGTTCGGCGACTCTACGCCCGGGGGTCAGATCACAACCACGACTAAACGCGCCCGGTTCATCAACGCCAATGAAGCCCTCGCCTTCTACGACAACCAAGGCTCCTATCGCTTCCAACTCGATATTAACCGTCGTATTACACGCCAACTCGCCCTGCGTATCAACGGCGTCAACCGTCTCGACAACAGCTACGTTGACGGCAGCTACCAACGCTTCCGCGCCATCGATCTGGCCGTTACGTATCGACCGTTTAAAAACACCACCATCAGTCTCGACGCCGAGCGTGGCCAATATCAACGCCGTCGTGCCGACAACACCGCAGCCATCCGTGATGTCGCCGCCGCCGGCCGCTCCTTTGCCACAAACAATCGTTGGTATTATACTTCAGACGGCGAAATCATCCAACGCACCAGCACAACACCCGATGCCATCGACCGCTCCGGCACCAGCGGCAATATCATCTCCCTGCTCGAAGGCCAGACTGTCGGGGTGCGACTACCCAACGGTACCCAAAAATTATTCCAAGGCTTCAGCCGTTCGTTCAACGTCCTTGGTTTCGGCGACTACCTCGATCGTCCTTACAACGTCGTCACCGCATTGCTCGAACAGTCCATCGGCAAACTCTCCATCGAAGCCTCCTACAATCAGCAATTCCAACATCAGGATCGCAACGACAACTCCTTCGGTGGCAGTGCCTCTCCGCCCGTGATCGACGTCGATGGATCCGGTCGCCCCTACCTCGATATGTCAGGCACTCTTACGACCTACAAAATTTTCGGCGACACCTTCAAAGCCGGCCGCGTCTCAGCCGCTTACCCCTTCCAGTTTGGCAAGTGGATGAAGCAGGACTTAGTCGTCACCGCCACCCGCAGTAAAGATTACGCGATTGGTCGTCGCTTCGGCCTCGCCAACACCGCAGCCCCAGGCCTCGCCGCCAATAATGGCGTCCAATTCCGCGCATACCTCGACAATCCAGGAGCCCTCAGCGCCGGTGGTTGGAACCGTTTCAACGTCGATAGCTTACCCCACACACCCACTTTTGAACCCACAATGGTCGAAAGCTACGTCAACACCGGTCCGTTCATCGACGTCCGCTACACGCGCAACCTCACCGCCTCACTCTCTGGTGAATACTTCGGTGGCCGACTCAACTCTCTCATCGGCGTGAGCAACAACCGTATCGCCCGAAAAATTCCCATCGCTTCCACCTACGCGACCGACGCCCGTGGCTTTATTACCTTCTACAGCACGCCAGAAAAATCCCCCAAATCCTTCGAATACGATCCCGGCTTCTCCCTCTCCGCCACAAGCTGGCTCTATGCCCTCAGTTACACACTCGTTAAAAAAGAAAATTTTTCCGCTAATCTCTACGGCATCTATTCCCAATCCTTTAACTGGCAGTCACAGCTCACTTTCTACGGAAAAAATTTAGGTCCTATCACTGGTCGCACGCACGAAGTCGGCTTCAAGGGTGACGTGTTCCGCTCTAAGTTCGCCTACACCATCGCCGCCTTTGAAATTGAACGAGAAAATGCCGCCTATGCTTGGACACCCAACACACTTTCTTCGACCCAGCTCGAAGATCTCTTCAATCCCAACAACCTACTACCCGCCGACCCCGCCTTCTTCCACGTCGCTACTGGCCTCAACAGTGAACCACGCACCGTGAACTCAAAGGAGAAATCTAAGGGCGTCGATCTTACCCTCACCGCCACTCGCTACTATGGACTCCAAGCTCGCGTGACCCTCTCCAAAACCCAAGTCGAAGCCACTCGCGATTTCTCCCAATTCAAAGCTTTGCTTGACGCTGCCATCACGCGAACGAACGCAGCCAACGGTCCCGGCGGTAACACCTCGCTCGCAGAAAGCGCCACGTTCATCGCCAATGCGCAGGACATTCTCGTCTCCAACACGAACATCACAGCAGTCACCGGCCGACGCAGCGCTCCTTACACCGGCAGCTTCGTACTCGATTACGCCCTCAACAAACCCGCCGGCCTTCGCCTCGGCCTGAGCGGAGTCTGGACGCCAAACTTCAACATCGCGATTCTTAATGCCGTCACCTACCGCGAAGGCTCCCAATTCCCGCTCAACGCCTACGCGATCTACGACTGCAAAATTTTTGGCCAACGCACCAACTTTCGTTTCGGGGTAAACCGCCTCTGCGATCTTGTGCAGGGTAACAGCAAATACTACAAAACTGGTGGCTCCAGTCTCAATACCACCACGGGTAAACCATACTACGTTTACCGCTACACGGAACCGCTCACCTCCACATTCAGCGCGACGGTGAAATTCTAAGCCCCTTCATTTTCGCTATGAGATTCATTGGCTGCCTCACGTTAATCCTTGGTTCAGCGTGCGCCGCTGATGGGCCTCACACCGACGGCGTTGACCCCACCCCGCAACGCTACCACCTCACCTCGCGAGCCAGTGAAATAGATCCCCGTGCACGGCCTCACCCAGAGATCGACTTCGTATTCACCGACAAAGCCGGCAAGCCGCAGGACATCGAAAACGCCGTGGTCGATACTCGTGTTGCACCTCGCGGTCGCCTCGTGATTTGGCTCATGGATTACAAGGCACCGCTCTTCGATCGGCTCGGCGATTACGGGCTCCATGCGATTCAAGTCCATTACGCCAACAAATGGTTCGGCCTCATTCCAACAACAGCGCGCGATGACGGCACGAGCTTGGGAAAAATCCGCCTCGAAGCCGCCATCGGCGAAGACTACAGCGCCCTAGTTAATATTCCGCATCCCGACGGTATGGTCGAACGTGCGTTTCAATTCGTACGCTGGCTCGCTCAGCACCATCCGCAAGGAAAGTGGGAGCAATTTATCAACGACCAAGGCACAGGGCTTCGTTGGGACAAAGTTATCATGTCCGGGGCCTCTCACGGAGCCACTACGGCAACCCGCTTCGCAGTTCACCAACGCGTCGACCGAGTCGTAGCCTTCTGCGGCCCTCGCGACCAACTGGAAAATTGGCAAGGCTTCATCTCAGCGACGCCCCCCAACCGTATCTTTGGCTTCAGTCACGTTTTGGATGACGGCTGGAAAAACGACCATTACTGTCGCTCGTGGCAGATGCTCGGTTTACATCATTACGGCCCGATCGTAGACGTTGATAGTAGTACCCCACCCTACCAAAACACCCGCCGACTCACCACACACTTCGATGTAAAAGGCGATGCGAAGCGTGCCCACAGTTCCGTCACGCCTGGCAGCGCAGCCGGCAAAAATACCTCCGGCCAATTTATCCATGAAGATGTCTGGCGCTATCTCTTCACGCATCCCATCGAATCCGTCGGCCCCGATGGCCCGACCAATCCTGATTGCGGTCGAGACCTGCCGAAGCCCACGCCCTCTAGTAAGTAATCGCGAAAAAGTGATATCACCGGGCTTATTTTGCCCCGATTGCCGCCTCAATCGCCTTCACCACCACGGTTGAATCAGGCTCCGCACCCGATTCGAATCGCGCGATCACCTTTCCATCGCGACCGACGAGAAATTTGTTAAAATTCCAAGAAACGTCACCGGGGAATGCCGCGCCCGGTCCAGCCAGAGCCGCATACAGTGGATGACGTTGCGCACCATTAACCTCAATTTTAGCAAACATCGGGAAACTTACGTGGAAGTTAGCCGAACAAAATTCTTTAATCTCCGCATTGCTTCCAGCTTCCTGCCCACCGAATTGATTGCACGGAAACCCCAGAACTATGAGTCCACGCTTCTGATATTTCGCATAGAGCGCCTGTAATCCCTCGTATTGGCCCGTGTAACCACAAGCGGAGGCGACGTTGACAATCAACAACACACGTCCGCGGTAAGCCTCGAGAGACGCTTCTTTGCCCTCGATGTCTTTAAGCGATATCTCAAAAAGCGATTGTGCCTGCACGGCGCTCATGGCGATGATGAACAATAAAGGGCCAAGAATAAAGCGTGGGGTCATCAGCGCAACGTGTGTAGCTCATAATTGCTGTCAATCGTAGTCGCTGGATTTACCCGCTGTGTGCCGAACACGTTACATTGCCATAACCACTCCGGCGTGTCTTGCGCCCGCTCCCACTCTGGTTTTTACTAGTCTAATCTAATCTCTATGCGTAAATCCAAACCTCGCCGCACCGCCCAAACCAAGGCCTCGCCGAAACGCACTGCCAAGACCAAGCCCCGCACGAAGCGTAGAAAAAAAATTGTCGCTCCAGACCCCAACGAACTCTTCAAACGAATCCACCGTGAGCTCATCGACGATTTCGACGAGGAACTTGAGATGGAGCGCGAAGACTGGGAAGTCACCGAAAGCGGTGGCATCGCCAAACCGATCGCCAGCGATGCCGACGCCAAAGATCGCCGTCAGTATTTTACAGAACTTTACCGCCTTCAGGGGGAATTAGTGAAATTGCACGACTGGGTCGTCGAAACCGGCCACCGCCTTGTGATCGTATTCGAAGGGCGTGACGCCGCGGGTAAAGGCGGAGTCATTAAACGGATCGCTCAGCGCCTCAACCCTCGCGTCTGCCGCGTCGCCGCTCTTCCCGCACCGACTGATCGCGAAAAAACCCAGTGGTATTTTCAGCGCTACATCGCACACCTCCCCGCCGCCGGCGAGATGGTTCTGTTCGATCGCAGCTGGTATAATCGCGCCGGCGTCGAACGGGTGATGGGGTTCTGCTCCGACACTGAGTACGAGGAGTTTTTTCGCACCGTACCCGAATTCGAGAAGATGCTAGCGCGATCGGGTGTTCAGCTGATTAAATATTGGTTCTCCATCAACGACGAAGAACAAGAATTTCGTTTCCGCTGCCGAATCAATGACCCGCTCAAACAGTGGAAACTAAGCCCAATGGATCTCGAATCCCGCAAACGCTGGGAACTGTACACCAAAGCCAAGGAAGTCATGCTCCAGCGCACCCACATCCCCGAGGCCCCGTGGTGGGTCGTGCCCGGCGTCGATAAAAAGAAGGCCCGACTTAACTGCATCCACCATCTCCTCACTCAAGTCGCCTACAAGGAAATCAAACACAGCCCCATCGTACTTCCGCAGCGTGAATATCATTCTGATTACATGCGAGCACCTGTTCCCGAGGAAATTCACATTCCACAAGTTTACTAATCGTTCGGGTAATTGGTCTCGCCTCGCTTGACCCGCTCGACTCAAGCCGGCCAACTCACACGACATGGAACTCCCAGCTGACGATCTCACTTTCCTGCGCGACCTCGTAAAACTGTCCCGCCAAAAACACCACCACGTAGACTGGATTGACCGAGACGGCACCGACCGCGTCACGACCCTAAGCCAGACAGAAGTCGTCCGGCTTAACCAACTCGCACACCGCCTGCGCATATCTAAAGTCGAGCTCATGCGCCAGGCCGCACATATTCCCGTTGGAAAATCCAGCGCGTTTTCCACGCTTGAAACTGGGGCGTTGACTCAACCGCCGACCACCGGACCAATCACCTCGTGATGTCACGCATCACAACACTCGTTAATCCACTATAAATTATGAAAAAAATATCCCTCGCTCTACTCGCCATCGGACTACTCACCCTTGGCACTACCTCAGCCTCTGCCGCTGATACCTCCCCTAAGTCTGTTATCCACGTCGTGACCGTTGAGTGGAAAGCCGGCACTACTCCTGAACAAATCAAAGCCGCCCTCGACGGCGCAACCGCACTGCCCTCGAAATACAAAGGCATCACGCGCGTGTGGGTGAAATCGATCAAAGTCCAAGGCGGAAAAAATAACGCCATCGTAATGGAGTTTGCCGACGAAGCCGACCTCAAAGCTTACAGCGACAGTGCAGCGCAGAAAGAATGGTATAAAACCTACCTCTCGATCCGCAAAGAAAGCACGACCTTCGACATCACGAACTAATTCGATATCGAATTGATCAATTGAGGGAGTCGCCTTTTCGGCGGCTCCCTTTTTTTATGCGGCGACTAAGACCAAACATTTTCTGATCAATGATGAGCCGTCTGCGCTTTATTTTTAACATGATTTTTGACGGTCGCGGCGCCCCTGTCCCACCGTCTGGCCGACCGGAACCGCACCTGTGGAGCGACACGGCCATCACCGGCAGTTGTCTAGGCCACTCGACGGTCTTGCTCAATTTTTTTGGCGTACGCGTGCTCACCGATCCGGTATTCTCGCGTCGCACTGGTCCCGGCATTCCACCTTTTATCCTTGGCCCTAAGCGTCATCTCGCACCTGCACTTCGTCCCAATCAGATTCCTTCACCTGACTTGATTTTGCTCAGTCACGCACATTTCGATCATCTCGACACCGGGAGCCTAAGAAAATTCCCCCGCACCACTCCTATCATCACAGCTCGCGCCACAGGCGCAATCGTACGCCGGCTTGGTTTCACACAAGTGCATGAGCTGGACTGGGACCAATCTTTAACGCTGGAAAGTATTCGAGGCACCGTTCGTTTAACCGCATTTGAAGTCGCCCATTGGGGCGCCCGGTACATGCACGACCAGTATCGCGGCTATAACGGATACCTTATCGAACGCGGTGGCCATACCGTCTGTTTCGCCGGCGACACAGCCTACACCGAAAGCTTTGCCCAATTAAATCAGCCCCTTCGTCCAGTTGACCTGATGCTGATGCCAATTGGCGCATACGAACTATGGATCCGGGCTCACTGTAATCCTGAACAAGCCGCCGCCATGGTCCGTGCGGCGGGGGCACTGGCTTTCGTTCCGATTCATCGTAAACCATCCCGGGCCTAAAGACCCGGGCTTTAACGAATGAAACCAAAAGCAAAATCCAGCACCGCAGGCGCAAC